>OGWT01002452.1_pt1 | contig 12641 bp, 7 predicted proteins | sample 1576101 | NCBI WGS metagenome assembly OGWT01 (sample SAMEA3541481, study PRJEB24748) | human gut metagenome | biome: human gut; feature: human-associated habitat; material: faeces | place: China | collected 2012 | reverse complement strand
CGCGCAAGCCGGAAGTCAATTACGGCGACACGCTGGAAGGCGATCTTTCCCGCCGCGATTTCACCGTCAACGCGATGGCGTTGCGTGTTCCGGAACTCGAATTCGTCGATCCGTTCGGCGGTGCGAACGATTTGGCCAAAGGCGTGCTGCGTACCCCCGTCGATCCGCGGCAGTCGTTCGACGACGATCCGTTGCGCATGATGCGCGCCGTGCGTTTCGTGGCGCAGCTCGGCTTCCGCATCGAGCCGGAAACCGCCGAAGCGCTGTCCGACATGGTCGATCGCATCGAAATCGTCTCCGCCGAACGTGTGCGCGACGAACTGGTCAAGCTGCTGCTGTCCGATCGCCCGCGCGCCGGCATCGAAGCGTTGGTCGATTCCGGTCTTGCCGACATCGTACTGCCGGAAATTCCCGCGCTGCAGCTGGAAATCGACGAGCACCATCGCCATAAGGACGTGTTCGAACACACCATGATCGTCATCGAACGCGCCGTCGCCCTCGAAACCGGTCCCGACGGTCCGGTGCCGGCCCCGGACCTGACGCTGCGTCTGGCGGCTCTGCTGCACGACATCGGCAAGCCGAAGACCCGTCGTTTCGAAGCGGGCGGCAAGGTGAGCTTCCACCGTCATGACGCCGTCGGCGCGAAGATGACACGCAAGCGTTTGAAGGCACTGCATTTCGACCACCACATGGTCGAGGATGTCAGCGAGCTGGTCAACCTGCATCTGCGCTTCCACGGCTACGTGGAGGAGCCGTGGACGGATTCCGCGGTCCGCCGCTACGTCAAGGACGCTGGCCCGCTGTACGAGCGTCTGAACCGCCTTACGCGCGCCGACACGACCACACAGAACAAGCGCAAGGCCATGATGTTCTCGGCGGCCATGGACGAGATGGAACAGCGTGTACGCGACCTGAAAGAAAAGGAAGACTTCGACGCGATCCGTCCTGACCTCAACGGCGACGAGATCATGCAGCTGCTAAGCATCGAACCAGGCCCGATGGTCGGCAAGGCGTACAAGCACATGCTGGAATACCGCCTCGATAACGGTCCGGTGGAGCGTGACGTGGCCGTTGCCGAGCTGGAACGCTGGTACAAGGAGCAGGGCGAATAGCGATTGACATGCGGTGGTTTCGCCGCATGCATGGAACAGTGTGCTTGGAACAGCTCGAATACGAAAACCCGCGTTCCCGATTGGGGGAGCGCGGGTTTTTCATATTGCCTATATCGATTTCGATTGGCGGTCAGCTTTGCGGATTCACCGCATCATGCTCGGGCGCCTTGGGCAGGTCGGTCATCTTGTCCACCGCGACGCAGCCCTGGATGCCGGTGATCGCCTTGCCTGCGGCGGGAACCTTCTTCGTATCCTGCAGATTGTCGAATGTGGCGCCCACGATGACATCGATCAGCTGGTCCTGACGGTCGTCCATAACCAGCATGGCATCGGTGAAATTGCTTGCCACGGTGTACGCCTGATTCACGCCGTTCTTGCCGAAGACGATCATCGTGCGATCCACCTTCTTGGTGTAGTTGTCCGGCGTCTGGGGGTTGAACTCGCGGTTCTGCAACGCGTCGCTCACCGCCTTGGCAAAGCCGGAGAACTTCGTGCCGTTGAGCACACGCAGCGTGATGTTGCGATTCTCCACATACTTGGCCTTGTTGCCGTCGGCTTCCTTGATGGGGCACGGTGCCTGCTGGCCGTAGTTCGGCTGTACGGCGGCCGACTTGACGTTGCCCAGGCCTCCGACATGGAAAAAGAACAGCAGGGACACCACCATGGCGACCACCATGACGGCTCCGACGATGCTGAACACCGTCTTCTGACGGCGGCGAATGTACTCTTTGCGCGCGGCGCGCTCGTCGTTAGCCTGGGTCATTTACGAATTCCTTTTGAACAAACCAATTGCCATCAACTTTACTGTCATGCGGTGATATGTGTCATGCGGTGATATGCACAATCGGTCGGGCTGGGGCGTTCGTGGCGATGATGCGATCGACGCAACGGCTGTCCTGCCATGCCCGCTGCACGGCGTCCGCCGCATCCTCCGTCGGCACGAACGCGATGACGGACGGGCCGGAACCGGAGACGAACGCCTGGCTGGCTCCCGCACGCAAGGCTTCCTCGATCGCCTGTCCGCTACGCGGATGCAGGGAGACCGCCGCCTTCTGCAGGTGGTTCTCATCGCCATCGCCGGCACCGATCTGATCGAATGTGGCATACACTTCCGGCGTGCGCAGTTCCGCACGGTATGCGCCGACCAGCAGATGGCCGGTAAACCCACGTTCCGTAAGATCGCGTACGATATCGTCATCGTCATCAAGCTGTTCGATGCGTTCGCCGAAACCGGTGCCGCGCGCGTAACCGCCGGTCAGACAGAACGGCATGTCCGCGCCCAGCGTGGCCGCGACTTCCTGCAGGCGTTCGATCGGCCAATCGAGATCCCACAACGTGTTCAATGCCAGAATCGTCGCCGCCGCATCGGCGGAACCGCCGGCCATGCCCGCGCCGACGGGGATGCGCTTGTCGATGTTCAACGCCACGTCCGGCTCATGGCCGCTCGCTTCGGCCATGGCGAACAATGCCAGCACGGCGTGGTTGCGGCGCATATCGCTGCCGGAAGAGGCCAGGTCGCCCAGATACGCGCCCTCGAGATTCAGCGAGAAGCCGCTTCCCGGCGCTTTGCGCGTGGCGGTGACGGTGTCGTATACGCCGACCGCGCAATAGATGGTGTCGAGTTCATGACGGCCGCCCCATTCGGCATGCGACGGGCCCACATGCAGGGTCAGATTCGTTTTCGCCGGGCAGTCCACGCTCACGGCGTTGATGGTGGCCGTTCCGATGGCGGGCGAATCAATGGTGCTCATGACGCGAACACCTCATCCAACGCGCGTGCCAACGCCACGAATTCGTCGATGGTGAGCGTCTCGCCACGACGGGTCGGGTCGATGCCGGCCTTCTCGAACGCTTCGGACGGCACGATTTTCTTCAACGCGGCGTGCAGGGTCTTGCGGCGCTGCCCGAAAGCCGCGTCGATCAAACGGAACACGGTTTCGCGATCCACCACGGAACCGTCCGCATTGTCCGCGGCGGGGGTGTGACCGCCCGGGTAGCGCTTGAACAGCACCAGCGCGGAATCGACGTTCGGGGCCGGCCAGAACACGTTGCGGCCGATGACGCCCACGCGTTCCGCGGTGCCGTACCATGCGAGCTTCACGCTCGGCGTGCCGTAGATCTTCGAACCGGGCTTCTCGCTCAAACGGTCCGCCACTTCCTTCTGCACCATCACCAAGAAGGTGCCCAGATTGTCGAAACGTTCCAACAGGGTGAGCAGAATCGGCGTGGCCACGTTGTACGGCAGATTGGCCACCAGCGTGAAGGAATCGTCATCCTTGAAATCGGGCAGATTCTCCGGATTGACGGTAAGTGCGTCGCGGTTGACCACACGGAAGCGGTCCACGGCGTCCGGCATGAATTCGGCGATGGTTTTCGGCAGGCGTTCGGCGACCGGCGGGTCGATTTCCACAGCCGTCATCGTGGCGCCGGTTTCCAGAATCGCCAGCGTCAGCGAACCCAGTCCGGGACCGACTTCCAGCACATGGTCGTCGGCGGTCACGCCGGCCTCGCGCACGATGCGACGCACGGTTCCCGGATCAATCACGAAATTCTGCCCGAATTTCTTCGTCGGGCTGATACCCGCGTCGGCGGCGATGCGTCGGATGTCGGCCGCCCCCAGCAAATGGCCCTGCGTATGCTCGTTCACGTTTTCCGTCATTCCCTCTTCTGTCATTCCCTCATTATCCGTTCATGCCGGTACGAAAATCGTTGGCGATTAGCCGGATCATCAGTACCATCCGGTCTGTTCGGAGTGCTGCCACGCCGCGGACGGGCTGCCGTACCGCTGTGCGATGTAGCTCAGACCCCAGTCGATCTGCACGGCGGCATCGTCCTTCCAATTCGCGCCGAACGTGGCCATTTGGCTGCCCGGCAACGCTTGTGGAATACCGTATGCGCCCGAATACACGTTTTCCGCGCTCCAGCTCCATCCGGATTCGCGATTCCAGAGTTTGACCAGATCCGTCCAGTTCTGGCCGGTCCAGCCGCGCTGCGCCGCCGCGCCGGAAGCGTAGGCCTGTGCCTGTGCCGCGGAAGGATGGTACAAGCGGCAGCCTGCGGAAGGATTGCTCGGCTGCGGCGTGGGCTGCGGTTTGGGCTGGGGTGCGGGAGTCGGCTGCGGTGCAGGGGTTGGTGTGGGGGTCGGTGCCGGATCGTCCTTCTCGGTGTTGTTGGAATTGTTATTCGAGTTGTTGTTCGAATTGTTCTTATCCGAGGAATCCGACTTGTTCGAATCGGTTTTGTCGGAATCGGACTTATTCGAATCGGACTTATTCGAATCGGACTTATTCGAGTTGTTCTTACCCGAATCGTTCTTGCCGTCGTCCGTCTTGCCGGAATCGCCGTTATCGCCGTTGCTGTTGCCGTTGCCGCTGTTGTCGGATTTGTCGGATTTGTCGGTATCGTCCGTAGTTTTTTCCGGTCCGACCGCAATGACTTTGTCGATGGCGATTTTCGTGGTCTTCTCTCCGGTCAGCGTCTCGCTTTCCTTCACGCCATCCACGTAGGTGACGGCGTACGTCTGCTGGATTTCGCCGTTTTCGCCTTCCTGCCGTACCGTGACTTCGCCCGGCTGCAGGTTCGGGTCGATGATGGTCTGCGTGCCGAACGGCACTTCCTTCGTGCGGGTCTCCTCACCATGCGTCACGCGGCGGACGCGCAGAATGGTCGTCTTGCCGTCCTTTTCGACACTGACGCGATCCTCCTTGCCCAACGTGATGCCTTTGGCGTCAAGAATGGAGGCAGCGGGCAGCTTGCCGTTCGGCGCCACCGAGCTTTTCCCGTCCGCGATGACGGTGACGGGCCCCTTCTGGTTGATGATGAGACCGCCGGTGAGCTTGTTGTAGACGTTGCTGATATTGACGGTGATTTTCGCCGCTTCGGTTTCGTTTTGGTTGAAGAAGTCCAGCAACTGCTCGGCGCTGGACGCGACCGTCCAGAACGGCACTTCCTGGCCGTCGATGGTGATGGTGGTCTGGTATGCGCTCTGCACGTTCACCACATCATGGTTCTTCAGCATGCTGGTCGGGCTGGTCGATTCCACCAGGTCGTGCGTTTTGACTTTCACGCCCTGCTCCTGCAGCAGACGGTCCACGCTCATCGCATATGTGGTCACCGTGGTGGTCTCCCCATTGACGGTCAACGCCACGGATTTGCGCGCGCCCACACCAAACGCCAACGCCGAAGTCAAAGTCAATGAGGCCACGCATGCCATGACGCGGAAACGACGAAGCGTCACGAATCTCCGAGGGGTCCACCTTCTCGTCATTTATCCTCTTTTCAGCGCTGCCTACAACGCCGTTATTGTAACGGCTCAGCTGGAACGGTCGCCGTGCTTTCCGATGGTTTTATCCATACCGCCACATTTTTGAAAGCAGGTGCGAAAAGCGAAAAATAAAAAGGGGGCAGGAGAGAAGGGGATGTCCTGCCCCCGGTCGGACGAGACAGGTTGGGGGACGTCTCGTCCGCTTTGCCAGAAGTCTCAAGTTGGGGGAAGACTTCTGGAGCACTTACCCATGGTAAGAGGTCCAAGCCCGTCATACGGGTTCGAGCCTCCTGTCGGGATCGAACCGACGACCTGCCGCTTACAAGGCGGCCGCTCTGGCCATCTGAGCTAAGGAGGCATGTCCTCTTTTGCTATGAAAACAACAGAGGAACGATGAATAGCATAACCAGCGCTTCCACCGCAGTCAACTTAGCATTGCGGGTTGAGACGCGCCGGCTGCCCGTAAGGGGTTATTCGCCCGTGGTGACGGAAATCGGCCCCTTCTTGGCTCCGATGGACGGCATCTTGCCGGCAACGCCGACTTCGCTGTCCTTCAGGCCGATCGATTCCAACAGACCGTCCTTAACCGTCGTCTGGGCGGTGGTCAGCTGGTCCATATCCCAATACTTGCCGTTGATGATCACGGTCGGCGTGGTCATGCTGCCCTTGTAGCTGCCGGACTGATGCCACAGTTCGGAACGCTTCGGCGTGTAAGTGTCGATCGCATCAAGCCATTCCTGATAATCGCGGCCAAACGCCTTGTCCGCAACATCCTTGGAAACACCCGCGGCGATCATCTGCTCCTTGATCTTGGCGTCGCTCACCGACTTGTATGCGGAGCCTTCCTCCGGCTGGAAATCCTCGGCGTAGACCTTCTCCAGGAAGGAGATCAGATGGTTCGGGTCGCTGTCATGCTCGGCCAGGTAGATGGCCGCGTTCGCCGCGCGACTGGAATACTCGTCGGTGGACCAACGGTCCATGAACGCCATGAAATGCAGGTCCAGATTGATCTGGCCGGCATCGACCATCTTCTGCAGGTCGGCGTCCAACTGGCGGTGCAGGTTGCCGCAGCCCGGGCACAGGAAATCCATGTAGAGCTCGACGGTCGGCGCGCCCTCCACAGCCTTGCCGTAGCCGTTCTTGGAAATCAGCAGGCCGCCCTTCTTATCGACGAGCTTCGGAGTGTTCTTCACTTTCTGCAACGCCGTGTACGCTTCCTGCACGGTTTCGGTGGAAGCCTTCGTTTCGGCCTTCTTATGCATGTTGTGGTACACGGTGAACGCGCCGATCGCCACCAGAATCACCAGCACCGCCACCACGATGCCGCCGATGATCGTCTGCTGCTTGCGTTCCTTCTCCATCTGCTCGGCGCGCGCCTTCATCGCTGCGGCCTCAGCGGCCCTACGCTCGGCGCGGCTGGTACGCTTCTGCGCATCCTTGCTGTTCTGGGCCATCGATATTCCTTTCGACCTCACGTTGTTATGCTGGGCACCATACTAGCGATGCCTTGCTATCGATTCGCCGGGAATTCCGTATTGCCTTGCGATTGCGTCGGCAGCTCGCTCAAGTGGCGCAGATACGGCTGTTTACGCAGTGCGCCGCCGCCCAATCGCAGTACGATCGCGCCCGGAGCGGCCACGGCCACAAGCCAGCCGATCGCGCAGAACGCAGCCTGCGCCAGCCCGCTTTCGGAAAGCGGACCGCCAAGCAGCGTCGGCATCGGAATCGTCAATCCAAATATCCACGTATCCATCACGGCATACGGAAGCTGCAGCACGACCGTGGTGAGCGACAAACCCAGCGCGGCCACGGCCAACATGATCAGCGTCCGCACGATGGCGACGCCGAAGCCCTTCACGATGTGCCAGGGCAGTCCCGCCAATCGCAGCAGCCAGTCGGAACTTTTCTTCTCGCCGCCACGTTTGCCTTCGCGCTCGAGCTGCGCCTCCGTGTTGAATCCGATGGTGGCCAGCGCACAGGCGAACAGCAACGCGGCTGCCATCGCCGTCCACAGTGAGAACAGTCCGCAGACGGCCACGGGAATCGCCATCAGCGCGCAGGGGAGCATGCCCCGGCCCAACATCGCGCCACGCTTCACATCGGCGGGATTGGGTGCTTCCGCAACGTTCGGCCCATCCATACCGGGTACCGGCGGGAATGACATTGCGGGCGATTGCTGCGCCGCGGCCACCGTGGCCTGCGGTATGACGGACGGTGGCTGCCGCATGGCGATGCGTTGCAACGCGGGTTTGATGGTCGGGTCGACTTGCGTCGGCGCTTCCGCTGGATTCCATGCGTTCTGGGCCGGCAGCATTTGTGTTGACGGCATGGATTGCGGCATTACCTGCGTGCCTGTCGGCATCGCCCGCGTGCCTTGCGATTGCGGCATCGTGCGCGTGCTGTCCACGTTGGGAAGTGCGTCGGAAAGCACGCTGGTCTCGGCATCGTCAACAGGTGCGATCACCTGCGTTGCGCTCGCGTCGGATTGGCTGGTCACTTGTTTCCCGATTACTTGAGTTGCGCTCACATCGGGCTGCTCGATCGCCTGCGTTGCTTCGCTGAGCCTTGGCATCGTGCGCGTGCCGATGGCGTTTTCGCCGGTTATATCGTCCTGCAATCGCCACAACGTGCGCGGATTGTCGGGCGATTCAACAAAAGGGGGCATCGCCTCCGTATCGCCATCCGCTGCGCCACCATTGTCGGCCGCAACCCACGCCTGCGGATTCAACGCATCCACGGCGATCGCCTGCAGCAAATCGTCCGGCGTGCACCGCTTCGTCCGATCCGGATTGAGCGCCGAACGGAACGCGGCCATCGTGCCCGCGGGAAGTCCCGCAAGATTGGCGCTGCCGGCCGCGGCGCGTTCCAACACGGTCATCATCGGCTTCGTGCCGAACACCGGCTCACCCGTAGCGGCGAACGCCAATACGCTCGCCACCGACCACCAATCGGTCATTTCATCCGATTCCGCGCCATCAATGATTTCCGGCGCGATGAACCCCGGCGTGCCCATCACCAGACCGGTACGCGTCACATGGCTTTCGCCTTCGCCCATAGCGATGCCGAAATCCACCAATACCGGGCCGGTGCTCGACACCATCACATTCGTCGGCTTGATATCGCGGTGCACGATGCCGGCCGCATGCACGGCACGCACCGCCTCAATCAGCTTGCGTGCCAGCCGTTCCAAATCGTCGCCCACATATCGGCCATTGACGCGCACATCCTCACGCAGATTCTTGCCTTCGATCAACTCGGTCACAATAAAAGCCAACGCGTCGTCAAGTTCCATATCCACAATGCCGCACACGCCCGGATGCCGCACCTTCTGCAACGCCATCGCCTCCCTGCGCAGGCGCTCGCGTGCGGTCAACTCGTCGCGCTGCTGCTGCGGGGAATCGTCGTCGGAGAGGGAATCACGCAAAATCTTCATCGCATATTGATGGCCGCCATCGTCCCGCACACGCCATACCGAGCCCATGGCACCCGAACCAAGCCGGGAAATCAACGTGTAGCCGCCAACCAGGCTGCCTGCTTCCAGATTCAATGCGCTTAAGTCGCTCATACTTCCATCGTACTTGGCGTGCAGATTATGCACGCGAATTGACAGGCTGGGGAAAACGCCATGTGCCGCACGTTGAAGTCTGATGAAATCGAATCATCGACATGAAGAAGTGTCTTCACTTGCCGCACGCATCTGCAGCCACTTCACCGAAACCATGAGATGCGGGGCAGTGTTGAATGGTTTCGCGGTTCCGATAAAGGCATCGGAGCCTACGTGTCGTTTGGTTATGAGAATCAAGGAGGAGGCAGACCATGCTGCAAATCAACATGGCTGATGTCATGAACGTCATCGGTTCATTGACACCATATCTGATTGCGATTGGCGTGCTATTCGTGCTCGCGCTGATCATCACCTTCGCCGTCAACAAGAAGACGGTCAAGGACGTGGCGACCCGTAAGATCGTCCATTCCGAATCCTGGCTGGTGGCGCTGGTAGGCATCGTCGTGGCCGTGTCCATGATGCTGACCGGCCCGCTTTCCACGTTGCTCAACAATGCGACCATCACCAAGTACACGCTGTCCGACGCCACGGTTTCCAAGGCCAACGAGCTGGCCAAGGATGTGCAGTCGGAGGCCGTCACCCTGCTGAAGAATGACGATTCCAACCTGCCGCTGTCCGGCAAGAAGGTCAACGTGTTCGGCTGGGGCTCCACCAACCCCGTCTACGGCGGCACCGGCTCCGGCTCCATGTCGAAGCAGTACAAGACCGTCTCCCTGCTTGACGGCATGAAGCAGGCTGGCCTGAAGACCAATACGGAGCTGAGCAAGCTGTACACGGACTACCGCAAGGATCGTCCTGAGGTCGGCATGTTCGCTCAGGATTGGACCCTGCCCGAGGTGCCGGCCAAGCAGTACTCCGACAAGCTGGTCTCCGACGCGAAGGATTTCTCGGACGAGGCCGTGGTCGTGCTGACCCGTGTCGGCGGCGAGGGCGCGGACCTGCCGACGGACATGAAGGCGAAGGGTATCACCTACAAGAACAACTCCAAGGATTATGACGACTTCCAGAAGGGTGAGAGCTTCCTTCAGTTGTCGAAGACCGAGCGTGACATGATCGACCTGGTCACCAGCAACTTCAAGAAGGTGACGCTCGTCTACAACGGCGCGAACACGTTCCAGTTCGATTTCCTCAACGACTATCCGCAGATCCAGTCCGTCGTGTGGTGCCCGCCGGCTGGCCAGACCGGTTTCTCCGCCCTTGGTGAGGTGCTTGCCGGTGAGACCAACCCGTCCGGCAAGACCTCCGACACCTTCCTCAAGGATCTGACCAAGTCGGTGTCCTATAACAACTTCGGCAAGTTCGAATACACCAATATGGCAGACAAGGCAGCCAAGTACAAGGGCTTCACGGGTGACGACGTCACTGCCATTCCGGGCTTTGTCAACTACTCCGAAGGCATCTATGTGGGCTACAAGTTCTATGAGACCGCTTCGGACGAAGGCCTGATCAATTACGACGACACTGTCGCGTTCCCGTTCGGCTACGGCCTGTCCTACACCTCGTTCGATCAGAAGCTCGACAGCGTGAAGTACAAGGGTGGCAAGGTGACCGTCACCGCCACCGTGACCAACACCGGCGATAAGGCCGGCAAGGACGTGGTCGAGGTCTACTACAACCCGCCGTACACCGACGGCGGCATCGAGAAGGCGTCCAAGAACCTGGCCGGCTTCGAGAAGACCAAGGAACTGCAGCCGGGCGAGTCCCAGAAGGTCACCGTCAAGTTCGATGACGACGACATGGCGTCCTACGACTACAAGGGCGCGAAGGCGTACGTGCTGGAGAAGGGCGATTACGACATCTCCATCCAGTCCGATTCGCACCACATGATCGATCACAAGGCGATCACCGTGAAGGACACCGTCACCTACGATTCCGATTCGAACACCCACAATGGCGACAAGACCGTGGCCACGAACCAGTTCGATGATGTGGTGGGCGATGTGACGTACCTGTCCCGCGCCGACCACTTCGCGAACTACAAGGAGGCCACCGCCGCCCCGACCAACTTCGAGATGTCCGACAAGGCCAAGGAAACCTTCTACAACAACTCGAACTACGATCCGAAGAAGTTCGACAAGGATTCCGACAAGATGCCGACCACCGGTGCCAAGAACGGTCTGAAGCTGTCCGATATGTACGGCAAGGACTATGACGACGCCGATTGGGACAAGCTGCTCGACCAGCTCACCTTCGACGATATGGACAACCTCATCGCCAATGGTGGCTATGGCACCCAGGCTGTGAAGTCCGTCGGCAAGATCCAGCTGACCGATGCGGACGGCCCGGCATCGCTGAATAACAACTTCACCGGCGTTGGCTCCATCGGCTTCCCGGCTTCCACGGCATTCGCCTGCACTTGGAACAAGGATCTCGCCAAGCAGTTCGGTGAGATGATCGGCGACATGGCTCACGACATGCACGTGGCTGGCTGGTACGCACCGGCCATGAACATCCACCGCAACGCGTTCTCCGGACGTACCTTCGAGTACTTCTCCGAGGATTCGCTGCTCTCCGGCGTGATGGCATCCAGCGAGATCTCCGGTGCCAAGTCCAAGGGCGTGTACTCCTTCATGAAGCACTTCGCTCTGAATGACCAGGAGACCAAGCGTACGGAAATGCTGTGCACGTGGACGAACGAGCAGGCCATGCGTGAGATCTATCTGAAGCCGTTCGAGATGAGCGTGAAGGAAGGCGGCGCCCAGGCCGTGATGAGCTCCTTCAACTACATCGGCAACACCTATGCCGGCGCCGACAGCGCGCTGCTGCAGACCGTGCTGCGCGGCGAGTGGGGCTTCAAGGGCTTCGTCCTGACCGACTACTTCGGCGGCTACGGCTACCAGAACGCCGATCAGGAAGTGCGTGCGGGCAACGATTCGATGCTTGCCACCACCAAGATCACCAACCACATCACCGATAAGTCCGCCACTTCCGTGAAGGCCATGCGTCAGGCCGCGCACAACATCCTGTACACGGCCGCCAACAGCTGGCAGTACGCGAATGGCGAGCCGAAGGTCGCCACCCCGATCTGGAAGACCGCCATGTACGTGGCTTGGGGCGTGGTTGCGGTGCTCGTGATCGGTCTGGAGATTGTGGCCATCAAGCGGTACCTGAACCGCAAGAAGGCTGTCGCCACGGTCGAGTCGGCTGCAGAACCGGTTGCCGCCGGCCCGGCCAATGCCGAGTGAGCTGCCTGATCAGCGATAACTGAAGTAATAACTGAAAACAGTCGGCTACAGGCAGCATTAGCAATGGTCAGCGATTCGAATGACCAAAGCTGAATATCCAGTAGCCGAACAACAAAGCCGGGAGCCTCCGCTAACCACGGAGCTTCCGGCTTTTGTTATGCGAGAACCGTGGTTGGATCGCAAAATGCGGATGTGGTTGACCATGTTGATGGTCGACACGCCGACGGCTATTGGTTTTGCGTTCACCTGGTTGTGGTTTTCGGGGTCTATTCTGATGGTATCGGCGCTTTCCGGACGCATTTTCCCGGTTTTCGACACGCCGATGGAACGTTGGATTTCCAACGGTTCCGTGCTTCATTGCGCCCTGCGGGTTGCGCGATTGCGGGTTCTCGTGTAAGTTTATCTCTTGCTGCTCAGCACGGCGGCCTGGCTCCTTGAGTTTGGGGCGGTCTGCTGGTGCGGTGGTGGTTTGAGAACTCAAGAGCGTATTTGTACTACTTCTTTATAGTCAATGA
>OGWT01002436.1_pt1 | contig 12705 bp, 14 predicted proteins | sample 1576101 | NCBI WGS metagenome assembly OGWT01 (sample SAMEA3541481, study PRJEB24748) | human gut metagenome | biome: human gut; feature: human-associated habitat; material: faeces | place: China | collected 2012 | reverse complement strand
TTCCAGGTATATTTTTGGTTGTTTTGCACAAAACAAGAGTTATGGATGAAAAGCTATTGCCCATTACACTATAATCTGGTATAATATAGTTGTTCCGAAGGGATGGCCTCCGGGCGCGGGTTTTATCGAATGAAAGAGAGGTAATCAAAATGAAAATCGCTACGATCTACAACGAAATTTTTTTGTCCCCACGTTAATTGATATCCTGTGGGATGAAAAGACGGGCGCTATCACTTACTATGTCCAAGCAACTGATGAGGAAGAGACCAATGACGAATACGCTGCAACGCGTGAACAGGCCGAAGATATGATCTTTGCCATGTATGGCCGTGGTTGGGATTTGGAATTTGTGGAGGTGTGAAAATGCTTGTTTTAGTCGCATGTGAAGAAAGCCAGGAAGTGTGCAAAGCATTCCGGGCGCTTGGGCATGAAGCGTACAGCGCAGACATTCAGGAGCCTTCCGGCGGCCGCCCTGAATGGCACATTCTGGGCGATGTTCTGCCGTTCATCAATGGGCGGTGCACGTTCCAAACGATGGACGGGCAAGAGCTACGCGGCACTTACCAAGGTCTGATTTATGCGGGAGGTGTTTATTATGAGAAAGTCAGCCGCAACGGTGACAATAGATACTGCGCTCTTGGAGCGCCTGACCACGGATGCAGAGAAACGACGAATCAGTCGGTCAGCCCTGCTCACAATGATTATAAACCGCTATTACAATGAAAAAGATAGACGCGCGAAGCGCATGGAGGTAGAACATGAATAAGCTTTATATCGTAGGTCGTTTTATGGCTGATCCTGAAATCCGCGAAGTGAACGTTAAAGACGAAACTCGCACACTGGCAAAATTCACGATTGCCGTGCCAGGTCGGCAAAAAGATGACCAGGCTGATTTTTTTCACTGCACGGCATGGGGTGGCGCGGCTGAACTGATTGGTAAGTATTGCCATAAAGGAGACAAGCTTGCGCTGTGCGGTTCAATTCGGCTTTATACCTTTACTGATAGTGATGGTTGCCGTGTGAATACGCATGAAGTCAATGTGGAAACGTTTGATTTTATGTCGCGCTCGCCGTCTGATACGCAGCCCACATCACAACACAGACGCAAACGTTGATATTATGGCGGCCTATGAGGCCGCCACATTTTTAAGGAGGTCGTATCATGGTTGGCAGTGAAAAAACCCGCGCAGAATATCGCCGTCTCAGAAAGTTATTACAAGATCGCAGCAGACGTCTTGTGTCTGCTGGATTCAATCCCCTGGACGCGGGGGAGCGCTTGGCTGATATTAAAACCGCGCGAGACCTCAGGAACTCGCTTGCACGTCTGAAACGTTTGGCGGCGCGTAAGGACACAACAGTGTCTGGCGCGCGTGAACTGGAAAGACAGAGGCAGCGAGACACGTATATCAGGGATTATAATAATCGTGTCCGAGAACTTACAAGGCGCGCAAAAGAGCGTGAACTGCGCAGAAAAGCCGCCAAATCTTTTTGGCGCGATGAGAAAACCAAAAACTTTGTTGATGGTGTGCGCGATTGGTTGCCGTCTGATATGCAGAGCGCTATCAATCCCACAAATGTCCGGGATTGGATGGACTATATCCATTTTTTGGATAGCGCAAAACAGGATTATAGCATCTACAAATTCCGCGATGAAGTGCGACGCATGGCCGACCAGATGCGCGAGGGTGCATCTGTGAAAGATGTCCTTGCAGATATGCAAGATTACCTTGCAGATCGCGAGCAGGAAATCGAAGCAGCCTTATCCGCTCTTGACAATGAGCCGTCAACAGAAGGCGAGCTGGGGCCGCTCTATGATGCGGCTATGGAATTTTTTGATAACGAGGCTCGGCGTTGATATACACGGCAGAGACTTACCCATTTGAGCGTATCTATGAGAGCGGCATAGCAGCGCGAAAACGCGGAAAGCGTGCAAAAAGTCAGCGAGTGGAATATGTCAACGTGGTGGCGGCTTTTGATATCGAAACGTCGGTTGTACATCGCATGGAGAACGGCGAGGATGAGCCGCATGCTTTTATGTATGTGTGGCAGGTTGCAATAAACTCAGATGTTATCATGGGCCGCTATTGGGATGAGTTTTTCACGTTTCTTGCTCGCGTTGATGAAATGTGCGCGGCTTTACAGGAATCGAACAATCTTGACACAAAACCTTATCTTGTAATGTTTGTTCACAATCTGGCGTATGAATTCCAATTTCTGGCAGGGCTTTATCCATTCCAGCCGGAAGAAGTGTTTCTGCGCGAGGCTCGGAAGCCGATATATGCGCGCATGCTGGGCTGTATTGAATTTCGATGCAGCTACATGCATAGCAATATGAGTCTTTCAAAATTTACGGAAATTATGAAATGCGAGCATCGCAAGCTTGACGGCGACTCTTTTGATTATGATATTGTGCGCTATCCTTGGTCTGATTTGACCGACTATGAGACGCAATACTGTATTAACGATGTATTGGGCCTTGTGGAGGCGATCAAGACGGAAATGAAACGCGATGGAGATACACTCCACACGTTGCCCCTCACGTCTACTGGGTATGTCAGGCGAGACGCTAAAGCGGCGCTGTGGCCGATTAGATGGAAGATCGAATCAATTCTCCCCTATCAACGGGAATATGCGCTGCTTCGAGCGGCGTTTCGCGGCGGCGATACGCATGCGAATCGCTATAAAGTTGGCAAAATCCTTGAAAATGTCGAATCATATGATGAAACGTCGGCATATCCGGCCCAGCAGCGAACGAGAAATTTTCCGATAACCCCCTTTCGCTGGCTCAGCGGTGAAGATTTACAAATGGCGAATATTATTGATTATATTCGGCATGGGCGCGCGGTTGTCGGGCGTTATGTGTTTTCCGGCTTGCGCTTGCGCAATGAGCGGGAACCAGTGCCCTATTTGTCGCTGTCAAAAACGCAAAGCAGCGCTTTTGTGGTTGACAATGGCCGCTTGCTGTCAGCAGATCTTTGCACAACCGCTTTAACTGAAATCGACCTGGCGATTGTCATGCGCCAATATTCCGCGGATAAAATCGCATGTGAAGAAGCAATGATTGCGCGCAAGGGGCCACTGCCCAAACAGTATCTTGATGTAATCGATAAATATTATCAGGATAAGACAATGCTGAAAAACGGCCCTGACGGCGAAACAGAAGATGAAGCGGACGAGCGCCAATATCAGTATATGAAATCAAAGAACAAATTGAATGGTATCTATGGCATGAGTGCGCAAGACCCGATACGCGAGTCAATACAATTTATTGACGGCGACTATCAAGCAGTGCATAAAACAGACGAGGAAAAACGGCAGGCGCTTGAAAAAGCATATTTCCCCTATCAGTGGGGAGTATACACGACTGCTTGGGCGCGCTATGCGCTGCATGAGGCAATACAGATCGCGGGAGACAACATTGTCTATAATGACACAGACAGCGTTAAAACAGATGCGCCTATTGATTTGTCTCATCTGAATGCACGCTTGGTTGATCGCGCGAAACGCTGTGGAGCATTCGCACATGATCGTAATGGCAAGGTGTATTATATGGGCGTTTTTGACAAGGAGGATGGCTATGACCGATTTATCACGCAGGGGGCGAAACGATATGCGTATGAACGTGAAGGTAAACTTGGTGTGACTGTCTCAGGTGTTAGCACGAAAAAAGTCAAATCAGCAGGCTTGACGCTGGGCGCGCTTGAGCTTAAAGAGGCTGGCGGGTTGTCCGCATTTAAACCCGGACGATATGCGCAAGATGCAGCCGGGCGTTATAAAAGGGATGAAAAAGGCCGACGAGTGCGGGATGGCGGTATGGTCTGGACGCTGGCGGCTGGCAGCATATCAGTTTACAATGACAGCGCGGATTTTTGGATTAAAGTGGATGGGCGCGATCTACACATTACCCGTAATGTGGCGTTGATACCGAATAGTTATACAATGTCACATTCTGAGGATTATGAGAGGCTGCTTACAAAAATCAACCTGTTTGGGAGTTGGAGGGCTAAACAAAATGGGAAAGTTGTATCTTGATAATGGATATCCAAATATTGATTATATTTGGGATAGCGCGTCTAATTTTGTGACTGTCACGTCGTCGCGCGGCACGGGTAAAACGTATGGAGTCGCAAAGCGTGCGGTTGAAACTGCACGCAATGGCGGCGGAAAATTTGTGTGGTTGCGCCGCTGGGGCACGCAGATCTTGAAAGCGCGAACACCTGTGGGCAACCCCTTCGCACGACTCAACAAGGATATGGGCTGGAATGTGCAGGCGTTTTCCCTGTCCGCTGATATGGTCGCGTTTTACGAGGCCGCACAGAATAAGCGTGGGAAAATCGCGCCGGATGGCTGTCTACTCGGCGTGGGTACAAGTTTGTCAGCATTGGCAAATGTTCGCGGTATGGATTTTTCTGGGTTTGATACCATCGTTTTTGATGAGTATATTCCGCTGACGACGGAGCGGACGCTTGCAAACGAGTTCACGGCATTTTTGGATTTTTATGAAACGGTAAACCGCAACCGCGAATTGCAGGGCCTTGCACCTGTGAAAGCGTTGTTGTTGGGCAATGCTAATCAGCTAGCTAATCCCTATTATATTGGTTGGGATTTTATGAGCACGGCCATTAAAATGATTCGCGGTAAACAGATGATCTTTCGCACGCCTGACGGGAGCCGGGCAATGATTATATTGCAAGATAGTCCAATAAGCCGACGGAAAATGCAGACCGGGCTATACAAAAACGCGCCGCAGGATTTTATTGAAATGGCCATAAACAACGCGTTTTATGTGGACCCGACGAGGGTTGCATCTCGGCCATTGATCGAGTTTGACTATCTTTGCACGATTGGTACAATAGGCATGTATCGCCACAAATCGCGCCGGGAATTTTATATTTGCCGGGCCGCGCAGAAAACGCGCGCATATGACCCGCAGGGGTTTGGCCTTGAGCAATGGCGCAAGCGTTATGGGCTAATGAAAACGCTATATTTTGAAAACTATTTGACGTTTGATAGTTACGATACAGAGCTTATTTTCCGTGGTTATTTGGGCATGATATGATACTATAATATATATTGCAAATTTTCCAACAACAGAATATAATGATATCAACAGTCAACCATTTCCCACATGCAGCCCCCAGAAGGGGCGGGGCGCGCGAGGCATCCGCACAAAAATGGTTGACTGATTTTTATTATGGAGGTGTTACCATGGAATTTTGGCAGACTTTTGTCCAGTTTGTTCAGCAAATGGGGTTCCCCATTGCAATCTGCTGCTATCTGCTCTATGATCGACGGCTCAGCGACGATGCACACAAGGAAGAAGTCAGCAAAATGACCGATGCGCTTAACAACAACACGCAAGCGCTCAGCCGAATCTTGGAGGTGCTCAGAATTGGCGATGGTGAAAGCTGATGCTTATGTAGATCGTGCTCTCACTGGCGGCTATCTGGGTACGCCTTATGAGCAGCTTGATTGTCAGGCGTTTGTTGAACAGGTGCTCAAAGACTGCAATGCGCTCTCCAAAAATTGGCGGGGAAGTAATCAGATGTGGCGCGATGCTGTCTATGATCGCTCGGACGATATGAGCACGATTCAGCCTGGTGAATGGGTGTTCAAGGTCTCGCGTGACGGCGGTGAAATTCCGCGCGGCTATCATGATGAGATGGGCAACGCCTACCATGTGGGCATCTATTGCGGCAACGGCGAAGTAATCCACAGTACAACGGGCGGCGTGCAGATGGGGGCCATCAGCGGATGGACACATCATGCAAAATGTATTGATGTGGACTACGGCGAAGAGAGCAACGGAGACGGCGCAGATGCGCGGCTTGAAATCGCAGATTTGCTTGAGCGAATGGTGGAAGTTATCAGACGGGGGGTGTAACAGATGGCGGTGAATACTTATGTACTCATCACATACAAGGACAGCGGCGGCAGCATTGCGCAGCAAAAGCTCAAACTCTCGCCGGATGTACAGACAACTATTTCGATGCATGCGATCAAGGAGGTTGCGACAGAATGACGATGCAAGATGTGCTCGATCTACATCGAGCAGGATGGAGCCGAGAAGAAATTCTTGCCATGATGCAGCCGCAGCCGCAGCAGGTACAGCAGCCGGGACCGGAACCGCAGCCGCAGCCGGAACCGCAGCCGCAGCAGGTACAGCAGCCGGGACCGCAGCAGCCGCAGCAGGAAAGCGAGACGGTGCAGCTTTTGCGTGAAATGCTCGGCATGTTCCGCGCAAACAACATCAATAACATGGGCGGCGCGCCGCAGTCAGTAGACGCGGCTGAAATTCTCGCCGCCAATGATTACGCTATGGAGGTGAAATCGTAATGGCAACTGGTTACACATTCGCACAAATTGCCACGATCCTGAACCAGATCGTGGCAGACGCGCAGGGCCGAACGGCTGATATCAGCGCAGCGCCGCGCGATATGTCGCAGTTTGTCGCAATGGCCGAAAGTGGCCTGTCTGTGGGCACTGACCCCATCATGACCAGCATTTCAACGGTTATTAACCGTTCGATTTTTGTCAATCGGCCATACACTGGCCGCTTCAAAATCCTTGAGGGTAACAGCCTTGATTGGGGCTTTCAAACTCGCAAAATCACGCCGCTCGGTATTGACAGCGCGCAAGACAACCCGGAATATACGAGCGCACCTGCCGACGGCACCAGCGCCGACCAGTGGACCGTAAAGCGCCCGAAGGCGTTGCAGCTCAATTTTACAAGCGCTGTTCAGTGGGCAGTGCAGGAACCGACAGTTTTTGAATACCAGCTCAAGGCAGCATTCCGCGGGCCGGATGAACTCTCTCAGTTCCTCGCGATGCAGCGGCAGTTTGTGCTCGACGAGGTGGAGCAGCAGCGGGAGAATCTGGCGCGCGGAACCATCGCCAATATGATTGGCGCGAAGATTAACACGGACGCCGCAAATGTGCGCCACATGCTCGCGGAATACAACACGCTCACGGGCTTGACGCTGACTGCGCAAGATATCTACAAGCCGGAGAATTTCAAACCCTTCGTCCTTTGGCTTTGCGTGGAACTTGTGAAAGCAAGCGATCGGATGCAGGAGCGCACGACGCTCTATCATAAGAGCATTGACGGCGCGACCATCATCCGGCATACGCCGAAGAGCATGCAGAGAGCGCTCATCCTGAGCGACTTTATGCGCGAGATGGGCGGTATCGTTTTGCCTGACACGTGGCACACCAATTTTGTTGATGTGATTCCGCATGAAACGGTGTTGTTCTGGCAGAACATCAACGCGCCGGATAAAATCAACATCACACCTGCACAGATCACCAGCACGGGCGCGCATGAAAAGGGCAAGGCTGTACAGCAGAGCAATATCCTTGCTGTGCTCTATGACCGCGACGCGATGGGCTATGACATGATCAATGAGGGGATGACGATGACCCCCATTAACGCAAAATCGCGTTATTACAACGCATTCCACCATTTTATCAATCGGTGGTGGAACGACACGACCGAAAACGGCGTTGTGTTCCTGCTCGACTAATAAAGGAGACGGCGAAAGATGATTGATGTAATCCTGTATTCGTTTGCAAAAGAGGCAGACAGCACAGCCATACCAAAGCCAGCAAACGGCGTGACTTATGCCTGTGAACTCAAAGACGTTTGCAGCATTCTTTCGCCGTCTCTTGTTTTTCACATGGTGGACGGCTGGACACCAGCACAGATCAATTATATTCACATTCCGATTTGGGCGCGGTACTATTTTGCATCGTGGACGTGGCAAGATGGATTGTGGATAGCTGACTGCGCGGTTGACGTGCTGGCAAGCTGGCGCACGGAGATTGGGAATTCAACACAATATGTATTGCGCTCGGCGTCTGAATACGATGAATTTGTGCCCGATGGATTTTACAGCGTCAAAGCCGGAATTACAATGGACCGGACGGTTGCTAGTTTTCCGTGGACCTCAAACCTGATTGATGGCACTTATGTGATCGGTGTTATCAACGGCGACGACAATGCTCGTGGCGGAACGAGTTATTATGTATTGACACAGTCATACATGGCAGCGCTCAGAGATGCACTATTTATCAACACGGATTATTTGCAGATCCCATCAAGCGAGATTTCAAGCGAGCTTGCCAAAACACTGTTTAACCCGTTTCAATATATTGTAAGCTGTAAATGGTTCCCCTTTGTTGCGCCGACAGAGGGAGACGTGCAAGCGTCCATTAAAGTAGGATGGTGGACCCTCCCTGTCAACTGCAAGCGCCTTGCAAAAACGCCGATTTTCACAGACACTTGGACGCTGGATGTTCCGCAGCACCCACAGGCAGCGACGCGCGGGGGCTATCTCAACGGCAGCCCTTATACACGCCTCACCTATAACTATGGGCCGTGGGGGGATGTAGCAATCGCACCGGATTTTTTCGTTCGCGGCGACGCTAAAGCGCTCACTGTATCAACATTGGTTGATTGTGTATCAGGTAACGGCATTTCGACTTTCTCGGCAGGTTCAAGCGAAATTCTGCGAACTGCTGCATCGGTGGGGGTTGATATCCAGCTATCACAGGTTACAATGGGCATGTTTGACAGTATTGCAAGCGGTGTTACCGGGCTTCTGGCGCCTCCACCTGCCACGGCAGCGGGACAGGGCATTATAGGCGCGGTTAAAGCAGGCGTGCGAAGCTGGTCTAACTACGGCAATATTGCAAGCGGTTTCGCGCAAGCTGCTATCAATGAGGTTGTTCCGACGAGCACGCCTACGGTACAAACACTGTCAGCGTCCGGCAGCATTGCGGCCTATCAGCTACCACCTATTTTGAGAGCGGATTTTTCAATCTTGGTGGACAATGACAACACACGAGCTGGAAGGCCATTGTGCGCTGTGCGTAATATCAAGAGCCTATCCGGGTTTATCATGTGTCAAAACCCGGAGTTGCACGTCGTGGCGACGGCTGAAGAGCACGATGCAATTATATCTTTTTTGCGCGGGGGCTTTTACTATGAGTGACATCCAGCCGCCTGATTTTGCATCTTATTTCCACACGTTCCGCGTCTACCCGGACCGCGCACAGATGGAGCAAAACGCAACCGTTTTCGCGGCGTATCTGGGCGCGCTGGGGTTTACGATCAATAGCGCTTGCGCGATGCTGGGAAACTGGGAAAGCGAGTGTCGCATAAATCCCAATTATCCAACGTCAGCAAATTTTCCGACAACACGCAGTGGCGGCTTTGGTCTCCCGCAGTGGACCCCATGGGGACGCAAAATTGGAGATTGGGCGTTGACAAATCTCGGCATCTCTCCAACTGCAACAGATGACAACCCGCTATCAGCTATTGATGTGCAGATGCTCTTCCATGAGTACAGCGCGACAACCGGGCAAGATTGGTATAGCAATGAGGGATTCAACTATACATGGCCGGGATTCAAAAAATCAACCGACGATCCGCGAACACTGGCCGAAGCGTACTATTGGCAATACGAGCGCAGCAGCGCGCAGGGGCCGGGAAGTCGCGGCGAACAGGCGGCGGCATGGTATGAGTTTTTCGGCGGTGTTCTCCCTCCCTATCCGTCAAAAATTCCGGTTTGGCTGCTCTACAAATTTAAAAGGGGGTTGTTTTAATTGGCATTCACTCCACCTTTTTTCTACGACACGCTTAATAGCGTTGACGGCATGATTCACCCTTCGTTTCTGCATGTGCATGATACCGGGCTTGCGAGATTTTTTAAACGCTATCTTTTGCAGGATGCTTTGTCGGTGTTTAAATTTACACTGCCTGAATGGTGGGATGCTGATTTTTTCCGCTATAACCTGCTCGGCGTGGGTTTTGTGGCGGTTATAAACACTGACCGATTCGGCGTTATCCCGATGTCCTGCTCGCTTGGTGGTCAAAATGTGTTTTACAGACCCAACAAAGCAAGCGTTGCAAATCCGCTTATCCGGCAGCATGGGCCGCTGACCATCGGTCGAGATTGCGCGCTCATCAAAATGCAGCCGGATTATTCGGGCGTGGCGGGGATTGTGGACACATACGGAGATCTAATGACTCTATGCTGGCAGTGTGCAGCCGTGAATATTCTCAACTCACATCTGTCATACATCGGCGAAGCAGACAGTAAAGCTCAAGCGGAGACGATTAAAAAACTCTATGACAACATTGCAAGCGGTATTCCGGCAGTTGTCCAGCGCACGGGCAGCAAAGCGGGCGACGGGCTGCATCTGCTGACGCAAAATGTCGGGCAAAATTTTATTGCAGGCGACGTTCTGGACGTGCTGCAAAAAATCCAAGCTGCTTTCCGCGCTGAGATCGGCATCCCAAATGTTCAGACCGAGAAAAAAGAGCGGCTTATCACGGGAGAAATTGCAAGGGGCGACATGTTCACGCGGAGCAAAGCGCGCATGTGGCTTGACGAGATTCGCGCCGGGATGGCGCAGAGTGAGAAGATGTACCCTGACATTCGCGGTTTGCTGGGCGTTGATTTTGCGGTGGAGGTGACAGACGGTGGAAGCGACTCTATCAATTCTGGGGCTGTATAACTATCAGCCAGCAATTTTTGACTCGCTCACTATTCCGACGAGCGTTGACAGAGAAACATTGATTGATAATATCATCATGGAGGCGGCGGAGCTGGAATTGCTGTTCCCGAATGCTGATATACTGGGCAGACTGATCGGTAATTGGAGCAAGACACGGCTTGCGGCATGGAACCGCATGATTGCGGCACTCGATGCAGAGTATAACCCAATTGAAAATACAGACAGATACGAAGATCATCTCGAAGACTACACGCGCGACCTTAAAGAAAGCGACGATTACACACGCGACCTTAAAGAAAGCGACGATTATAACCGCAATCTAACGGACAGCGGAAACAGCAACAGCAGCGGCAGCATACAAAACAGCCGGACGGGATACAATAGCAGCGATTTACAGCTTACCGATAGCAGCGGAAGCGAAGATCATAGCGACGATTCACGCAGCTACACGGGCGGCGATAATCGCAATAAAGGATACACGGGCGGCGACAATCGCAATAAAGGATTCACGGGCGGCGACACACGGCATACTGTTATACATACTCATGGCAATATCGGCGTAACTACAAATCAACAGATGGTTGAAGCAGAGCTTAAACTTCGGCAGTATGATATTTATAAGCTTATAACAAATGAGTTTATCGACACATTCTGTATCGGAGTATATTAAAGGGGGTAAAAAATATGTTTAACGATTGGCCCTACACCAATTTGCATAATCTCAATCTCGACTGGATTTTAGGCAAAATTAAAGGATCGCAAGCCGATTTCAAAGCGCAATTCGACGAACTGAATAACAAATATAACGCGCTAACCAAAAAGGTTGACGCTATTCCGGCAGAAGTCGCTAATAGCTTCTTGACGCCGGAAATGTTCGGCGCGAAGGGCGACGGCGTGACGGATGACACGGCAGCACTCCAAGCGGCTTTTGCAGCAGCTACTACCAGCAAAAAAACGCTTTATAGTTTCGGCGTAACATATTATGTTACTGATACGATTAAAGTAAATGGCCCAGTTCATTGTGACTTTGGTTATTCGTATCTTAAATGCCCTGGAAGCATGCAGAACCCAGTAATTGACTATGACAGCAAGGGCTATGAATCATCTTTTAACGCAATCTGTTTTAATGGTAATGATTCGCCTGCAACTATGATAAAAATTTCACGCAGCAATAACACATTCATTACCAATGTATATTCAATTCATTGTAAAAATTTCATTGATGCTGTAAGCGGTTACGAAGTCACGCTAAACAAAGCGCTTTTGTTCAATGGTGATGGTACACTGGGAAATATTGCCGTTAAATGTCAGACGTATGATTGTCATTTCAATGCAGTTTATGCAGTAAACTATCAAACGATTTTCGATATGAGCGGCGGTGATAACCGTATCAGTTTTTGTCATTGCTGGAACACGTCAAGCAGCAGTTGGAACAATACCAAGTTTGCCGATATCAAAGAAAGTTATAACATTTTCACGGCGTGCACAAGTGACACTTTTGATATCAGTTTCAACGTCGCAAACGGCAAACTATTGTTTGTTTATGATCTTCTGGCTTATCATGATAACAAGCCCAATTGCGTACTTTTCGCCGGAGATACTACAAAGGTTTATATCAACGGTATACAGGGAAATGGGCATAACATAAACAAACTATGCGACGGTCAATTTTCGGGCCGCTTAACCGGCTTGACACTCACCGACTATATAGACGTCCCCGCAAAAACAAGTTATTATGTCGAGGTAACACCCATAAATGGCGCAACGATCGACAGTAATCGCATGTATATTGAGGATAACACGGTAACGGTTGAGATTCACGGTTCAATATCATTCAGTGGTAATACAGTGGGATATGTGAACGTGGCCAAAATTCCAGCACCCTTTTATCCGATATCATATACCTATCATGCGGGATACCTTGGAGCGGCATACGCTGCGGCAAATACTAACATGTTTGCTATCTCAGGCAACAGCGAGATTCGATTCTATACAAACGATGAAAGCGGCGTCAAAAGCTTTGCACTTACAGCCACCGTTCGAGTGAAACGAGATTAACCGCACACCCCGTCAGAGGGCCAGAAATGGTCCTCTAATCGTTTGTTCTCGAAAGGTATAATCTATCTAGGAGCTTTTCATCCATAACTCTTGTTTTGTGCAAAACAACCAAAAATATACCTGGAA
>OGWT01002434.1_pt1 | contig 12707 bp, 6 predicted proteins | sample 1576101 | NCBI WGS metagenome assembly OGWT01 (sample SAMEA3541481, study PRJEB24748) | human gut metagenome | biome: human gut; feature: human-associated habitat; material: faeces | place: China | collected 2012 | reverse complement strand
GTGCATATATAACGACAGTTCTCATCATATTGTGCACTGGCATTCCGATAAAAATTTAACGAATAGGATGTCATGTCTGTCTGGTTGCGATAATTGCACCACATGTACTCTGACAGAGTCTGGGAGTAAAAGAGAATTTCTGGCAGTGTATATCCAGAACAAAGGATGATCTGCATGACATTTCTATTCACCACGCGAACCCATTCAGTGAAGTCACGAAGGGCAAAGAAACCGTTAGCTTCCAATGTATCCTTCCAGTGCAGTGCCATGAAAATATTCATTTCCTTCAAATACGGATTTCTCATACATGTATCTCCCTTCAAATCCATTCACTGCGCTTTGGGAAGACCTGATGCCAACGATGAAGTATGGCTGAATTTTCCACCTCAAACTGTACAGAGTAACAGACACTTCCCTCCTCAATATGGCTTAGTATGCGTGCAATGCGCGGAGCATACAGCGCACCGTGCTTCTCTACTTCGGGAAGATAAAATTCCTGCATCCAGGTGAGGAAGTATTTCTCCTGTCCTTCCTCTACATGATAGGTCGTATTATAGATCAACATAATTTCTTTTTGCATTTTATTGCGCAAACATAGCAATTATTTCAGAATAATGCATTATATTTGCGCCATCAAATAAAGCAGGTAGTTCTGCAAACGTTAGCAACGGGGCGTTAGCTCATCTGGCTAGAGCGCGACACTGGCAGTGTCGAGGTGATGAGTTCGAGTCTCATACGCTCCACAAGTTATCAAAATTAATTATACAAATCCTTGAATTCCGAGCATTCAAGGATTTTTTTATTTTATTTTCTTTTCCCCATTCTTTTATACTCATTCAAAGAGGTCGTAAAAAGCAACTCCCCCCAGCGAAAAAGAAAAGCGCATATTGCCCCATTTTATTTGGCTTGCTTATAAATGGAAAGAGGAGCGATACAACATCGTGTACTGCTCCTCCTTGCCAATATATGAAAAAACAAATCCCGACTATTGCACATAACGGACCGTACTCCCAGTCCTGCTTTTAACATCGGCCTGTTCTCCTTCTAATAGTATTTCACGGCAGGAGCTGCCGCTCCTTTATATTGTTTATTGACATAAACACGTATCCAATCTATGTACATACAAGGCATGGCGCTGTTGTCCCACAGTTCAGGTTTCACAGCTCCGGCCCATGCTTTGGGATTGGTTGAGATACCGGTACTAAAAATCATAAAGAAACCTTTAGGATCACTCCACGGCCAATCGGTATTACCATTTTCCCCTCGTTTGTGCTCAAAATAAGTAGCTCCATTTACCCCACCTACTATACGGTCGGGATACCATTCCAACCAATAGATATTCCATTTTGACATATCTCTGATTTCAATAGACGAGGTAACACTTCCTGCCCCCCCAATGACACCGGCATAATGATTTTCCGAGTGCAGGGTGAAATGAGCACGGTTGTTCAATTTCCTTTTAGGGTTCTCCAAAAGATCTATCTCACCATTGGCAGGCCAAGGAAGATTATTATTGCCCATAAACCACAACGCATCGTTGAACCCCTCATAGGCATTACGTTTGAATCGCACCTCAATGCGCATATTTTCTGTAAAATTACACCACTCCTCACTACTTCCGGGCAGAGCAGTCCGATAACATCCATGTGAGAATTTCACACGCTTACCGAAACGGTTATCCACCGAATCGGCTTCTTCTATGCTACGAATCTGCAATACACCATTCTTCACTTCCGAACAACGGCTGTTATCTACCCGAGCATCACGACTCATATGCTTGCCTCGATGTTCGATGAATCCCAACGGCAGTCCATTACGGGTATCCCGCTCCAGAAATTCATGTGCAGTGAAAAAACTCCATCCATCCACCGACGGATGGGCATCCCCAACTTTTAAAGTAAGCGGTGCACCGGGAACGGGATAGACTGCAGATTCATCATCTTTAGCAGGTAAAGCAACAGCGAATATTCCTATTTCAGCAATCGATGTGCATGGTTTCCCACTTATTTCAGCAAGAGGAACCAGACGAAAGAAACGTCCTCTATAACTTTGTTCAAAGTGTACGAAACAAGTCACAGGGTTATGCATAATGTTACTGAACTCCCCGGATGTGGCACATGTTTTCCAATGCGAGCCATCCATACTGACTTCAAAACGGTACTTATAGATAGTTCCTGCCAGATTATCGTCCTGCGCAGGGGTATAGCTAAATCCGGTGATTTCGGCATCGCGCCCCAAATCTACAGTGAATGTTTTGAGCCCTTCCGTACGCCATACTGTCTGTACATTTTTATCAAAAGCCTTCCGCATAGTCTCATCCGTACCGGAAAGACGCCATTGGCTTACCGGCACATTGCCCAACTGCACTTTAGCGCTATTGTCTGTCAGCGGACGGGCATAAAAAAGTCCCGTACGCAAAATGTGGGCTGCGTTACGCGCAGAGCGTATCGTCAGACGAATTTTCTCCGGTTGGCACTCTGTAAAACGCACCAAACGCTTGTAGCCCACAGTAGTACCTTCGGCGAGTGTCCGCCAATTCCCATCCCAATAGCCTTCCAATAAAAAACTTTCCACACGTTGGCCTTTGGTTATATCCTCCTGAATCATAAATGTGTTTACAAGAGCATCCTTCCGTACCATGTATTCTTTCGATGTACCTGATAGGGCTTCCCACCGTGTTCTCCCCCTCTTCAGATAATCTTTTTCAAAAGTATTTTTGAGGTAAGTAGAGAACTCTTTTAGCCTGCGGCAATCATTTTCATGGATAAGTCCCGACTTATCGGGTGGAATATTGAGCAATAACACCGAATTATATCCTACCGACTTGAAGTAGATATCTGCCAGATGCGCAAGCGATTTTACATGACTATCCTCCTTGGAATGGTAAAACCAGCCCGGACGGATAGATACATCCACCTCCGAAGGAAACCAAAAAAGCTCTTTTGCGCGCGCCACAATGTCCCGGCTTCCCAAATCTTTTGACTTGCCAAATACGCCCAGCTCCTTATTTTGTCCTATGGCACGGGAATAAATACCAGGAGTCAATACCGTAGCGCTCCATTCTGTCTTACGTCCGATGCCCTTCTCGTTGCCTACCCAACGAACGTCATCGCCCATGACAGCAGTAACCGCTTTGGGCTGTAAACGCCGGATTGTACGCTCAATAGCCTCCCAATCATAAATTTGCTTTTTGCCATTAGGCCCTTCCCCATTGGCTCCGTCGAACCACACTTCATGCACCTCTCCATAGTTGGTAAGCAACTCCGTAAGCTGCTCGATGAAGAACCGGTTATAAGCATCGCCTTGTCCGTAACATTCGGCATTGCGATCCCAGGGTGAAAGATATATACCGAACTTCAAGCCATATTTCTTGCAGGCATTGCGTAATTCGCGCACCACATCTCCCTTGCCATTCTTCCAGGGTGACGAGACAACAGAATGCCGGGTAGTCTTGGTAGGCCATAGACAAAAGCCATCATGATGCTTGGCAGTAATGACAGCCATCTTGAAACCTCCTTCTTTCAAGGCACGCACCCATTGCTCGCAGTCCAGTCCGGTGGGATTGAAAAGCGCAGGATCCTCCTTGCCATCTCCCCATTCACGTCCTGTAAAAGTATTGATACCAAAATGTAAAAAAGCCGTTAGTTCCATCTGCTGCCACTCCAGTTGCTGTGGTGTGGGTACTAACCGGGATGCCATGTCTATTTTCTCCTCCACCGTAGCTTGTGGTGGAAATTCCAAATGCTTTTCGTAATATTCCTGTGCATTGGACTGTGTATAACAGCCCAACAACATCAAAACTGAAAAAAATGTCTTTTTCATGGTCATTCTTTTTCTATTCAATAATTAGCTCATCTATGCACACTTTCGTTTCTTGCTCCGGACGAACATGCGTTGGCGGATTCATACCAGCTCCATAGGCAACAATACGCACATAGCGAGACTCATCTTTTAAATCAAACTGTACATCCTCTGTAAACATACCCTGTCTGAATATTTCCGTCTCTGCAAAGGACTGTTCTTTTATTTTCCGGTATTGACGATCATCCGGCGATACCCAGACCTCTATCCTGCGTGGTTTGTGGATGCCCATGCCGTAACTGTTGTTGAATCCCATTATGAGTTTCTGCATACAGGTTTTCTTGCCTAAGTCAAGGGTGATGCAGATTGTATCGTTATTTTCCCATGACGCCCATTCAAAGTCAGAACTGCGACTGCTCCCTCTGACTCCGTTAACCAGCACATCCTTTGCCGGAGAGTCCGTATATACTGTACAAGCTGTCGCCTTATTCAAACAAACCGGCAACGTCAGCGTTTTCCCCATGCGCCTTCCATTGTAAAAAGTTGCACATTTCAGCAGCGTGCTCTGTTTTACAATCAGAGGTTTTACATAGCGCGGAGAGTTGACCGTTGGTTCACCCCCGTCCAAGGTATAGGCTATCTCCACATCGGGACGAATACAATCCAGGGTGACTTGTAACTTGCCATTGCGAACCGTTACAGAGTGCTGAATATTATACATTGATTGGGCGAAATTCACTCCTTTGACGGCCAATCGTTCCGTAAAATGATCCAGTGCTTTCAGAAAGCGGCTCCAGTCTTTCTTTCCTGGTATAGTCCACCCCACTTCAGCCACAGCCGCCAACCGGGGGAACAACATATATTCCACATCACTGGTCCGGTTGCAGAACTCTGTCCACATAGAACCTTGCACACCCATCAACAGCGACTTTATCCCATCATTCCAAGTCGGTCCCACAGGTTCATAACTATAAATATCTTTCAATGTATTATTTCCAAAATAGGTATACGGTTCAAACCATTGGGGACCTTGATAACGGATAAGATACATGACACGAGCAGGAGTCATTACAAAGCGATGCCCTTGCCTGGCTGCTTTTAGCGCAGCTTCACCCATACCTCTCCAGCCGAATATAATAGCATCATCAGGTATCTGCGATTGGGTCAGTTCGTCCCATCCCATCACTTCACGCCCCTTGCTTTGTACATACTTGCTCATACGTCGCATAAAATAGCCTTGCAAATCTTCCTCATCCGCCAGTTTTTCCTCTCTGATACGTTTCTGGCAAAGCGGGCATTGCTTCCAATGCGTTTTCCAAGCCTCATCACCCCCTAAATGAATATACCGGGAAGGAAAAAGCGCCATTACCTCATCAAGAACGTCTTGCAGGAAATGATAAACATTTTCATTCCCCGCACAATAAATGATGTCAGCATGATTCCCCCCGAGTCCCGGCAACACACCAATGAATTTATCCACTACAGGACAAGCAAGCATCGGATAGGCTGCAAGAGCCGCATTGCTGTGTGCCGGCATATCTATTTCAGGTATAATTTCAATGCACCGTGAGGAAGCATATGCCACAATCTCGCGTATGTCCGTCTGGGTATAGAATCCTTTTTCCACGGTAGGCTCACCTTGCCGTTGGTTGTGCCTCTCATGGAAAAGCAAGCCTTCCCGTTCTACGCGACGGGAGCCTACAGCCGTAAGCAAAGGATGCTTTTTTATCTCAATGCGCCAACCGTTATCATCAGTAAGATGCAAGTGCAATGTATTTATCTTCAACAAAGATATACAATCTATCAGACGTAAAAGGTCTTCTTTAGGAATAAAATATCGGGCTACATCAATCATCACGCCTCTGTACCCGAAACGGGGACTGTCATTCACGGTAGCAGCCGGTACGCTCCAGTCGACATTCATTGCACGCTCTCCTCCCTCCAGCTCTGAAGGCAGAAGTTGGCGCAAGCTTTGAAAGGCATAGAACGCCCCTTCTTTACTCGATGTATACACGTTAATCCGCTTAGGAGTGATGACCAGGCGATAAGCTTCTTTTTTTAAGGAACTGTCAAAACGAAGGCAGACATCACCGGCTTTCGCTGTTGTTTTCACTTGAGGAGTAAAGCCTGCAGGAACATTGAACAGCGAGGCGAACTGTTCTGCTACAGATACCATAGCTGTATCCTCTACGGTGATTACCGTACTGGCTTTAAATATGAAATTACCCTTTTCAAGCGTAAAATTCTCCGGTGCAGGTACAATTTCTAATTTTTGCATCTTGCGCTCTTCACCTCTGACATAAAGAATGCAGACACACAAAAAGAAGAAGGTCAAAATGAAGATATTTTTTTTCATTTCTATATTTATATGGTGAAAAATCAGTCTCTATCACGTTCCGGCGAGAACCGCACCGGATCGTTATACTGCTCTTGCAGCTCCAGCATGGTTTCTTTCAAACTATCTACAATTGACGCATAGTCGCTGTTTCCGTATAAATTATGCATTTCTGTAGGATCCTCCTTCAGGTCATACAGCTCCCAAGTGTCAATATCATTGTAAAAATGAATAAGTTTGAAACGGTCTGTCCGTACTCCGTAATGACGTTTAACCATATGCTCTGCCGGATATTCATAAAAATGATAGTACAAAGCCTTGCGCCAATCCACCGGATGCTCACCTCTCAATAGCGGCAGCAATGATACTCCGTGCATATCCTCGGGTACTGGAATGCCAGCAAGTTCCAGAAAGGTAGGAGCATAGTCGATGTTCTGTACCATCTCACGGATTTCTCCTTTTGCCTTCAGCCCTTTGGGCAGATGCATAAGCAATGGTGTGTGCATAGACTCCTCATACATGAAACGTTTGTCAAACCATCCGTGCTCACCCATGTAGAATCCCTGATCAGAGGTATAAACCACCAATGTATTTTCCAGCATACCTTTGTCTTCCAAATAATCCAGAATTCTTCCGACATTGTCATCCAATGACTTAACCACCTTCATATAGTCTCTCATATACCGCTGATATTTCCATTCCGCCAGTTCCTTGCCTTTCAAGTTGAGCTTATAGAACTCTTCAGTAATAGGTGCGTAAAAATCTTCAAACTGCTTGCGCTCAAGCGAGTCCATACGGTTCAGCATACATTCATATGTCTTTTTCAAACGCGACTCCTGACCGTCTTTCAGCATTTTCAAATCATATATAAGATCCATATCTTCAGCAATGCCCATTTCCTGAGAAGCAGCGGCAATACGTCCTTCGTAATCATCATGGAAATTTTCCGGCAATGGAAAGACTTTATCTTCGTAAAGTGAAAGATTTTTGATTTCCGGTAACCAATTCCGGTGGATGGCTTTGTGGTGAATGAGCAGACAGAACGGCTTCTTCTTGTCCCGTGAGTTTTCCATCCAATCAATACTCATATCTGTGATAAGATTCGTTATATATCCTTTCTTCCGGATAGTGTCGTTGTTCATGTTAATAAAATCCGGATTGTAGTAATTACCCTGACCGGGAACAATTTCCCAATAATCGAATCCAGTAGGAAGACTTTCCAAGTGCCACTTTCCGATAATTGCTGTCTGATAACCGTTTTCACGCAAGATTTTCGGGAAAGTCTGCTGAGTACCATCAAATACGCAAGTACTATTGTCGTAAAACTTATTACCGCAACTGTGTTTACCTGTGAGCATGCAGGCACGACTAGGCCCGCTAAGCGAATTGGCCACAAAACTATTGGCAAATCGCACTCCATCAGACGCAATACGGTCTAAATTGGGAGTATGAACATAACGACGATCATAGCAACTCATCATCTGTGCCGTATGGTCATCGGTCATGATGTACACAATATTATACGGCTTATATTTCTGTTCCTGCTTTTGCTGGCAAGAAAAAAGTGAGGAAGATACAATAGTCACCCCTGCTACTGAAAAAAGTACATGTGTTGTTTTCATTTTATTAGGATTACGAATTATGGATTACACACACTATATTATTAATTCCGTCTGCAAAAATGGCAAGCTCTTATATAGATTACAGCCCTATATTTACTATAAAAACTCCAATAATCGCTATTTTCATATTATTTTGATTAGTATGGAGAGTGCATCCCGGACTTAGCTTAATAAATAAAAGGAGGCACAGAGCAAACAACTACTCTATGCCTCCAGCAAATATCTGCAAAACTGCTACTAAGGCAAAAATAGATTAATAACCAAAGTTGTTGTCATCTACCGTAATACCTTCGTTATAATTGATTTCTGACAAAGGTATCGGCAATAGCAGATTCTTCTTCAAGAAGTCCTGAGTTAATGCTCCACCTTCCGCTTCGTTATAAAGACGATCCTGCTTATTATTTTTTGTTTCCTGATACGTTTCTACCGAGGCTCTCGTTATCTCATGATTATTGTGTTTTTCCAAGGCTTTTTTAAAGAGTTCCACACCTTTCAACCGTACCATTTCATACATATTGGGCTCACCTGCAAATTCAAAGATCCGTTCGTAATACAGATGCTCTCTCACTTCATCCTGCGTCAAAGTCTTCGGCCAGTCAGCCGGCTGAGCAGAAGTCCCTGCAGATGATTGTCGGGCACGTGTCAGTACCTCATTAGCTAAATCAATAGCACGGTCTTTCTGCCCCAATTCATTATATACATCGGCCATCAAAAGCAACATTTCGGCATAACGGTATACAATCAGATTTTTATGACTGCGTGTACCCGTAGCTTTCTTATCGAACATTTTTCCGAAATAGGGAGAAGCGTGTTCTTTGCCAGAAGCTGCATAATCTGTTTGTACACTTTCTCCAATACGGGCCAAACGTGTGGAGTCTTTTAGAGCCTGACCTGTCAAAGGAACCTTTTTATCAGGATTCATTGCCTCCGCCATCTTGGTATAGTCAGCAAATTTTGCTATAGAAGGATTCGAAGGGTCTTCCATGTCTGCATAAGGAAGTTCTGCTACAAAATCTTGCTGTAGCGGTATGCCGTTTTCCATTACTGGTTTTCCGTCTTTCATCACATAGACACCTTTCACCTTATATGTGATGTACGGATAAGAGTAAGTAGAGTCGTTGGCACACGGTTGGTCGCCCTTTTGCGGTACATCATCAGCCTGATTATTCTTATGCTGGCGCCAGCTAGTAAGGAAATTTATTTCCAAACGGGGATCACCGGGATAGGTAGCACGCATCCAGTCGTAAAGCGCTTTGGTTGCCTTGTACGTCCCCCATGCGATACCACTGTTTGAGTGAGCCGGAGCAAAACGGTTACAAGCACGATTGAATACCAAAGTGGACTCTGCGTTATAGTTCAATTGGAAGATTGATTCTTTACTTCCATTTACATTGTCTACAAACAAGTCGCCAAATTTCGGTTGAAGTTGATATTTTCCGTACACTTCATCAAACATGGCTTTGGCATTGTTCAGATTCGTTTGTTTATCAATGTCCAAGCAAGCCATTTTATGATACACTTTGCCCAAATAAGCCTTGGCTGCCAGACTTGTGGCATAGCCATCATTTTGTGTTTCCGGTAACACCAAAGCTGACTTGAAATCATCGATAATCAATCCGAACACCTGTTCTTTCGGCGTACGGGGCATAGCGATTCCATCGGAAGAAGAGGCTGAAGTTCTCATGGGAACGTCACCAAAATGGGAAACCAAGTTGTAATAGGCAACACCACGCAAGAAACGTGCTTCTGCCCCCAGCTTGTTTTTGATATCATCCGAGAGTTCACTCTTGTTCAAATAGTCAAGGAAAGCATTGACTTCAGCGATTACTTTATACATACCGTTCCAAGCATACTCCACTTGTGTACTGGAAGTCAATACATTTAAACTGACATTAGGGTCTTCACCGGAATTACGGTTTGTCCAAGCAAAGCCAGAAGCGCTGATAGGCAATTCCTGCCATTGCTGACCATATCCGTTGGGAGCAGCCATATAGCCGTAGCATCCCAAGAGAGCTTGCCTGGCATTGGACTCACTGCTGAAAATCACCAAATTATTTTGGGAATAAAGGGGCTCTTCATCCAAACAACCGGTCAAAACAGCACTGCCGGTAAGCAGGAAAGAAAAAGCAATATATTTAAAATTCTTCATATTATTCAGTCATTTAAGTTGTTAGTGTAATGGAATTAAAAAGTAAGGTTCAAACCGAAGATGTAGGAACGCGGTGTAGGATAAGAGTTCATATCCACGCCCGGACGAAGTCCGTCGAAGGCAAAACTGTTCACTTCAGGGTCATAACCGCTGTAGTCGGTAAGGATGAAGGCATTCTTCACACTGGCGAATACTGACATGTTTTTCATTCCGATTTTGGAAATCAGGCTCTTGGGCAAAACATAGCTCAATGTAATGTCTGAACACCGGAAGTAACTTCCATCCTCTACATAACGATCCATCACCATGTTCTGTACCTCAAAGTTGGCCGAGGGGAAGAGATTGCTGGGGTTTTCGGCAGTCCACATTCCCTGATAAGCTTCAGAAGTGATGTTGTTGGACTTCATACCCGGTGTGTTTATGTAACGGTTACCGGTGTTCAATATATCACGACCTTGTACGCCGTTGAAAGCAACTTTCAGCGTCAGCGACTTCCAGGAAAGGCTGGTCTGGATACCATAAGTAAAGTCCGGATTGGGATTACCGATAATATCCTTATCCTTATCATCTACCACACCGTCTTCGTTTCTGTCGACAAACTTCACGTCACCGGCTTTCAATGTCTGCCCCATGGCAGTCTTATAGTAACCTTCCGTTCCATCAGCCTTAGTATAACGGATGCCCTTACCTTCTACCACATCGTCAACCTGTACGATACCGTCAGTCACATAACCGTAGAACTGTCCCGGAGCTTCACCTGCCAGGAACACATGGCCTACACCGAAGTGGTCACCCAAAGAATTACCAAAGTAACCGACTCTTTCACCCAATGCACCAAATTGTCCAGGCAACATACCCAAATCACCGATTTTTCCCTTGTTGACACCAATATTTCCGCTTACATTCCATTTCCAGTCTTTATGGTCAATGATGCAGGCATTCAGTGAGAATTCCACACCTTTGTTTGTCAATGATCCTTGGTTATAATAGGTTGTAGAGAAACCTGCCGAACCCGGAAGATCCCGACTGATAAGCAAGTCTGTAGTTTTCTTATTATAAACATCTATAGTACCTGTCAAACGGGAATTCCAAAAGCCGAAATCTACTCCCACGTTCCAGGAAGCTGTCTTTTCCCATTTTAAGCTATTGTTTGCCAAGTTAGTAATAGTAAGCGTATTCAATGCATTGCCCAGTTTGTCGGCATAGATAATACTACCACCACCATACATGGCAAAAGTAGAATACGGATCGATACTCTGGTTACCAGTGATACCATAGCTCAAACGAAGCTTCAATTGGCTCAGCCATTTCAAACTCTTCATGAATTCTTCCTGTTCCAAACGCCAGGCGATAGAAGCAGAGGGAAAATACCCCCAACGATTATTCTTGGCAAACTTGCTGGAACCATCGGCACGAATAGAGGCTGTTATCAAATATTTCTCAAAAAGATTGATATTCACGCGTCCCAAGTAAGAAAGCAACTGATAATCTTTCTGAATAGGTGTCTGATATTCACGAGAACCGGCCATGTGCATACCATTTTCGCGCATTTCCATTACAGAAAACTTGGTTCCGACAACATTTTTGTTCAAGAAATTGTAATCCTCGTAAGTCATACCGACTGTACCATCCAAATTACCCCAAGAACCCAGCTTCGTATTATACATTACCAGATTCTCTACCGAGTAATTGCTCTTGTCAAGATTGGAAATGGCCAAGTAACCTTGATTATTCATACCCTGATACAGCTCCAAACCATACCAGCGTTTACGTTCATTGGTATTGATGTTACCACCGGTACGGAGATTATAACGCAAAAACTTGCTGATTTTCCATGTCAGGTCCAAACTGGCATTGAAAGTTTTATCATCAGCCAAGTCTACATAATCATTTAACCAACTGAATACCGTTGTTTTAGCTTCTTGGTCGAAAGCAGGGTCGTCCTCCGGCATTTCATATGGAGCATAGTCCAAAGCCGTACGTGAAACGGCACCTGTAGAACCACCCAATGTATTACCACCGGCCATCATATCGTTCTGACGGAGAGAACCAGCCAAGGACAAACGTAGAGAAACAGCCTTGGACAAGTCGGCATTCAAGTTGGCACGCAAGTCACCCTGCTTCAGTCCTGTCTGCTTCACGGTTCCCTCAATATCCTTGAAATTAGCAGAGACGTAGTAGGTAGTCTTACCTGTACCACCATTTACAGATACGGAATAGTTCTGAGAAAAAGCGGTTTGATAAATTTCTTTCTGCCAGTTTCGTTCAGCCAGCACATGATAGGATTCAGGTTTATCAGGATCATAAGAACCTGTAGCATCACCGAATACATAACGTACTTCGTCACCAACCAGGTGGAACTGCCAGTTTTTCTCATCCGTCTGACGCGAATTACGATACAAGGCATGCTCACGCAAACTCATCATATTCAACAGTTCAGAAGGCTCTGCAATGGTAAAGTTAGCCGAAGCACTTACTTTTGCCTTACCTTCCTTACCTTTCTTTGTAGTAATCAAAATGACACCATTAGCACCACGGCTACCATAGATGGCAGTAGAAGAAGCATCCTTCAATATGGTAATATCTTCAATATCGGCCGGATTCAGCGAAGCCAAGGGGTCTTGTGCAATCTGAAAGTCACCTGAAATACCAGAAGAAGCAAATTCACCGGTAGAAGCCTGCGGGATATTATCAATCACATATAAAGGTTGGTTATCACCACGCAAAGAACTGGCGCCACGAATCGTAATAGAGGTTCCTTTGCACGGTCGTTACGATAGTTGAAGAAGATAACTACATC
>OGWT01002430.1_pt1 | contig 12714 bp, 11 predicted proteins | sample 1576101 | NCBI WGS metagenome assembly OGWT01 (sample SAMEA3541481, study PRJEB24748) | human gut metagenome | biome: human gut; feature: human-associated habitat; material: faeces | place: China | collected 2012 | reverse complement strand
ATTTATGACATTCGCAGCATTTTCAACAGTGCTTGCTGTATTTGAAAATATTATTGCATGCGTAAGCGAGCTTACACACTGGAGCAGAAAGAAATCAAGTTTTATAAACTTTATCGTTATTACTTTATTATCACTTCCATGTGTACTTGGATACAACGTATGGCAGTGGAAATGGTTAGATGTTTTTGGTGGAGCAATACTTGATTTGGAAGATTTCCTAGTAAGTAATATTTTACTTCCACTTGGTTCATTAGTATTCCTTTTATTCTGTACATCGCATACCGCATTGCTGACAGCAGGATCAAGCGAAAGTCAGAATCGCAGATTGGAGCGAGCAGATCCTGCGGGAACAGCAGGAGAGCCTTGCCGTCGTTCATGAATACGCGCAGCGGACGCTGTTCTTCTGTTACCAGATTTAACAGACTGTTGGTTTGCTCTTTCAGCTCATCAACGGTGATGGATTCATAGTCCTGAAATGAGATTGATTCATAATTTATCATCTGACCTCCGTTCACTTTGTCCTCGTTATGAGGTGTTGGCATTGTAGCTCTGACTGCTCAGAGGTTCAACTGTTTCTTTCACAGAGCAAAAAGAAATTTGACGGAGTCGGAATTCGTGCGGATCTATCATTTTCTTGCTTTCTCTGACCAAATATGCTATCATTGTAAACAACGCTGTCATGTGTTGGAATAGGCCTTGGCAGTATGGCTGCAATAGACCGAATGCTCTGCCAAGCGGCAGAGCATTTTTGTATATCGGTACGGAGGAGATATTTTATGCCTGTGAGTTATAAAAAGCTCTGGAAGTTGCTCATTGATAAGGACATGAAGAAAAAAGACCTGTGCGAAAAGGCGGGCATTAGCCCGGCTTCCGTCACCAAGATGGGACGAAACGGCCATGTCACCACGGAGATACTCGTGAAGATTTGTGCGGCGCTGGATTGTCGAATTGAGGATATTGTAGAGATTGTGCCTGACAAAAATGACTAATTAGATTCATCCTCGATGTTTTGAACGATTTTCAAATGATTATAAACTTTGTACAGGCATGAAATATATGGGAGGAAAGCACTATGGCTGGAAATACAAGCAATATCGGCTTTGAAAAACAAATCTGGGACGCGGCTTGCGTCCTGCGCGGAAACATCGACGCATCCGAATACAAGTCCGTCGTTCTCGGATTGATTTTCTTGAAATACATTTCTGATCGCTTCGAGGCAAAGTACAAGGAACTGGTTGAAGAAGGCGATGGATTTGAAGAGGATCAGGACGAATACACTGCCGAAAACATCTTCTTTGTCCCTGAGAATGCACGATGGAGTGCGATTGCTGCTGCCGCTCACACGCCGGAAATTGGCACGGTGATTGATGACGCAATGCGCAGTATCGAGAAAGAAAACAAGCGCCTCAAAGATATTCTTCCTAAGAACTTCGCCCGTCCAGAGCTGGACAAGCGGCGTCTTGGTGAAGTGGTTGATCTCTTCACCAACATTCAGATGATCGAGCATGGAAACAGTAAGGACATTCTTGGTCGGACATACGAATACTGTCTCTCCAAGTTTGCCGAGCAAGAAGGCAAACTTGCCGGTGAGTTCTATACTCCCTCTTGCGTTGTGCGTACCCTTGTTGAAGTGTTGCAGCCGTTTAATGGGCGTGTTTATGACCCGTGCTGCGGCTCTGGCGGTATGTTCGTTCAGTCCGCAAAGTTCATCGAAAATCACGGCGGCAACATCAACAAGATTTCCGTTTTTGGTCAGGACTCCAACCCGACCACATGGAAGATGGCGCAGATGAATCTTGCCATTCGCGGTATTGAAGCCGACCTCGGCAAGTTTAATGCGGACACGTTTTTTAACGATTGCCACCCTCAACTCAAGGCAGACTTCATTATGGCGAATCCTCCCTTCAATCTCTCCGGCTGGGGTGCGGATAAGCTCGTTGATGATGTCCGTTGGCAGTATGGTACGCCTCCTGCTGGAAATGCAAACTTCGCGTGGTTGCAGCACATGATCTGGCATCTCGCTCCGAATGGACGTATCGGCATGGTGCTTGCAAATGGTTCGCTTTCCTCACAGTCCGGTGGTGAAGGTGAAATCCGCAAGAACATTATCAATGCCGACATTGTGGACTGTATCGTCGCAATGCCGACGCAGTTATTCTACACGACGCAGATTCCGGTATCGCTCTGGTTCCTTGCAAAGAGCAAGAAGCAGAAAGGCAAGACACTATTCATCGACGCACGGAAACTCGGCACTATGGTTACGCGGAAGCTGCGCGAACTGACGGATGAAGACATCAAGAAAATTGCCGACACTTATAATGCCTTCGTTGATGGAACACTCGAAGATGAAAAGGGCTTCTGTGCTGTTGTTACTACGCAGGACATTGCAAAGCAGGATTACATTCTCACGCCGGGACGCTATGTTGGTATTGAGGAACAGGAAGATGACGGCGAGCCGTTTGAAGAGAAAATGGGGCGTTTGACTTCTGAACTTTCTGAGCTTTTCGCAAAGTCCCATGAACTTGAGACGCAGATCAAAGAACGACTGGGGGCGATTGGATATGGGCTATGAAACGTATCGTATTGCTGACCTAATTGATGAAATTGCGATGGGTCCATTCGGATCAAATATTAAAGTCTCGTGTTTTGTGGATAGTGGCGTACCTGTCCTAAATGGTAGTAATCTTGAGGGCTTTTCTCTATCCGAAAAGACATTCCGCTATGTCACAAGGAAAAAAGCTGACTCTCTTAACAAGGCAAATGCACATCGCGGGGATATTGTAATAACACACAGAGGAACGCTTGGGCAAATAGTGTTTATTCCTCAAGATTCAAAATATGACCGGTATGTGATTTCGCAATCTCAGTTTAGGGTGCGATGCAACGACAAGGTTTTGCCCGAATACCTTGTCTATTACTTCCACACTCCAATAGGACAGCATAAACTTCTAAGCAATGCCTCACAGGTTGGCGTCCCTGCATTGGCGAGACCATCTTCGACCTTTCAACAGATTGAGGTCGTATTGCCTGAATTAAGTATTCAGAAATGTGTTGTCGAGATTATTTCCACAATCCAAAAAAAGATTGCGAACAATCAAGAGCTAAACGATAATTTAGCGGCTTAGAGTTGGACGGCGGAGACATCAATCTCGCCGGACATGAGCTTAGGTAGCAATGAATCCCGTAGTGTTGAAAGTCGCAAGTTTTCGATGTTGTTGTTAAGTACCTCCTGAAACATGGGTTCTGCAACACGGAGAAACGCCGTAGCATCATCATCAGAGAGTTTCATGATTTGCTCTGATTCAAAATCTCTGGTGGTAATCGCATCAAACACGGCTCCACTTGCTTTGTGCTTGAGCCTATCAACAGCTTTGAGTGTGTAGAAATATACAAGAAGTTGATGCGTCTCTTTACCGACAAGCGCGTAGCAGGATTGGTTCATGGCCATCGGAACTCCGGACATACCAACTTTACCAACAGTGCCTCTTGCAGTGACGAAAACGGTGTTCACAGGATACAGTCGGCTGTTACAATGTGAAAGACCTTCTTTTGAGATAGTCTTTTCTGTGATAAGGGTGTATGGTATGCCAACATCTTTTGGGGTAAAGAAGGCAATATTACCGTTCCAATAAGTGTTTTCGCCTGTTTTCGGTGTCCCACCGCCGAGTATCTGTATCAAATCGGTGAATCTAACCTCGGTGTTTGACCGATCATAGAGGCTTGAAAACAATGCGGCTGCTTGCTGCTGTAAATTATCGTTTACCGTCTGAATAACTCTCACCAGTGGCGAGAGTTTTACAAAAGGGACTGCCACTGAATGTCGTTCTCTTACCTCGAAAGGAGACACGACAATGACAGAACAACTCATCACGGAGATACAGCGAAAAATGCTGCCGTATCTTAACAACGAACAGCTCATGCACCTTCGGGATGCAATGGCTGAGACATTGGAAGGGGCAACGATCACCTATGATAGTGGCTCAATTCCAGCAGAAGGAACAGATGCAGTCGAAGCATTTATCACGGCAAAACGGATCGAAGGCTGCTCAGAGAAAACCCTGAGCTACTACCGGAAGACGATTGAGGCTCTGATTGCCGGAGTCGGAAAGGCTGTACAACAGATCACCACAGATGATTTGCGCCGCTATCTGACAAGCTATCAAATTCAGCGTAGGTCGAGCAAAGTGACCATAGACAACATCCGCCGGATCCTGTCCAGCTTCTTCTCATGGCTTGAAGATGAGGATTTCATTGTGAAAAGCCCGGTACGCCGGATTCACAAAGTTAAGACTGCAAAGGTGGTCAAGGACACCTACACCGATGAAGCGTTAGAGCTGATGCGTGACAACTGCACAACAGCACGAGACTTGGCGATGATTGATCTTCTGGCTTCCTCTGGAATGCGTGTTGGTGAGCTGGTCACACTAAACCGCGAAGACATCAACTTCAATGAGCGCGAATGCGTTGTTATCGGCAAGGGTAATAAAGAACGATTGGTCTATTTCGACGCAAGGACGAAAATCCACCTTCAAAACTACCTTGAGGGGCGAACGGATGAAAACCCAGCTTTGTTTGTTTCCCTGAAAGCTCCCTTTGACCGATTGATGATTGGCGGAGTGGAGACACGCCTTCGGGAGCTGGGAAAGCGTCTGAATATCCCGAAGGTTCACCCTCACAAGTTCAGGCGTACACTGGCTACAACTGCCATAGACAAAGGAATGCCCATAGAGCAAGTCCAGCAGCTCTTAGGGCATCAGAAAATCGACACCACCATGCACTATGCGATGGTGAAGCAACAGAACGTGAAGCTGGCACACAGAAAATACATCGGATAGGATGGTGGGCATTATGTTATTTGCCAAACTAAATGACCTCTCCATAGGAGGAAAAGGATCGTATGGAATAGCTGCCTCCGCTGTCGAGCGAAAGGCAGACCTTCCTACTTACCTTAGAATTACAGATATTTTTGACGATGGAACATTAAACCTAAGTGAGCTAAAGAGCGTCGATGCTCCTAATTCAGACAAGTACATCCTTAAACCCAATGACATTGTTTTTGCACGAACCGGAGGAAGTACAGGGCGCAACTACTTTTACGACGGAAGTGACGGGGTGTTTGTATATGCTGGATTCTTAATTAAGTTCAGTATAGATCCCGAGAAAGTGAACCCTAAGTATGTGAAGTATTATTGCAGGTCGAAACAATACAATGACTGGGTTCAATCCTTCAACACTGGAAGTACACGAGGAAATATAAATGCACAGACATTTGGGAACATGGAAATCCCTCTGCCAGAAAGGAAACAGCAGGATTACCTTGTTTCGGTACTCGAACCGATAGACGAGAAGATCAAGAATAACAAACAGGTAAACGATAATTTAGAGCAGCAAGCACAGTCCTATTTTCAAGAATTATTTGTTGATAATGCCAGTCCAGAATGGACTACCGGAACAATTAGCGATCTTGGTACTGTTGTTGGAGGCAGTACACCTTCAAAAGCTAAACCTGAGTATTACACGGAGTCCGGTATAGCATGGATAACCCCGAAAGATTTATCTATCAACAAGTCGAAGTTCGTTTCTCATGGTGAGAATGACATAACTGAACTTGGCTTGAGAAATAGCAGCGCATCACTCATGCCCGAAGGGACAGTATTGTTCTCATCTCGTGCGCCAATAGGTTATATTGCTATCGCCGCTGGTGAAGTAACAACAAATCAAGGTTTCAAATCGGTTGTGCCTAAGCCGGAAATTGGAACACCATTTGTTTACTTCTTTTTGAAAAACACTCTCCCGGTCATTGAAGGCATGGCATCCGGGTCAACATTCAAAGAAGTATCTGGCAGCACTATGAAAAATGTCCCGGCGGTTATTCCTGACGCTGAAATTCTTGCCAAATTCAGCGACTTTTGCGCACCTATCTTTGCACAGCAACGTACTTTGGAAGAGCAGAATCAATCGCTTGCGAAATTGAGAGATAGTTTGCTGCCGAAGCTTATGTCTGGCGAGATCGATGTCTCTGCCGTCCACCTCTAAGCAGCTAAATTATCGTTTACCTGATATGGAGGATATACCATGTTTGATAAAGTTCAGGAGAGCTTGAAAAGAAGCAAAGATGAGCGTCAGAAAAAGAGGCTTGAAAAGGAACGGCTTCGCCTTGAGAAAGCCGCAGCAGAAGCAGTTCGCGAGAAAGAGCGTCTTCAACATGAGGCGGAAAAGATACAGGCTGAAAAAGATCGCCTTCTCTCCCTTGATGACAAAGGGCTGATGGTAGAACTGATTCTGGCAGTGCGCGGTTTATACTCACATATAGAGTACATTCAGAGTCAGCAGGAGTCTTTATCCGAGCGGATTGACGATATTGAGTCAGACATCTCTTCCATCCGCAGCGATATTTCGGATTTGGAGAGCAGAATGAGTTCGTCCGATCAATAAAAGCCAATGAAGGAGGCGCAGACGTGATTATTTCCCCGCAATCTCTTGATACAAACCTAAGTCAGCTTTTAGCGGAAGTTAAGTCCGGCTCAATGCAGTTGCCGGAGTTTCAGCGCGACTGGACTTGGGATGATAGCCGAATTAGAGGCATTATCGCCAGCTTATCACAGGGTTATCCTATGGGTGCCATCATGCGGCTGCAATACGGCAATCCGGACATCCAATTCAAATACCGTACAATTACGGGCGTAAAAGGCGTTTCTGTGAAGCCGGAGCATTTGATTCTCGATGGTCAGCAGCGGCTTACTTCAATTTATCAGGCAACATCCTCTAAAGAGCCGGTCTCGACCAAAACAGAAAAAGGCAAGGCTATTAAGCGTTATTACTATCTCTCAATGGAGAAGTGCCTCGACGATGATGAGGATCGTTTTGATGCTGTCCTCTCCATCCCCGAAGACCGTAAGATTAAAGAGAACTTTGACCGGGATGTGAAGCTCGATCTCTCCACCAGAGAATATGAATACGAGAACAAGCTGTTTCCGGTCAATATCGTATTCGACAGCAACGCAGTTATGGACTGGTTCATGGGCTACATGACGCACTACGGAATGAAGCCGGAAGCAATGGACGAGTTCAAGCGTTTCCAAGCGGATGTGCTGAATACAATTTCCGGGTATAAGCTGCCTGTGATTACACTGGACAAGTCCACGCCGCGAGAGGCAGTTTGCAAGGTGTTTGAGAACGTCAATACTGGCGGTGTTCCTCTCACGGTGTTTGAGCTTGTTACCGCAACTTATGCCACAAGAGACTTTGACCTGAGAAAAGACTGGGTGCAGTGTCGAAATACAATTTGCGGTTTCGGTGACACGCTGAGAACAGACCTGTTCGATGGGATTGATGAGACTACCTTCCTGACAACGGTTTGTCTCTATACAAGCTATTTGAACAAGCAGTCTGGAAAGACAAACACAATCTCCTGCAAAAAGAAAGATGTTCTGGGACTTCCTTATGAATCGTACATAGCGAACCGGGATGCAGTGCTGTCTGGGTTCAAAATCGCAAAGGAGTTTCTTCTTCGTGATCAGTGCGTTTTCCGTCAAAGAGATTTGCCCTATACAACGCAGTTGATTCCACTTGCGGCAATCTGCGCTGTTCTCGGAAAATCCAAATGCAATGAGCCAAACACAATCAAATCTCTTTCTCGGTGGTATTGGTGCGGGATTTTGGGTGAGATGTATGGCGGTGCGAACGAAACCCGCTATGCCTATGACATTGAGGACATGGTTGAAGAGGTCAATGGACGTCCGAATGCAATGCACACGATTAACAGCGCAGTCTTTTCTTCTACGCGGCTGCTAACCCTTCAAACTCGCTTGAGCGCGGCATATAAAGGTATAATGGCTCTTCTTTACAAGGAGAAGTGTCGTGACTTTATGAACAACACGACGATTGACATTGTAAACAGTATGCTTGAGTCTCCGGATATTCACCATATATTCCCCGAAGCATATTGCGAGAAAATGGGCATCAAGCGCGAACGGTATAATTCCATCATTAACAAGACCCCGATTCTTCCAGCCACCAACCGCTCGATTGGCGGAAATGCGCCGAGTGAGTATCTGGGGGCAATTCTAAAGAAGGTTGATGGACTGACCGAGAATGAGTTGCAAGCACGGGTGGAATCGCACTTTATCAACTATGCAGAATTGAAGGCAGATGACTTCAATGGCTATTTCATCGACAGAGCAAAAAGCCTTCTAAACCTAATTGAAAAAGCGATGAATAAGCCCGTCACTGACAGAGATGCAGAAAACACGCTGGATCAGTTCGGGGCGAGTCTGGCGTAAAAGGGAGTGACAAACTATGGCAGGATATTTTACAGAATCAAATTACGAGAACGCTGTCTTGCAGCTTCTCAATGAAGAACTGGGCTATAACTATATCTATGGACCGGACGTGGAGCGCGATTATCACTCGCCGCTTTATGAGGATGTTCTGCTACCTTCCTTGCAGCGGATCAACAAGAGCCTGCCTATGGACGCTCTGACGGAGGCAATCTATAAGCTCAAGAACTTTGAAACCGGAACGCTTTTGCAGAAGAACATGGTCTTTATGGACTACCTCCAAAACGGAGTCCCGGTAAAATACTATGACAAGGGTGAAGAACGCTCTACCCTTGTTTACCTTGTAGACTTCAAAAATCCTGCCAGTAACGAGTTCACAGTTGCGAATCAATGGACTTTCATTGAGAACTCCGAAAAAAGACCAGATGTGATTCTCTTTGTCAATGGTCTCCCACTCGTCATTGTGGAGTTGAAGTCTCCGTCCCGCGAAGAAACCGATGCTTCCGCAGCATACCGCCAGCTCCGGAACTATATGTATGAGATCCCCTCTATGTTCATTTATAATGCGGTATGTGTCATGAGCGACTTGACCACTTCAAAGGCTGGTACAATCACGTCCGGCGAAGACCGCTTTATGGAGTGGAAAACAACAGACGGCAGCTATGAGAATACGCAACACGCATCATTTGACACATTCTTTGTAGGACTGTTTGAGAAGACCCGCTTCCTTGACATCGTGAAAAACTTCATCTGCTTTAATGTGGATGGACAGAATACTTTCAAGATACTCGCCGGGTATCATCAGTATTTCGCAGTCAAAAAGGCGATTGAGTCTACAAAACACGCAACCGTGACGGACGGTAAGGGTGGCGTCTTCTGGCATACACAGGGCAGCGGAAAATCGTTGTCTATGGTCTTCTATGCTCATTATCTGCAAGAAGCGTTAGAAAGCCCCACTATCGTTGTCATTACCGACCGTAACGATCTGGACGACCAGCTTTACGGACAATTCGCCCGCTGCAAGGACTTCCTCCGGCAAACGCCGCAGCACGCTGAGAGCCGCAAGAATCTGAAAGAACTGCTTGCAAACAGACAGGCAAACGGCATAATCTTCACGACCATGCAGAAGTTTGAAGAAAGCAACGAAGCTCTTTCGGAGCGTCGGAACATTATCGTGATGGCTGATGAAGCGCATCGTGGGCAATATGGTCTCAATGAGAAGGTTGTGGTCAAGCAGAAGGACAACGGCGAAGTCGAGGCGAAAACCGTTATCGGCACTGCCCGCATTATAAGAGACACGCTTCCTAATGCGACCTACATTGGATTCACCGGAACACCGATCTCCACAAAAGACCGCAGTACACGAGAGGTCTTCGGTGATTACATCGACATCTATGATATGACACAGGCAGTTGAAGATGGCGCGACCAGACCCGTCTACTACGAGAGCCGTGTGATTCACCTGAAACTCGACGAGAACACCCTCCATCTGATCGATAATGAGTATGACATTATGGCTGACAACGCCGATCCGTATGTCATTGAAAAGAGCAAAAAGGAACTTGGTCAGATGGAAGCAATCCTCGGTGCCGACCAGACGATCAATTCCTTGGTAAATGACATTCTTGATCATTACGAGAATTACCGTGAGAATATCCTAACCGGCAAGGCGATGATCGTTGCTTATTCGCGTCCCATAGCAATGAAGATTTATAAGCGCATTCTTGAGCTACGCCCAGCGTGGACGGAAAAGATTGCAGTGGTCATGACGCAAGGCAATAACGATCCCGAAGAATGGCGTGAGATTATCGGCAACAAAGCTCATAAGGACGATATGGCGCGGAAATTCAAAGACAACAACTCTCCGCTGAAAATCGCCATCGTCGTGGATATGTGGCTGACCGGCTTTGATGTTCCCTCCCTTGCTACGATGTATGTCTATAAGCCGATGGCTGGACACAACCTGATGCAAGCTATCGCCCGCGTCAATCGTGTCTTCAAAGATAAAGAAGGCGGTTTGGTTGTCGATTACGTCGGTATTGCGGCTGCACTGAAACAGGCAATGAACGACTATACTGCCAGAGACAAGAAGAACTATGGTGATACAGATGTAAGCAAGGCTGCATATCCGAAGTTCCTTGAAAAGCTCTCTATTTGCAGAGATTTGTTCCACGGATTCAGTTATGAGAAATTCATGACCGGAAGCGACCTCGACAGGGCGAAGCTCATCAGCGGCGGAGTGAACTTCATACTCGGCAAGAGTGTTGCAGAGTACGAGCTTCCCGACCATGAGAAGACACAGAATGTGTTTATCAAAGAAGCCCTGCTTCTCAAACAGGCACTTTCGCTGTGCAGCAGCTTGGTAGACGAGCAAACTCGCATGGAGGCAGCTTTCTTCGAGTCCGTAAGAACAATGACCGTGCGCTTGGTTTCAGGCGGTACCGGAAAGAAGTTTACGCTTCCGGAAGTAAATGAGCGCATTAACGAGCTTTTGAAGCACAGCATCAAGAGCGAAGGTGTTATCAACCTCTTCTCCGATGTCCAGACTGAGTTTTCGTTGTTCGATCCGAAGTTTCTTGAAGAAGTGGCAAACATGAAGGAGAAGAATCTTGCAGTCGAACTCCTGAAAAAACTGATTTCCGAACAGGTCTCTGTTTACCGTCGAACAAATATTGTCAAGTCTGAAAAGTTCTCCGAAATCATTCAGAGCGCAATGAACCGCTATTTGAACGGAATGCTGACCAACGAGGAAGTCATTCAAGAATTACTCAAGCTGGCGAAAGACATTGCCGCTGCTGCCGCCGAGGGTGAAAAACTCGGATTGACAGCGGACGAGCTTGCTTTCTATGATGCTCTCACGAAGCCGCAAGCAATCAAGGACTTTTACGAGCATGACGAGCTTATTGCTATCACGAAAGAACTGACAGATTTGCTTCGCAAAAACCAGACAATAGACTGGCAAAAGAAAGAGAGCGCAAGAGCTGGAATGCGCCGCCTGGTCAAAAGGTTGCTGAAAAAACACAAATATCCGCCAGAGGGTATGGATGATGCTGTCCAGACTGTCATGAGCCAGTGCGAGATGTGGACGGATAATGTCATGGAAACTGACTAAGGAGGAATGAGTATGAATAAGGAACACCTTCAGCTCATTTTTGACCAATATATCAGCCGTTTCGATGAGTTGGATGATCTGAATGGCAGCGACGAGGGTTATAAATGGCGTGCTGTAAGCTGCTTCTTGGAGAACTGGGATGTTGAGGCAGATGACTTCGTGTCAATGTTCAAAGCGGCAATGACGGACACAAGTAACCTCATAGACAATGCGACCGTTCAGCCAATCGGGGGGATTCTGCTTCTACTGAAACATCCGGATGAAATTGAGTTTGTCAGAAAATGCTTCCGAGAACTATACGCAGATGATGGCGGCAATTTGGAGGCACGTCAGGAAAAAATCAATCGCTTTATCGAGCAAATCAACCCGCGAATTGATCGCTATGCAACTGGAAGTTGGAAATACCCGCAAAAATTCAACAATGTTCTGTACTATCTAAATCTCCGCTATCCGAATGAAAACTATATTTATAAGGCAACCGAGGCGGTTGAGTGGGCGAATTGCATTGAGTTCGGAGATGACTTCGGAAGCGGTGAAACCTTCTCTCTTCCAAAGTATTATCGGATGTGCGATGAGCTTCTGTCCGCTGTTTCTGAAAACGATGAGATTCTGGACTTGCTGTCTAAACGCCTTGAACGTGATGCACGAGGCTTTGATGATGAACTGCATATTCTTGTGTATGACATTATTTACTGCGCTCATGCTTATCATTTCTACTCCACAGGAATGATACAAACTACCTCCACAAAAGAACGAATAAAAAAAGCACAGCTTCGTGATGAAATCGACTCTTTAGAGGCACAGTTGGAGGAAACAAAGCAGTTGTTGCAGCAGCTCGAAAAAGATGCTACGGAAGAAGTCGATATGGTCGGACAAATTGTTGAACATCGGCAATATGGGAAAGGCACGATTATTTCACAGACCAAGGACATTCAACTGATTGCTTTTTTGACCGGAGAGAAAAAGTTTCAATATCCAACCGCTTATGTTACAGGCTTTTTGAAAGCCGATGAAGCGGCAATGAAGTCGATCCGCAAGAAGTCTGAAACAGAGCAAAGAATAACGTCCACAAAAAACATGATTACGGCATTAACAGCCCAGATAAAAAAACTTAAGAAAGAAAACTAACCATTAGCGACCCAAGAAAGGAGCAAATCATGGGCAGCTCAGTCACGTTGAACGGTGTCGAATATGCCGGAGAGCAGATTGCTTATAAAGACAGCACCTATGAGCTTGTGTCAAAGGTAGCATATCTGATCGGCGTCCCACTCCGTATTTTTCAAAATGAACACGAGCCGCCGAAGATAGAGATATACAACCGGC
>OGWT01002413.1_pt1 | contig 12777 bp, 10 predicted proteins | sample 1576101 | NCBI WGS metagenome assembly OGWT01 (sample SAMEA3541481, study PRJEB24748) | human gut metagenome | biome: human gut; feature: human-associated habitat; material: faeces | place: China | collected 2012 | reverse complement strand
TTAGAAGTAGAAATCACCCATGTATATTTCAGTGGAGTACATAAATTTAGCTGGATCCTCAGCTTCTTTGGCTTCTTTGGCATAAAGAACTTCCACGGCTCCGGCCCCACCCATAACGGCGATTTCGGCAGTAGGCCATGCGTAGTTCATATCACCCCGTAATTGCTTACAGCTCATCACGATGTGCGAACCGCCATACGATTTACGCAACGTGATAGTCACCTTAGGCACAGTAGCTTCACCATAAGCATAAAGCAATTTGGCTCCATGCAGGATCACACCATTGTATTCTTGTCCGGTTCCCGGCAAGAAACCCGGTACATCGACCAAACTTACAATAGGAATATTGAATGCATCGCAGAAACGCACGAAACGAGCAGCCTTGCGGGAAGCATTACTGTCGAGAACACCGGCCAAATATTTAGGCTGGTTAGCGACAATACCGACAGATTGTCCATTGAAGCGGGCAAAACCGATGATGATATTTTTAGCATAATCTCGCTGTATTTCCAAAAATTCACCATTATCGATAATAGCACCGATTACTTCGTACATGTCGTACGGACGATTAGGGCTATCGGGAATAATTTCGTTGAGAGAATCCTCTAAACGATCGATAGGATCATTACAAGGAACCAAAGGAGCTTCCTCCAAGTTGTTCTGCGGTATATAGCTGATGAGTTTACGAATAATAGACAGAGCTTCTTCTCCATTCTCGGCAGCGAAATGGGCTACACCCGATTTGGCAGAATGGACTTCGGCTCCACCCAAAGCCTCTTGTGTAACATCTTCGCCTGTAACGGTCTTTACCACTTTCGGCCCGGTCAAAAACATATATGAAATACCCTTCGCCATGATCGTGAAATCGGTCAAAGCAGGAGAATATACCGCACCACCGGCGCACGGGCCCAATATAGCTGAAATCTGGGGTATAACTCCAGATGCCATGATATTACGTTGGAAAATCTCGGCATAACCAGCCAAAGCATTGATACCTTCTTGAATACGAGCTCCACCCGAGTCGTTCAAACCGATACAAGGCGCGCCCATTTTCATGGCCATATCCATGACTTTGCAAATTTTCAAAGCCATTGTCTCGGACAAAGAACCACCGAACACAGTAAAATCCTGAGCGAAAACATAAACAAGGCGACCATCTATCGTACCATAACCTGTAACGACACCGTCGCCTAAAAATGATTTTTTCTCTTGTCCGAAATTGGTACATCTGTGTTTCACAAACATATCCAATTCTTCAAAACTGCCTTCATCAAGGAGTTGCGCAATACGTTCACGAGCCGTATACTTGCCTTTCTCGTGTTGCTTATCGATAGCTTTCTGTCCACCGCCCAAGCGAGCCTGAGCGCGTAGTTCTATCAGCTCTTGTACCTTTTCAAGTTGATTGCTCATATTCTTATTTATTAGGATTTTCACAAAGTTCGGTTAATACGCTACAAGTGGATTTGGGGTGAAGGAATGCGATGTTCAACCCTTCGGCTCCTTTGCGGGGAGCTTTATCGATAAGGCGTACCCCTTTGGCTTCTACTTCGGCCAAAGCATTGGCGACACCGTCTTCGATAGCGAACGCCATGTGATGAATTCCCTCGCCGCGTTTTTCTATAAATTTGGCAATAGTGCTGTCCTCGCTTGTCGGCTCCAATAATTCGATTTTGGTCTGCCCCACTTTGAAAAAGGCCGTCTTCACTTTCTGGTCGGCAACCTCTTCAATAGAATAGCATTTAAGACCTAAAATGTTTTCATAATAAGGAATGGCTTCTTCGAGACTCTTTACAGCGATTCCCAAATGTTCAATGTGAGAAATGTTCATAATAATTAGTATTTAGTTAACTATACTTTCGATAAAAATTCCTGTTTATAAGATTGGCAAATTTACATCATTTCGGTTTAATAACGAAATAAATCGGGGAAATAAGTACAAACAGAACCAACCCATACCCGCTCGTTTGCGTTTTTTAGATAAACAAAAGAGCAAAGTCAATATGACAAATCGACAGCATTACTGACACAGGACAACAAAGCGCTTTGGAAAAGTCTGACAAAAAAAACATTTTCCTTGCTTTCGTTTTTTGGCATAACATTTGAACAAGATGCAGTGTCTATAAAAAAACAGACAGTAAACAAAATAACGAATTAACAATAAAAGATATAAAATTATGGGAAAGATTATTGGTATTGACTTAGGAACAACCAACTCGTGTGTCGCCGTTATGGAAGGAACCGAGCCGGTAGTAATTGCCAACAGTGAAGGCCGTCGTACGACTCCTTCGATCGTGGCTTTCGTAGATGGTGGTGAACGCAAGGTGGGAGAACCTGCCAAACGTCAGGCCATCACCAACCCTACGAGGACTATTTTCTCGATTAAACGTTTCATGGGTGAAACATTCGATCAGGTAGCTAACGAAATTTCTCGCGTACCTTACAAAGTAGTAAGAAGCGATAATAATACACCGCGTGTAGACATCGACGGTCGTCTCTATTCTCCACAAGAAATTTCGGCAATGATTCTTCAAAAAATGAAAAAAACAGCCGAAGATTTCTTAGGGCAAGAAGTAACCGATGCCGTTATTACCGTACCGGCCTATTTTAACGATTCTCAACGTCAAGCCACGAAAGAAGCCGGTGAAATCGCAGGCTTGAATGTACGTCGTATTGTCAATGAGCCTACTGCTGCCGCATTGGCCTACGGCCTTGACAAGTCAAATAAAGACATGAAAATCGCCGTATTTGACTTGGGTGGTGGTACGTTCGATATTTCTATTCTTGAATTGGGAGACGGTGTATTCGAAGTAAAATCGACCAACGGTGATACTCACCTCGGCGGTGATGACTTCGACCACGTTATCATCGACTGGCTTGCCGATGAATTCAAAAAAGACGAAGGTGTCGATTTGAGAGAAGACCCGATGGCTTTGCAACGTTTGAAAGAAGCAGCCGAAAAAGCTAAAATAGAATTGTCGAGCTCGACATCGACCGAGATTAATTTACCTTACATTATGCCGGTGAACGGTGTACCCAAACACTTGGTTAAAACATTGACTCGTGCCAAATTCGAGCAATTGAGCGACCGATTGATTCAGGCTACTATCGAACCGTGTCGCAAGGCTTTGCAAGATGCTGGTCTAAGTGCCTCTGACATAGACGAAGTAATTCTCGTGGGTGGTTCTACTCGTATCCCTGCTATACAAGCGATTGTAGAAAAATTCTTCGGAAAAACTCCTTCAAAGGGTGTTAACCCCGATGAAGTAGTTGCAGTAGGTGCTGCCATTCAAGGTGCGGTATTGACTGGCGATGTGAAAGATGTATTATTACTCGATGTAACTCCCCTTTCATTGGGTATCGAAACACTGGGTGGCGTAATGACCAAATTGATTGACGCCAACACGACTATTCCTACCCGTAAATCGGAAGTCTTCTCGACGGCTGTCGACAACCAGCCCTCAGTTGAAATCCATGTATTACAGGGTGAGCGCCCTATGGCAAAAGACAACAAAACTATCGGTAAATTCCATTTGGACGGGATCCCGGCAGCCATGCGGGGTGTGCCTCAAATCGAAGTCACGTTCGATATAGATGCCAACGGAATCTTGAATGTATCGGCCAAAGACAAAGGTACAGGTAAAGAACAAAGCATACGTATCGAAGCATCGAGCGGTTTGACCGACGCCGAAATCAAACGAATGAAGGACGAGGCTGCTGCCAATGCTGAAAACGATGCAAAGGAAAAAGAACGTATCGACAAACTGAATCATGCCGATGCTCTCATCTTCCAAACCGAAAAACAGCTTAATGAAATGGGAGACAAGATTCCGGCAGACAAAAAAAGCGCTATCGAGTCGGCTCTGGCTAAATTAAAAGAAGCCCACAAAGCTCAGGATATTGCCGGTATCGATGCCGCTTCGACCGAATTGAACAATGTATTGCAAGCTGCCGCCCAAGACTTGTACAATGCTCAGGCTCAACAACAAGCTGCCGGAGCACAACAAGCTCAACCGGGTGCAGATGCTTCACAAAGCGGAAATAATGGTAAAGATGTTACCGATGTCGATTTCGAGGAAGTGAAGTAAGTTGCAACAAACAACGATAATGAAAAAATAATCTGTGTAGTAGTTACACAGATTATTTTTTTTAACGTCCTCTTCCTTCATTCCATTATCCCCAATAATCCAAAATTCAGACTCTAAATTCTACTCTCACACGAAAGCTAAGGATAATAAAGGGTGGTTAATTCTCGAACCTTTAAGACATAGGTTCAGCCTCCCTATCCATTGTTATATTCCTCGTTTTCTTATCAATATTTTTCAATTCGAAAAAATACAGGGAAAACGTTCAAAATGAATTTACCCTCGCTCCTAAAAAATTACCGGGCCTATTTGCTTTTTGCAATAGACCCGGTAACATTATATTAGATTCTATACTTCCCAATTACAGAAGGTACTGCGAACTGATAGACTTATTCTCGTAGACCCGACGAATAGTATCGGCAAACAAGTCAGCGATACTGAGGATATGTACCTTATCGCATTTTTTGGTGTAAGGAATACTATCCGTGAAAATCAATTCGGTCATAGAAGAGTTTTGAACCCGTTCGCTGGCAGGGTCGCTCATCACGGCATGAGAAGCTATAGCACGTACCGAAAGAGCTCCTCTGCTCATCATTAAATCGGCTGCTTTGGTTATCGTCCCGGCCGTATCGACCATATCGTCTACCAAAATGACATTCTTTCCTTCTACATCTCCTATCACTGTCATGCTTTCTACCACATTGGCCTTAGCCCGTTGTTTATGGCATAAAACCAAAGGTACACCCAAGTATTTGGCATAAGTACTGGCTCGTTTGGAACCACCCACATCGGGGGTAGCAACCACCATATCTTTCAATTTCAAAGACTGAATATAGGGAATAAATACAGACGAAGCATACAAGTGGTCTACCGGAACATCGAAGAAACCTTGTATTTGATCGGCATGCAAATCCATCGTTATAAGGCGATTGATACCTGCAACGCTCAATATATCGGCCAACAATTTCGCAGCAATGGAAACACGTGGCTTATCCTTGCGATCTTGGCGAGCCCACCCGAAATAAGGAACAACAGCTACAATCGACTTGGCAGAAGCTCGTTTGGCAGCATCGATCATTAATAACAATTCCATCAGATTGTCGGAATTGGGAAATGTCGATTGCACTAAATAGACTTGACAACCACGGATCGACTCTTCGAAAGAAACGGCAAATTCTCCATCGGCAAAATGCTGAATGTTCATTTGACCTAACTCACAACCCAGACTATTACAAATTTTCTCAGCGAGATACCTTGAATTGGTTCCCGAAAATACCTTGAAAGGAGGTGTTTGACTCATGATTTTTGTGTGTAAAACAGAGATTATTAATTGTACGGCAAAGGTACAATTTCTATTTCAAAATTTTCCTGTACTTTTTTATTTTTTCTGTATCTCTTTGGAAAAATTTTTTAACTCTATTTTCCAAACCGCAGCTCCATACCCCGAAAGGGCGCAAGCAAACGGTATTTCGGGACTCAACTCCTTCATCTCTTTATCTCCTCCAATCAGTTCTAATGCCTCGTATTTACCCGAAACTATTTTCATCGTTTCGAATGCATGATCGGGGATATTGATCTTCACATTCGCCTGCCGGTCATCGAAATTAACAACAATAACTAATAACTCATTTCCATATTTACGAAGGAATGCATATTGTCGATGCGGATTAAAGCTTGGATTTTCCCCATTGACATACATCAAATCAAAGAAATCGCCACGAACAATAGCCGATTCCAAACGACTGATATTAAGAACCGTTTTATACAGATTTCGCAATTTTTTCTGCTTTGCCGACAATTTAGATACCGAGCAACGCCCGCTATCGTACCACTGTCTAACCGTGGTCACGCTCCAATAGTCGAATATCGTCGTACGACCATCTTTTCCACTGAATCCCTCGGCATCCTCTGCACGCTCACCCAATTCCTGTCCGAAGTATATCATCATAGGCCCCGTATTCATCATCGACGAAACGACCAATGCAGGGAGGACTTTATCGGCATCACCGGCAAACTGGTCGGAAGCGAAGCGCTGTTCGTCATGATTTTCGAGAAAATTCAACATTTTTCCTCCTATTCCATCGACAGACTGCCAACAATAAGTGAGCTGGGCAGCCGATACCTGATGACACAATACCCCTCTCAATTTATCGTACAATCCTACTTTATCATATAGGTAATCGAATTTACCTTTCTCGATATAAACCCGATACAACGCCTGATCATAAATCTCTGCAATGAATATAACCGAGGGGTAATTTTCTTTCACTTTCGAAATAGCCCAATTCCAAAATTCGACAGGAACCATGTGGGCCATATCGCAACGAAAAGCATCAGCACCTTTCCCACACCAGAATAGGAGAATATCGAGCATTTTGTACCATGTATCGGGTATAGGGTCGAAGTGACAACGGCCACCTCCTGTATAATCCACTCCATAATTCAGCTTCACCGTTTCATACCAGTCATATTCTCCCGGGAAAGCCCCGAAACAATCGTTTCCGGTTGCCTTCGCAGGATATTCGAAATAGCGCTCCTCTCCTTCACCTATGTAAAATTGCGGTGTAAATGCCTGCCGAGGTATGTAATAAAAATTATTGGAAGGAGAAAAATGCATCTCCTTGTTGTCATGAGCACCCAAATCATCGACACCTTCTGGCGCAGTATCAGAATGGTATTGACGAGCCACATGATTCGGCACGAAATCAAGTACTACTTTCAATCCGACTTCATGTGTACGGGTTACCAACGCCTCGAATTCTTGCATACGTGTCGATGGTTCTTCGGCCAAATCGGGATCTATATCATAATAGTCTTTGATAGCATAAGGCGACCCGGCTTCACCCTTAACCACATATCTATTATCCTTTCGAATCCCATATTTCGAATAGTCTGTCTTGGTAGCGTGCTCTATAACCCCCGTATACCAAATATAGTTCGCACCCAACTTTTTTATCTCTCGTAAGACTTTCGAGGTAAAATGGTTTAACTTACCGGCTCCATTCTGCACATAAGCACCATTAGGGACACATGTATCGCACATATTAGAGAACAATCGGGGGAGAACCTGATAGATGACTATTTTCTCATCGGACATATCGCACGTTTTTTATTTATTCAATTCATTTATTTTGGAAGCATGTTTTCCTGTAAAAAGTTTCAATGTCTGCTGATAGCCGACATTAGCGATATCACGCAAAGCATGAATATCAAATACGGCATATCGTGCAGCCTCTTTCATAGGAATAAAAAGATCGCACAATTTCATATCTTCGATCACATTGCTTTTAGACATGAAGCTATATGAACGAACCGCTATATCCAATATCGATTGCTTATATTGCTTATTAACTAACGGGCTCACATTGATACCTATAACGACATCGCACTCGGGACGAATGGGGTAAACCGGCAAATTACGCAAGACACCTCCATCGACATAATGCGTACCATCGATAAGAACCGGAGGAAATATAATGGGAATACTACACGAAGCCGTTACCCGCTCGGCAATCTCTCCCGATCGCCATGCTACATACTTTCCATGATCAAGGTCGGTAGCCGTAACGACAACCGGGATAGACAAATCCTCGATATTGACTGCTCGCAACGACTTTTGCAAGAAATGTTTAAACCGATCTATTTTAAAAAAGCAGGAACGGGGCAAAGTTATTTCGGCCAAATCATTGAAAGACAAACCTGAAAAAAGGTCTAAGATTTCATCGGGTGAATAGCCGTCGGCATAAAGTACCGCGATAACAGCTCCTGCGCTCGTACCGGATATTATATCCGGCCGAATCCCCAATTCTTCCATTGCTTTCAATGCCCCTACATGGGCAAAACCTTTGGCTCCTCCCCCGCTCAACGTCAAGCCTACACGATAGGGGCGAACTTCTACCGGCAGATTCTCTCTTTCTCTTGCCATTTTCATTTTCGTTTACTGTGCGAAGATAGCATTTTTCAATAAAGCCACAATATATTATGTAGCAAACCATTTATAAATAATGCTTTAAAAATATGTCGGGGAACTTAAATCAAAGTGTACGACGAACTATCACCAATACACCGCCTATCGTCTCATTAATGAAAAGTTCCCCCAAAGCGCGCATACCGGCAAATAAAAAAAAGAAATACTACCCGGGAGTTTTTTTCAAAACAGCTTCTAAAAAACGAAGATTTGTTCACCATTATGCTTTCGTTTGTATTATCTTTGTTTTTTGAACAGAAATAAGAGGATATGCCCATGACAATCAACGACGATATAAAACAGGCTTGCGAGGTCATGCAGCGGGGGGGAATCATTTTATATCCCACCGACACAATATGGGGTATCGGTTGCGATGCTACCAATGCAGAAGCGGTACAACGAGTTTATAAAATCAAACAGAGAGCCGACAGCAAAGCCCTTATTGTACTTACGGACAGTGAAGCGAAAGTGGAATATTATGTTTCGGAAGTACCCGAAACGGCGTGGCAACTACTCGATGTGGCCGTAAAGCCTCTTACCCTCATCTATCCCGGAGCACGCAACCTTGCAACGAATTTGCTCGCCGATGACGGAAGCATAGCCATACGCATCACAAAAGAACCGTTCTCACAACAATTGTGCCGACAGTTCAGAAAAGCTATCGTATCAACCTCGGCCAATATCAGCGGGAATGCGGCTCCCCATAACTTTTCCGAAATATCGGACGAAATAAAAAATGCCGTCGATTATATCGTAACGGCACGCAGAGACGAAATAAAAGAGTCCCTCCCGTCGAGTATCATCAAACTCGAAGCCGACGGAACTATCAAGATTATACGAGAGTGATCAACAGTAAACGACAAATACGGAGATACGTACTGGTGGATTACCTTACATCGAATGTATCGTGGTTCCTTTTCAATATTGTCCGTTTCCATTTTCCGGGAATTGCAGCGGGCGAATCATTGAAAATGTATTTGCTTTCGCCTCGTGTCATAGAAGGACAAATACTTTTCCCGCTGTTAATGATGTGCGTCTATTATTTGTCGGGATATTACAATCAGCCTTTTTTCAAATCTCGCATTCAAGAATTAATACAGACATTAGGATCTGTATTGGTCAATACACTGTTTATATTTTTTATTGCCCTCATCAACGATGTTCTACGAATAAGAATAGACAATTACGAATTGCTACTTGCTTTATACGCTTTACAATTTGTCTGTGTATATACAGGGCGGGCCATTGTCACAGGAAATGCCACATCTATGATTCACCGCCGAAAATGGCAATTCAACACGCTTATCATCGGTTGTGGCCCCAAAGCAATCAAGCAAATGAGAGAACTCGAAGAACCCAGACAATCGCTCGGTTATCATATCGTCGGATTCATTCGAGTCAACCACGAAACGCCTGCCCCGGAAGCCGAAGGAAGGACATACCCGATAAAACAATTATCCTCGCTGTGTAAACAAATGAACATTCAAGAGCTTGTCGTTGCCCCGGAAGAAAACGATTTAGCAGAGCTTCATAAACTTATCAATACACTATATCCACTCAACTTACCCATAAAATTGGGGACAGACGAGTTTAACATTATCTCTTCGAGAGTAAGACTAACCAACATCTATGGGGCTCCGCTCATCGACATGAGTAATTGCGCTATCTCCGAGGGAGAAAAGAATATGAAACGAGTAATCGATATATTTGTTTCTTTTATCGCATTGATCTTACTTTCTCCTTTGTTTCTACTCTTAGCCATACTAATTAAAAAAGACTCGAACGGTCCCATATTTTACAAACAAGAGCGCATAGGTTACAGGCACAGACCGTTCAAAATTTACAAATTCCGAACGATGAAAGCCCATGCAGAAACCGGAATCCCTTTGTTATCGGAAGAAAACGACAAGCGGGTTACTAAAATAGGGAAAGTATTACGGAAATACAGATTGGACGAATTACCACAGTTTTGGAATGTATTGAAAGGAGACATGTCTCTCGTAGGGCCGAGACCTGAACGGGAATACTTTATCCGTCAAATCGTCGAACGAGCTCCTTATTACGTATTATTGCATCAGATACGCCCCGGAATCACATCTTGGGGAATGGTAAAATACGGATATGCTCGAAACGTCGATGAAATGATAGCTCGGTTGAAATACGATATTCTTTACTTGGAAAATATGTCTTTGCTGGTAGACCTCAAAATTATCATCTACACCATCAGAACTGTTATTACAGGAAAAGGAGTATAAATAAACATATATGATTGAAGACGAAGATATAGAAATAGAAGATACCCAAAGGGAAGATAGGCACGATTTGATGATGCGGCTGTTGATGTGGAGGGAAAAACACATCAATGAACACAATTTCGTTTTAATTCTCAGTTTTATTATCGGAATTTGTACTGCCGCCGCTGCTCTCATTCTTAAATTTCTCATACATTTTATACAACAGTTGCTAACATCGCATTTCAATGCCGACAGCGCCAACTATCTTTATCTCATATACCCGATAATAGGTATTTTATTGGCCGGCTTGTACGTACGTTACATTGTAAAAGACGATATCAGTCATGGTGTCACCCGCATACTTTATGCCATATCGCAAAAGAAAAGCCGGCTTAAACCACATAATATGTACACATCGGTCATCGCGAGTTCTATCACAATCGGATTCGGAGGATCGGTCGGAGCGGAAGCTCCCATCGTTTATACCGGGGCTGCGATCGGTTCGAATATAGGAAGGTTGTTTCGCCTCGACCAACGATTACTAATGCTTTTGGTGGGTTGCGGAGCTGCCGCCGCCATTGCGGGAATATTCAAGGCCCCCATCGCCGGAATCTTGTTTACACTCGAAGTACTGATGATCGATATGACTGCAACTTCGGTTTTACCTTTACTCATCTCGTCGATTACCGCAGTCACTGTTTCTTATATCTTTACCGGATACAATGCCGAATTTAGTTTCGTCCAAACCGAACCGTTCGTCGCCGCCCGCATACCATACGTTATTTTTCTCGGTTTCTTTTGCGGATTTGTTTCTCTTTATTTTACCCGCATTATGAACCGTATGGAAGATATATTCCGCCGGATAGGGACTCCATGGAAAAAATTCATTCTCGGTTCGCTCATTCTAAGTTGTTCTATTTTTCTATTACCGCCACTGTACGGCGAAGGTTATGGAGCCATTACCAGCTTGCTGAACGACAATCTCAAACAACTGGCCGAAGGGAGTTTATTTTATACTGAGAATGGAAATATGTGGGTCATGATGCTCTTCTTGGGACTCATCATACTCGTAAAGGTATTAGCGACCAGTGCGACCAATGGCGGAGGTGGTGTAGGAGGAACCTTCGCACCCAGTTTGTACGTAGGGTGTTTCGCAGGTTTCTTCTTTGCCTATGTTCTTAATCATACAGGACTATTACCCATGGAGCTTTCTGACAAAAATTTCGCATTGATGGGTATGGCAGGAGTCATGGCCGCCGTTATGCACGCCCCGCTCATGGCTATTTTCTTGACAACAGAACTTACCGGTGGGTATGATTTATTCCTACCGTTAATGATTACCTCGACCGTAGCTTATGCAACGATAAAAGTGTTCGAACCACATAGCATATATACCATGCGTCTGGCAAAAAAAGGAGAACTACTCACCCATCACAAGGATAAAGCCGTACTTACTCTTTTGAAGATGGACAGTGTCATCGAAAAAGATTTTATCGAAGTACACCCGAATATGAGTCTCGGAGACATGGTAAAGGTTATTTCGCAATCCCATCGTAACATATTCCCGGTAACCGACAATGACAATACATTATTAGGCATCGTCATACTCGACGACATACGCAATATCATGTTTAGGCCAGAACTGTATAACCGTTTCTATGTCAGAAAATTCATGACCATGCCCCCAGCCAAAATAGAAATAGGGAGCAACATGGATAATGTCATGAAATTATTTGACCAAACCAACGCATGGAATCTACCTGTCGTAGAAAACGGGAAATATATCGGGTTTGTTTCCAAATCAAAAATTTTCAATTCGTACCGGCGGGTACTCGTTCACTTTTCTCAAGATTAAAAACAATGGAAAAACAAGATTTACGCATCATCTATATGGGTACTCCCGACTTCGCTGTCGAGAGTCTGAAACGCCTTGTCGAAGGAGGATACAATGTCGTGGCTGTTATTACCATGCCTGACAAACCGGCCGGCAGAGGCCACAAAATACAATACTCTCCGGTCAAAGAATACGCTCTGAGCCGAGGTTTACCGATTCTACAACCGGAGAAACTGAAAGACGAGTGCTTTATCGAACAGTTGAGAGAGTTACACGCCGACCTGCAAATTGTCGTAGCTTTTCGCATGCTTCCCGAAATCGTATGGAACATGCCCCGTCTGGGTACTTTCAATTTACATGCTTCGCTTTTACCTCAATACAGAGGAGCCGCTCCTCTCAACTGGGCTATTATCAACGGCGACACAGAAACAGGAATCACGACATTCTTCCTCAAACACGAAATCGATACGGGCGAAATCATACAGCAACGAAGAATCCCTATACTTCCCGAAGATAATGTAGGGACAATACACGACAAACTAATGACATTGGGCGCCGATATGGTAGTCGAAACTGTCGACGCCATTATCTCCGGGAATATCACCCCGAATCGCCGGCCATGCAGCGCTTCGGCGAAGTGTCGAAACGCAAGGTGCCGGC
>OGWT01002407.1_pt1 | contig 12811 bp, 10 predicted proteins | sample 1576101 | NCBI WGS metagenome assembly OGWT01 (sample SAMEA3541481, study PRJEB24748) | human gut metagenome | biome: human gut; feature: human-associated habitat; material: faeces | place: China | collected 2012 | reverse complement strand
GAATACCCCCCTTGATTAATACGAAACAAGGTATTCTGGCTAATCATATTTCTCATTTTCGCATAAACATTACCGAACGTAACCTCATGGATTGCCATTGCCTCCACATCAGCAATATAACGAATATTCTGTTCCATCATCGCCGGAGGGATCAACACGTCCGGCAGGGCTTTTTCTATCTTGTTGACCACACGAGTTACCTGCTCTACCGTCGGAGCCTGTCCTTCCTTACTATGCAATCTTGCAACAAGCGTGCTTCCTTTTTCCGCAAATATCATATTAAAAATATTGCCGGAAACTTGAAAAGAAACTTGTGCTTTCGGGTAATTCGAGACCACGTAATCCGAAATTTTCCGTTCTATCCGTTTCAAGCTCTCGGCATCTTTAGCCTTAATATAGATCACGCTTTCAGAAGGAGTGATCTCTTTGGTATGTGACATCAAAAACTGTTGAACACCCACCATCGAGGTTGTTTGCAAAATAAAACTATCTACTTGTGCCAACAGTCTATAAACACGCAGATCATTTTCTTCCAAAGAAATACCGCTATTCCAATCAATTGTCAAAATCGTATCGTCATGCGATATACGAGGCAAGCGACTCTTCTCCACCATTTGATAAACGAAATAAGCATGTCCAGCTGGTCGTTACCGAGTGCTCCGGCCGCAAGATCGTCGGCAGCATCAACAAGGTCACCGCTGAGCAGAACAAGGCAAAGCGTGAGGAGTTCTGGGCAAATGTCGAGGTGGGCAAGACCTACACCGGCGTTGTCAAGAGCCTGACCTCTTACGGTGCATTCGTCGATATCGGCGGTGTGGACGGCCTGTGCCACATCAGCGAGCTGAGCTGGAACCGCATCAAGCATCCCTCCGAGGTTGTCTCCGTTGGTGACACCATCGAAGTGTATGTGAAGGACATCGACACCGAGAACCACAAGGTCTCTCTGGGCTACAAGAAGGCTGAGGACAACCCCTGGGAGCAGCTGAAGAACAACTACCCCATCGGCAGCACCTTCCATGCTCCGGTCGTTTCTCTGACCAAGTTTGGTGCATTCGTCCGCATCCTGCCGGGTGTTGACGGTCTGGTCCACATCAGCGAGATCAGCAATGATCGCGTTGAGAAGGTCTCCGACGCACTGAAGGTCGGCGATATGGTCGATGTGAAGCTGCTGGATGTTGACTTCGACAAGAAGCGCATCAGCCTGTCCATGAAGGCTCTGCTGAACGACGACGCTGAGTAATCAGTCCGTGGTTCGCTGAGTTTCAGACACAATGCGACTGCAGCCCCGTTGCCGGGTAACGGCGGCGGGGCTGTTTTTGTTAAGCGGATTGCCCTCTCAGTCTCGCTTCCGCAATGACGGAGAGGGTGAGGATGCTGACAGGAAAGATATTTTTATGTTCAAATGGATCAAAAAGCATTATGAGGTCCTGTCCTACCTGATCTTCGGCGTGCTGACCACCCTGCTGAATATTGTGCTGTATGCCCTGTTCAACGATCTGTTCGGCTACACCGCCGCCAACAGCTGGGGCAATGTGCTGGACAACATCCTCTGCATCCTGTTTGCCTACGCCACCAACCGGGCCTTTGTGTTCAACAGCAAGACCAGAGGCAGAGCGATGGCAAAGGAGTTTGGTGCATTTGTCACCTGCCGTCTGGGTACAATGCTGCTGGACACTGCAATTATGCTGGTGCTGGGCAATCTGCTGGCGGCCCAGGGCGCAGCGCTGATGGACGAGCTGATGCAGGGGGTGCTGAGCGTGGTGGCCCACTGGCTTGGCCCGGATACGGCCATACAGATGGCAGCCTCCTATGCAGGCACACCGGCGGGGGTCACGGATGGCTCTGCCGCCATTGCCGTCATCGGCGGTGCAGACGGCCCCACGGCAATCTTCGTTACCAGCCGCTACAATGCGCAGGCACTGTGGGGTCTTGCCGTGAAGGTCTTTTCCAATGTACTGGTGATCGTGCTGAACTATGTGTTCAGCAAGCTGATCATCTTTAAGAAGAAGTAACTCCCTCTGTCTGCACCTACGGTGCAGCCACCTCCCTCTGGGAGGGAGGCATTGCCTTGCATTTGCCGACAAGGCTCCCTCTCAGAGGGAGCTGTCACCGAAGGTGACTGAGGGAGTTTTAAGTAACAAAACAATGGAGGTACGGTATTATGAAACGTGGTCTGAAAGGGTTTGCATTCCTGGTTTCCGGTCTTGTGCTGGGCATCATTGGTGCCACCGCATCCGTAACGGCAATTGCCCTGAGCGCTGTGGGCATGGCAAAGGTCCGCCGTGCCAGCAAGAATTGATGGAGGAAAATAATATGACCCGTGAAGAGATCCTCTCCCATGTCGATCATACCCTGCTGAAGCCCGAGGCCACCTGGCCCCAGATCCAGACCATCTGTGATGAGGCCATTGCCAACCACACCGCATCCGTCTGCATCAACACCTGCTATGTAAAGCAGGCGGTCGAGTATATGGCGGGCCGCATCCCGGTGTGCTGCGTGGTGGGCTTCCCTCTGGGTGCCATGGATACCGCCAGCAAGGCCTTTGAAGCCAAGACTGCCATCGAAAACGGCGCAGCCGAGGTGGATATGGTCATCAACATCGGCCGCCTGAAGAACAAGGAGTACGATGCTGTCCGTGAGGATATCCGTGCCGTGAAGCAGGCTGTGGGCGACAAGGTGCTCAAGGTCATCATTGAGACCTGCCTGCTGACCGACGAGGAAAAGGAAAAGATGTGCGATATCGTCTGCGAAGCGGGCGCTGACTACATCAAGACCAGCACCGGCTTCTCCACCGCAGGCGCTACCTTCCACGATGTGGAGCTGATGGTCAAGGGTGTGCATGGCCGCTGCAAGGTCAAGGCTGCCGGCGGCATCTCCACCGTGGAGGATATGGAAAAGTTCCTCGCTCTGGGCGCAGACCGTCTGGGCACCTCCCGTGCGGTCAAGCTGCTGAACGGCGAACAGGCAAAGGGTTACTAAGAGAGCATCAAGAAACTCTCGGCACTTCTAGGGGAAATCCTAATCAATTTCGTTGAGATGTCTAAAAAGAGTGATACTCTTCTTGACAATCTGACGAAGAAATGATAAGATATCTTTCAGAAAACAACTGAATACCGACTTATCAAGAGCGGCTGAGGGGACAGGCCCTGTGAAGCCCGACAACCTGTGCGATGAGCATAAGGTGCCAAATCCTGCGGGAAACCGAAAGATAAGAGTGCAAACGCTCAGAGCTTCGGTTCTGAGCGTTTTTGTTTGCGCAAACTTGATGGACGTGTATGAAGCTGTGCAAGATTCACCACACACATGGAGGACAAAATTTATGGCAAGACACCTGTTTACTTCTGAGTCCGTCACCGAGGGACATCCTGACAAGATCTGCGACCAGATCTCCGATGCCATCCTGGACGAGATCCTGACCCACGACCCCGATGCCCGCGTGGCCTGCGAGACCTGCGCTTCCACCGGTCTGGTCCACATCATGGGCGAGATCACCACCAGCTGCTATGTCGATTTCCAGAAGATCGTCCGCGAGGTCATCTCTGAGATCGGTTACACCCGTGCAAAGTACGGTTTTGATGCTGACACCTGTGCCGTTATCTCCAACATCGACGGCCAGAGCCCCGATATCGCACTGGGTACCAACGACCAGGTGGGCGGTGCCGGTGACCAGGGCATGATGTTCGGCTATGCCTGCGATGAGACCCCTGAGCTGATGCCCATGCCCATCAGCCTGGCCCACAAGCTGGCCAAGAAGCTGACCGAGGTGCGCAAGAGCGGCGAGCTGGATTACCTGCGCCCGGATGGCAAGAGCCAGGTCACCGTGGAGTACGACGAGAACAACAAGCCCATCCGTGTGGATGCAGTCGTCATCTCCAGCCAGCACAGTGAGAACGTGACCATGGAGCAGCTCCGGGCCGATATCATGGAGAAGGTCATCAAGGCCACCATCCCTGCCGAGCTGCTGGATGAGAACACCAAGTACTACATCAACCCCACCGGCCGCTTTGTTGTGGGCGGCCCGCAGGGCGATACCGGCCTGACCGGCCGTAAGATCATCGTGGACACCTACGGCGGCTATGCACGCCACGGCGGCGGCGCCTTCTCCGGCAAGGACCCCAGCAAGGTGGACCGCAGCGCAGCCTACGCTACCCGCTGGGTGGCCAAGAACATCGTGGCTGCGGGTCTGGCAAAGCAGTGCGAGGTGCAGGTGGCCTACGCCATCGGCGTGGCAAAGCCTGTGTCCATCATGGTGGATACCTTTGACACCGGCACCGTGGCCGATGAGAAGATCGAGCAGGCAGTGGAGAAGGTCTTTGACCTGACCCCCGCCGCCATCATCCGTGACCTCGGCCTGCGGAAGCCCATCTACCGCAAGCTGGCCGCCTACGGCCACATGGGCCGCGAGGATCTGGGCGTGAAGTGGGAGAACACGGACCGCGTGGATGAGCTCAAGGCCGCTGTTGCAGCACTGTAAAAACAGAACACAAAGCGCCCTGTACCGTGAAAGGTGCAGGGCGCTTTTCTATGGTGGGCGGCAGACAAACAAAAAACGCTCCCCCGTGCAGGTGGGAAAGCGTTTTTTGTTTGTCCGTTTCAGGACAGGGTAAATGATAAGAAGGTAAATGAAGAAAATAGCATAATAATAGAAGGATGAACAACAGGAGTGCCGGAGAGGAAAGCGCGTCGTTTCGCTTTGTATCCAACTGGCACTTCTGTTGGATACAAGATAACACTTTTCACGGGAAAATACAAGAGCTTTTTTGAAAAAAGTTCTTTTGTTCGAGCAAAAAAAGTAATTTTGTCACAACGCACAAAAACGGGGGAGATGTGTTTGGCAAAGTGATGAAACAAGCACGGGCTGGGGGCAGAGGTCCGGAATCACAGAAGCTGATTCTTTACAACAGGATGCGGCTGTGTTATGATGGATACATCTATGAGAAAAAGACGCTCTGCGGCCCGGAAGGGCAAAAAAGGTGTGGGAAGAAGCGAGGGATAGAATGAAACATACGATCGCACAAAATAAGGCCCCGTGCTTTGGCGGGCGGGCCCCGCTGTTCAGCCAGCGCGACCTGCTCAGGCTGGTGGGGCCGCTGCTGGTGGAGCAGCTGCTGGCCGTGACGGTGGGCATGGCCGATACCATGATGGTCTCCCGCTGCGGCGAAGCCGCCATCTCGGGTGTCAGCCTGGTGGATATGATCAACAACCTCATCATCGTGCTGTTTGCGGCGCTGGCCACCGGCGGCGCGGTGGTGGTCAGCCAGTATCTGGGTGCAAAGGAGCAGAAGCACGCCAATGCAAGCTCGGGTCAGCTGATCCTGCTCAGTGCTCTGCTGGGCGTGGGTGTGGGGGTGTTCTGCTTTGTGCTGGCCCGTCCCATGATCCGGCTGTGCTATGGCAGCATCGATGCCGACGTACTGGAGGCCGGTGTGCTCTACCTGCGCATCACGGCGGTCAGCTACCCGTTCCTGGCCATGTACAATGCCGGTGCGGCGCTCTTCCGCAGCATGGGCAACTCCAAAATCTCCATGCAGATCAGCATCTTGATGAACATCATCAACATCGTGGGCAATGCGGTCTGCATCTTTGTGCTGGGCATGGGCGTGGACGGCGTTGCCTGGCCCAGCGTCCTCTCCCGTGCCGTGGCAGCGGTGCTCATCCTGAACCGCTGCTACCAGAAGGGCCACATGCTCACCGTGCCCAAAACGTTCCGGCTGGATGGCCGGATGGCAAAGCGCATCCTGGGCATTGGCATCCCGTCCGCCTTTGAGAACAGCCTGTTCCAGGCGGGCCGCATTCTGGTGGTCAGCATGATCTCCACCTTCGGCACCGTGCAGATCGCCGCCAATGCCGTGGCAAACAATCTGGACGGCATGGGCTGCATCCCGGGGCAGGCCATCGGTCTGGCCATGATCACGGTGGTGGGCCGCTGCGTTGGCGCAGGGGACAATGAGCAGACCGTTTTCTACACCCGCAAGCTGCTGCTCTGGGCCTACATTTCCATGGGGATCTTCAACGGCGGCATCCTGCTCTTCCTCAAGCCGCTGGTGGGCATCTACGCCCTCTCCGGCGAGACCATGGCGCTGGCTATCCTGCTGGTGCAGATCCACGCAGGCAGCGGCCTGTTCCTGTGGCCGGCCTCCTTTGTTCTGCCCAACGCCCTGCGCGCGGCCAACGATGTGAAATTTACCATGGTGGTCTCTGTGCTCAGCATGGCCATCTGGCGGCTGGGATTCAGCTACTTGCTCTGTGTCAGGATGGGCTGGGGCGCTGTGGGTGTCTGGATCGCCATGGTCATTGACTGGGTCTGCCGTGTCATCTGCTTTGTGGCGCGCATGAAGAGCGGCGCATGGAAAACAAAATATCAGGCATAAGAAAGGAACAGGATATGAAACTGATCAGCTGGAACGTCAACGGCCTGCGGGCCTGCCTGACCCACGATTTTGCCGCAAGCTTCGCGGCGCTGGATGCCGACATCTTCTCGGTGCAGGAGACCAAGATGCAGCCGGGGCAGGCTGATTTTGCCCCCGAGGGCTACACCGAGTACACCTACTCCGCCGAGAAAAAGGGCTACTCCGGCACGGCCTGCTGGTGCAAAACGGCCCCGCTGGCCGTGACCACCGGCATCGGCAGGGAGGAGCACGACCACGAGGGCCGGGTGCTGACGCTGGAATATCCCGGCTTCTACCTGGTCAACTGCTACACGCCCAACAGTCAGGACGGCCTGAAGCGGCTGGACTACCGCATGACCTGGGAGGATGCGTTCCGGGCCTACCTGCTGGAGCTGGACGCAAAAAAGCCGGTCATCCTCTGCGGTGACCTGAACGTGGCCCACACCGAGATCGACATCAAGAATGCGAAGACCAACCGGATGAGCGCGGGCTTCACCGACCAGGAGCGGGCCAAGATGACCGAGCTGCTGGCAGCGGGTTTTACCGACACCTTCCGCGCGGTTCACCCGGACGAGGTGAAGTACAGCTGGTGGAGCTACCGCTTCCACGCCCGGGAAAAGAACGCGGGCTGGCGCATTGATTATTTCATCGTTTCAAACCGCATCGCCGGCAAGGTGGCCGCCGCCGAGATCCACAACGAGGTGTTTGGCTCCGACCACTGCCCGGTGGAGCTGGTCATCGACCTGTAAGCCGTTACGATCATGATCTTATAATAAGGAGAAACCTGGATGCTCAAGAATTATCTGATGGTGTTTTTTGTCTCGATGGTGCCGGTCATTGAACTGCGCGGTGCCATTCCGATCGGGCTGGGCATGGGCCTGCCCGCCCTGCCCACCTATCTGGTCTGCGTGCTCGGCAATATGCTGCCGGTGCCCTTTATCTATCTGTTTGCCCGCAAGTTCCTCATCTGGGGCTACCACAAGCCGGTCATCGGGCCGGTGTGCAAGTTCTTCATCACCAAGGGGGAAAAGGGCGGCCGCAAACTGGAGGAAAAGGCCGGCAAGGGTCTGACCGTTGCCCTGCTGCTCTTTGTGGGAATCCCGCTGCCCGGCACCGGTGCCTGGACCGGTACGCTGGCAGCCTCCATTCTGGACATGAAGTTCAAGGATGTTCTCATTGCCTGCATGGGCGGTGTGCTGCTGGCGGGCATCATCATGGGTCTGGCCAGCGCCGGGCTGCTGGGCGCGGTCAGCGGGCTGTTTGCGGCAGGCTGACAAAACGCGGGCGCTTTTGTCGTGTAAAATGCCGGTAGCTTTTCTGCCCGCAGTATGCTACACTGAATAATAGTTGTGTGAAAACCGGAAGCCGCTTCCGGTCAGAAAGGACGTTGTAGAACATGGATCAGGCACTGAATCAGAAAATTGACGCATATATTGCGGAAAACAAGGAGCAGCTGCTGCAGGATATTGCGGCGCTGGTGGCCATTGACAGTGTAGAGGGCACCCCGGAGGAGGGCGCACCCTTCGGCGCAGGCCCCCGCGCAGCGCTGGACAAGACGCTGGAGCTGGCTGCAGGCATGGGTCTGGCGACCCGCAACTGCGAGAACTACATCGGCTATGCCGAGCTGGCCGGTGCAGACCCCGAGAAGTATCTGGCGACCATCTGCCATGTGGATGTGGTGCCCGTGGGCAACGGCTGGAGTCAGGACCCCTTTAAGATGCAGATCCGGGACGGCTGGATGATCGGCCGTGGTGTGGCCGATGACAAAGGCCCCATGGTGGCTACTCTGTACGCCCTGAAGTTCCTCAAGGAGGAGGGCGTTTCCCTGCGGTATCCCATCCGCGCAATGGTTGGCGACAACGAAGAGACCCACATGAACGATGTGGAATATTACCTCAAGAACTACCCGGCCCCGGTGTTCTGCTTCACTCCGGATGCGGAGTTCCCGGTGTGCAACGGCGAGAAGGGCCATTTCGGTGCGGAGCTGGTCAGCCCGGTCTGCAACGGCGAGATCAAGGAGTTTGAGGGCGGCGTTGCCAACAACGCAGTCCCCGACCGCGCCAGCGCACTGGTGGAGACCGATATCACCAAGCTGAAAAATGCCCCCAACATCACGCTGGAGCCGGAAGGCAATGGAGTGCGTATCCGGGGCTGGGGCAAGAGCGGCCATGCCGCCATGCCTGAGGGCACGGTCAACGCCATCGGTCTGGTGGTGAACTACCTGCTGGACAATGGCCTGTGCAACGATGCAGAGCGCGCCTATCTGGAAGCCCTGAAAAAGCTGCACGCTTCCACCGCAGGCACCGGCCTGGGCATCGACTGCGCCGACGGCCCCTTTGGCCCCCTGACCATCATCGGCGGCCGCATCTTCATGCGGGAGGGCCGGATCGTCCAGACCATGGACAGCCGTTACCCCACCTGCACCAATGCCGAGAAGATGAAGGAGCAGATCAAGGCGGCCATCGGCACGGGTGCTTCTCTGGAAAAGGCCGAGGGTGCCGAGCCCTTCTATATCGCAGCCGATACCCCCGCCATCAAGGCCTGCATCGAGACCTACAACGAGGTCACCGGCGAGAATGCCACGCCCTTTACCATGGGCGGCGGCACCTATGCCCGCCACTTCCCCTATGCGGTGAGCTTTGGCCCCGAGCACGAGGACATGGTGCTGCCTGAGTTCGGCGGCCCGATGCACGGTGCCAACGAGGCAGCTCCCATCGATAAGCTGCTGGAGGCCCTGAAGATCTACATCATCGCCCTGCTGCGGCTGGAGGAGATCGACTTCTGATGAACGTTCTGGTCATTGACGGCCAGGGCGGCGGTCTGGGCCGCCAGCTGGTGGCGGCCATCTCTGCCGCCTGCCCGGAAGCCCGGCTGACCGCCGTGGGCACCAACAGCCTTGCGACTTCGGCCATGCTCAAGGCGGGGACGGTCCGCGCCGCCACCGGCGAGAACGCTGTGGTCGTGAACTGCCGCATCGCGGATATCATCGTGGGGCCCATCGGCATTGTGATCGCTGACGCGCTGCTGGGCGAGATCACCCCCGCCATGGCAGCGGCAGTCTGCCAGAGCCCCGCCCGGCGGGTGCTGGTGCCCATCAACCACTGTGAGAACATCGTGGTGGGCGTGCCCGACCAGCCCATCGGCCAGCTGGTGGCGGCAGCAGCACAAAAGGTCAAAGAACTGGCTGAAACTCCTTGTAAATAACAGAAAAGCAGCTGCGTTCCGTGTGTGCGGAGCGCAGCTGCTTTCGTTTTGCAGAAGCTTTGTTCAGTTTTACCGCCCTGTCAGCGGCTCCCCTCTGAGAAGGGCCGGCAAGCAAAGTGTGACGGAGAGGTTTAACGCTGCTGTTTCTGGATGACCTCGTGGATGCTGGGGGGCACATCCCCCTGCGCGTCCTTTTCCAGCCTGCTGATGCGGCGGTCCAGCTCGGTGAGGCGCTGGGCCATGACATCCGGCAGATCCTGCTGGTCCAGGTCGTCGGCGGGGTTGACGGCCTTGTTGTTGATGCGCACTACCTCGGCGGGCACGCCCACGGCGGTGCAGTTGGCGGGCAGGTTGCGCAGCACAACGCTGCCTGCGCCGATGCGGGCGTTATCGCCGATATACACCGGGCCCAGCACCTTGGTGCCCGCGCCGATCAGCACATTGTTGCCCAGGGTGGGGTGGCGCTTTCCGGTGTCCTTGCCGGTGCCGCCCAGCGTCACGCCGTGGTAGATGGTGCAGTTGTCGCCGATCACGGTGGTCTCGCCGAACACGATGCCCATGCCGTGGTCGATGAACAGGCACCTGCCGATCCGGGCACCGGGGTGGATCTCGATGCCGGTCTTGTGGCGGCCATGCTGGCTGACCCAGCGGGCCAGGAAAAAGTGCCCGTGCTCATACAGCCAGTGGGCAATGCGGTGGTAGACCAGGATATGGAAGCCGGGGTACAGCAGGATGACCTCCAGCACACTGCGTGCGGCGGGGTCTTTGCGCTGGATGTTCCGTGCGTCCTCCAATAAGCTCATGTGGGAAACCCTCCCTTTTTGTTCAGCCGCCTCAGTGCGGCTCTCTCTTTTTGACAGATACTATAATAACACATGCAAACTTCAATGTACAGTGCTTTGGTAGGAATTGACGGAGAAAAATCCCCCTCCGCGCAGGGATTATGGGGCGGGAAGCGGGTTTTCGGTAGAGTAGCCAAAATTCCGGGAGATACAGCCAAAACCTTTTCACACAGGAATCTTACAGAAAGCATTGACACATTTTGCGTTTCTATGATAAAATATAACGAAAACAAATGCGAAGGAAAAGGAGAAGCGGACGAATGCTGTCAAAAATGAACGCTGAACTGAAAAAGCAGTTTGCAGCCGTTTTTGCGGTGGGTTCCGTGTTTCCTTTTTTCGCTTTTTGAACTTTTCCGTTTGTGGAAAAGTTCTTTTTTTTGCCTGTCCGCGGGCTGCAATGCCCGCATCCGCCCATCCGAAATACGAACAGGGAGGTAAAAGAATATGCTGCTCATCAACGCTGTAAACGCTGCGGGCCGCCCGGTGGAGCTTTTCGTGAAAGACGGAAAGATCGCCGCCGTGGGTCAGGACCTTTCCGCACTGGCCGGGGAGGGGGAGACTGTCCTCGATGCCGGCGGGCTGACCGTGCTGCCCGCCTTTGTGGATCTGCACTGCCACTGGCGCACCCCGGGCTTTGAATATAAGGAGGACATCGCCACCGGAAGCATGGCTGCGGCCGCAGGCGGCTACACCTTTGTCAACCTGATGCCCAACACAAAGCCCATCTGCTCCTCTGCCGCACAGGCAGCCATGGTGGAGCAGAAGGCCGCCGAGGTGGGACTGTGCGATGTGAACCAGACCGTTTCCATCACCGAGAACTTTGACGGCAAGACCATCGATCACCTCAAGACCCTGCCCGCCAGCGTGAAGTTCATCACAGAGGATGGCCACGGTGTGCAGGATAACGCCACTATGGCCCGGGCCTTTGCCATCTGCACCCAGCGGGATATCACTGTGATGAGCCACGCCGAGGATATGGAGATCAGCCCCTGGGATTACCGGCTGGCCGAGGATCTGGAGACCGTGCGCAACTGCTGGCTGAGCGAGTACTACCAGACCAGGCTGCACATGTGCCACGTTTCCACCCGGGGTGCGCTGGAGGCCATCCAGATGGCCAAGCTGCGCGGCGCACCCGTGACCTGCGAGGTGACCCCGCATCACCTGTGGTTCAACAATGAGACCTGCGATTACCGGGTCAACCCGCCCATCCGCACCGCGGATGATGTGCAGGCGCTCATCGATGGCATCCGTTCCGGTGTGGTGGATGCCATTGCCACCGACCACGCTCCCCACTCCGAGGAAGACAAGCTGAAGGGCATGGCCGGTATGGTGGGCAGCGAGACCGCCTTTGGGGTCTGCTACACCAAGCTCTGCAGGGAAGAGGGCCTGCCGCTGGAACTGCTGGTGCACCTGATGAGCACCCGCCCGGCAGAGATCCTGGGCCTTGCCAAGGGCCAGCTGGAGCCCGGCTACGATGCAGACTTCGTGCTGGTGGATCTGGACACCCCCTACACCGTGGACAAAGAAAAGCTGCACTCCAAGAGCCATAACTGCCCCTTTGATGGTGCACAGCTCTACGGCAGGGTCTATGCCACCATCAAGAGCGGCAAGCTGACCTATCAGGCTGAGGAGTAAAAGTCAGAACGTATCACTTCACCTCTTTGCCAAGGGCTCCCCTACTAGGGGAGCTGGCAGCGCGTCAGCGCTGACTGAGAGGTTTAATTCGTAATAAGAGAGTATGGAGGAACCCGACAATGACAAACATGGACAAGCTTTACGAAGCAGTTGCAGCCCGCGGCCCGGTGTGTGTGGGTCTGGACACTGATTTCAGCTACCTGCCCGCTGACTTTGTGGACACCGCCCTGACCAAGGGAGAGAACATCGTCCGCTTCAACAAGAAGCTCATCGATGCCACCAAGGCTGTGGCAGGCTGCTACAAGGTGCAGATCGCATACTACGAGTCCCTGGGTCTGGAGGGCATGAAGGCCTACGCCGAGACCCTGGCCGCTGTCCGCGAGGCTGGTATCCCTGTCATCGCCGACATCAAGCGCGGCGATATCGCCAAGACCGCCGAGATGTACGCCATGGGCCACTTTACCGGCGACTTCGAGTCCGATTTCGTCACCCTGGCCCCCTACATGGGTCTGGATTCCATCAGCCCCTACCTGCCCTATGCCGAAAAGCAGGGCAAGGGGATGTTCGTCCTCTGCCGCACCTCCAACGGCGGTGCCAAGGACTTTGAGTATGAGAAGCTGGCAGACGGCCGCCACGTCTACGATCTGGTGGGCGACAAGCTGAACGCGCTGGGCAAGGACTACATGGGCGAGCACGGCTACTCCTCCATCGGTCTGGTCATCGGCGGCACCCACATCGAGG
>OGWT01002404.1_pt1 | contig 12820 bp, 9 predicted proteins | sample 1576101 | NCBI WGS metagenome assembly OGWT01 (sample SAMEA3541481, study PRJEB24748) | human gut metagenome | biome: human gut; feature: human-associated habitat; material: faeces | place: China | collected 2012 | reverse complement strand
TTCTTATATTCTACAAAAAAGGATTTAACCCTTTGTCCCAAAGGTATATACTCCTGAATCATTACCCGATTCATCTTCGTCGGCTGACTAAAAGTGAAAGTCAGATCGGCGGTAGTCACTCCGTCATTGGTTGCCCAATAAGTGTCGTACTTTCCGTCCGTTACGCCACGAACCTTGAATTGTCCTCCACGCTCGTCGGAAGCTGATACTTTTGCACTGCTCAATAAATTATCTGCCAACTCTTTCTGAACTCTCTGATGGAATGAAACAGCATTCAATGAATCGGTCGGATGAATCAAACCGTTGCGGTCTACAGGAAAGTTTAATAATAAAGTCGCATTATGACCTACACTACGATAATACAAGTCCGTCAGTTGATCGACTGTTTTTACCTTGTCGTCTTCCTCTGGGTGATAGAACCATCCCGGACGGATAGAAACGTCACACTCGGCAGCGACCCATTGATTTCCATCGGCATGCCCGTACTGTAATTCCCGATACTTGGGATATCCCGGATATACCTCGCCTGCCCGAAGGAAAGACCAGTTAGTAGCTCCGGCAAATCCATTCTCATTTCCTACCCAACGGCAGCCCGGCCCTCCGTCTGAGAAAATCACAGCCTGCGGTTGCAGTTCATCGATCATCTTATAAGCTCGCGGGTAATCATAGTATGTTTTGCGGTCGATCGTACGTGCGTCTTTCGCTCCTCCGTACCAACCGTCTCCTCCGTTGGCTCCGTCAAACCAGATTTCAAAAACATCACCATAATTAGTGAGCAATTCATGCAACTGCTTATAGAAATAATCTACATACTCCGGCGTTCCATAATTGGCTTGATGCCTGTCCCACGGAGAGAGATAAACGGCAAATTTGATTCCATACTTCTTACAGGCATCGGAAAGTTCGCGTACAATATCACCTTTACCGTCTTTGTAAGGGGTATTTCTAATACAGTATTCGGTAAGCTGTGTAGGCCACAGACAAAAGCCGTCATGATGTTTGGCAGTCAGGATTACTCCTTTCATACCGGAATTGACAAATGTCTGCACCCATTGTTCGCAGTCCAGACGAGCAGGATTGAACGTTTTCGGATCAGAGTCGCCATAACCCCATTCACGGTCATTGAAGGTATTGAGACCGAAGTGTACAAAGGCATATGTTTCCATCTTCTGCCAATTTACTTGCTTTTCCTGAGGAACGGGTAAAATAGCTTCCGGTGCCGAAACACTCTGACATCCTGTTAAAAGTAGACTGAATACTACTGTAGAAATACTGGTTGCGATTGGTTTTCTCTTCATGGTGTTCGATTCATTTATAGTTTTATCTTTTCAGGTTATTTTATTTGCCGGTGCTAAGATAGGAAATATTATATTACTAATCAACCGGATTGGTACATGTTATCTTCAGCGGTTTCATTAATGCCCGCCCGTTGATCACAGGATAGACACGTGTTTCGGTCGGAAAGCTGCCGGAATATTGATATTCAACGGGCATCACACCTTCTTCACGGGCTTTCACCTGACGGGGACTGGTAAACTTAAGATCTGTATTACCACCTATAACGACAAACATAAGCTGTATATCATTATCGGTATCGTTTACGTATTTCAGTTTCATTGTTTTCGTACCGCCTTTGCCTATGGTACCGAATGCCATTACTTCGAAATTCATCCAAAGTCCGCTACCGTACTCATACGGATAATTCTCTGATACCGGATGTTTGCAGGGAATGACGGTGCCTTTTACCCAAATGCGGTTGTAATTAGCATTGTTATTGCTCAAAACAACTACTTCTTTACTAAAGAAGCCCGGTCGGTAGGCCGGGTTGTAAGTCACTTTCACTTTACCTGTAGCATTCGGCCGGAGCGGTTCTTTAGGAAATTCAAACTGTACACAACCACAGCCACTTGTTACTCCATTGATAGAAATAACTTTTTGACTGACATTCTTAAACTCAAATTCATGTGAAACCAGTCCATTTTCTTCCTTTATTTCTCCAAAATCAAAGACACGTTCTTCGAACACCAGTTCGTCAGAAAGAGTCTGTGCGTACGAGGCAACCAAATACAAATTAATGCAACAAATCAATATAATAAAGCGCAGCACCATACTTTTTTTCATTTAAAACAAAAGCCTCTCATAATAACTCATTAGCTATTATAAGAGACTTTCATCAATCCCGTTTATTCATTCTGATACATATCAAACTCAGACAAAACAATCCCATATCCACTACTATACGGCAATAATTCAAGTTTGACATATTGAGCACTCACAGCTCCATAGAAACGAATATATTGCGGCGTTGCACGAGAGAAAGTAACGTTTCCCTGATACTCATAATCTTCACCTCCTATTTCACTTGTATAGACAGCGGCACTGGACAAACTATAATTACGGGAATAATACTGTAATCGAATTCCTGTTATGTTTTGGTATACGCTATTCAAATTAACAATAACGGTAGAACTGGCATCCTGAGACGGATAAGTCCTTGTATTTCCGTCGAACAGAGTTGTTCCAACATCTACACCATTGTTAGTGGCAGTCCACGCGCTTCTATCACTAATTAATGTGCCTTCCACACTCGTTGCTCCCGGAACACAATTCGTAAAAGAGGTGCTAACAGCGAGATAAGCAGAGGAATGAGTTTCACTCAATGCCGCATTCGATACCGATGTTACTTTTAGCGGTAAAAGATAACTTGTATTGACAAACTCGCTCCACTTTCCATCCTCTATTTCAATAGTAACTGAATCAGAAGAAAGCATACTTCCCGCAGGAATCACGAGTTCTTTTTTATCCAAGGTTACTTTTACCCCGTCAGGGAAAGAAGAAAATTCACCTATGGATGCACAATTATCAATATCCAAAGTAACCGTTATATCTTTAGAGGCAACTTTAGTAGAGCGTACCCCTACCTTAACTATTTCCGGTCCACTCTCTAAACTAGAGCCAATCGGTGTTCTCAACACTTCATAGACAAATGTATTTTGAGGATATTCTGTTGAAGTCCAACGGTTCACATTAATATATACATAATTTTGGTTGCTTCCTTCGATATCGTAACTTTCGTCATCACAAGACTGAAGACTAAATAATCCGACTACAACCAACAATCCTAAGATATGCGTATTTATTTTCATAGCAATCATTTATTTCGTTACTCGTTACATCTGTTATTATCATCACTGTCCCATGCAATAGCACTGCTATAATTCAGATTATATGTTAATCCAGCTCCTTCATTTATTTCACGGGCAGTGTTCGTCCAATCCATATCATAGCCATGTCCTGTTGCATCTTTAAAGATGTGTCCTTCGCCTTCATTCATTTTCCAGTATGCAACCAAACCTTCTGATTGTGAATCAACGCCACAAAGATTCATCTGTAGTTCGCCTGTACTCAAAGCACGGTTCCAGACACGAACTTCAGCAATACGGCCACGAAAATACTGAGATCCGCGATATCCCGTCCACGACATTCCTAGTTCAAAACGCTGGAAATCGACCGGTTTACCATCACCATCGCCTTGTGCATCTTTCACTCCGTCTACATACATAGTCAGTTTACTGCCATCATATGTCAACGAGATCATATACCAACGATCAGTGCTAAAACGTGTACTCGATACAATACTTCCACTTGGACTTACCCACTGCAAGGCATTGATATCTAATCCATTTTCTCCAAATCGCAGCATACTTGAGCGCTGTTCGTCAGCAGAAGTGAAACTACACAGACGAGCTATACGATGCCACTCTTGAGAATAGCATTTGATCTCATAGGTGAAGTTAGACAATTCCTGTTTCTTATCATCTGAGAAAATAAAGTTACTATAAAGATTCGTATTGCTGATATTCAATGAGGTGAAATGAATAACACGAGATATCTGCAAGAAAATAGTTTTCGAAGGTTTTAATATTTCAAGTCCATCCACTTCTACCATAGTAACTGGAACTACATATACTCGCCCTTCTGCAAAGTCTTCGGTAGAAATAACTTTAACTGTAGCAGGAGTAGAAAACGCTTTACCTGCCTGAATCACAGCATCAGCATCTTCAAGAGTCACAGCGCCCTCCGGAATCGCATAATATTTAGTATTATGTTCATTATTATATGTCTCTACCAGTGACCTGTCAATGGCAAACTTCACATTTACGTCTTTATCTACTTTATCAGTAGTAGAAGCAGTGACGGCATACGAAGAAGGGGTATCTTCTACCACAAACTTGGTTACAGGAGTAGTCTCTGTCCCTGTAATAAAAGCCATATTCTTGTTATAATCAAACTTATCACCTTCTGTACAACCCAGAATGGATAAACCTAATATAACTCCCAACAAAGAATGTTTAAATATATATGTTTTCATCATGATTCTTATTTATTCATTGTTTACTCATTTACAGCAGGATTCATTATCTGAATAGCCTCCCGGAATTCATTATAAGGTATACCCGATGAAGAATAATAATTTCTTCCTAAGTAGAATACTCCACAACCGCCTTTACGGCCTTTCGACGGTTCCCAACGTGCATAGTTCATAAGTTGTCCCCCATCGGCATAGAATACTCCGAACGATTCGCAGTAAATCATCTTCTCGGGTGGAAAGTTACTGGGTTGAGTCAAGAACCCCACTTGATCACTATAAGCCTGTTGAACGATATAATCACAATAAGGTATGATGTCTGTTGGTGGTGTTCCACTAAAGTAGTCAACGATAAGCAACTTATCCGGCTGTTCGCCTTCAGGACCAAAATACTTGCCAAGTTCCTTTATCAATCTGACCAAATCGGAACCACTCCAACCTTCCCAGTCAACGTCTACTCCATCAAGTCCCGGTTCCAACACTTGATTCACAATCCATTTTGCATATGCAGCCATCGCTTCATCGTCCTTATTCTGGCTAAGATCATAATCAACCCCATCAACGGTAAACTGGTGTCTGTAATGAGAAGCATCGGCATGCATGACAAAACGTGTACCCAATTTCCGCTGGCAGTATTGCATATCCGCATATGCTATCGGATGTGTCTCTGCTGTCGGTATTCCCATCCAAAGATTTACAATATCTATACTGTCAGGCAGTCCTACCATACGTTCACCCCACGACGCGGGATCTTTATAGCCGGTCACACCTTCAATCGGTGACCACGCTTCGTAATAAGCATAACTTATCTCATGATCGCTTTTCTTGAAAGCACGCAGATTCTCAAAATACTGCTCGTCATATGTTTTCAGTTTCTGAATTTCTAACGCTTCCACATCGGTATCACAACTATAGAAAAAGAATGTTCCGATAAGGAAAGTCAGTAAACCTGTTATTTTTGTTTTCATCGTAATTAGTGTTTTTAGAATTAAACAATGTCCATTCTCCTGTTATCGGGATTTTTTGTCCCACCAGAGTTTAGTTCCACCCGTATCCTGACCACCCAAAGCCGATATACCACTGGCAACGCCGCTAGCATTGTTGATCTTCTCGTCGCGTGTATAAGGCAGACGGCGGACTTGTAACTGGGTATCAATCGTACCATTACTACTGTTTCTTACTACAGGAATAACTTCCGGATAGCCTGTACGACGATATTCACTCCAGCCTTCGGGACCGTCGGGATAATTGGCAATCCACTTCTGTGTAATGATGCGTTCCAACTGAGCTTCAAATCCGGCATTATCATCCCATGCAGGAGTAACCCTGCTGCTGAAAGTATAATTATCACTACCCACATTGTCTGCAAAAGCACCCGGAGTCGAAGTATGATCAGCCAAATAATCGTCTACACCGGCGGCATTATTCTCCTCAAACGACATGCGTACACCTTGCTCATAGAATGATTTGGCCGTTCCACCCATATCCCAGCCACGTAATGCACCTTCGGCACGCAGGAAGAACGATTCGGCAGCCGTCATCCATACTACCGGAGTAGAAGCACGGTTAATATTCAGATTAGAGATTTTATTGCCTTGATAATTGCTCATATTGCTTGTTGTGATACCAATACGTACGCCATGATATTCACCGTCATCGGCTGCTGTAAAATAAGAGCTGATTCGCGAATCATTCAGTCCGTTCAAATAGGCTACGATGGTAGCACCCGGACGACAGTCACCCGAATTGAAGTTATAGGCAATCTCGTGCAACGGATGATGATATTCCAATGAATTATGCGAAAGTTCGGCACGTTCCGCTTTACTTTCGATAAAGCCGAACATGTTTTCCATCGACTTCTTTGCCTGTGCTTCTGCCAGTGTGGGATTCGCATATGAAACACGTATAGCAAGACGCAAACGCAGTGTGTTGGCGAACTTCACCCACTTCTCTACGTCCCCCCCATATACACAGTCATAGTCACTCATCAGCTTAGCATCCACATTTCCGTTCACATAATTGCTCAATACTTCGATAGCATTATCCAGTTCTTCAAAAAACTTATTATAAACCAAATCCAATGCGTCATATAAGCTGGAAGAGCCATAGTTTACATATGGAATAGGACCAAATGTATCAGCAATACGGTGCATGCCTTCTACCTTTACGATGGTAGCCAATGCGTCAACTTCCGGCAGTTCCTGTTCAGTGGCTATTTTGTGAATACTTTGCCATGGTGCCATAATTCCGGTATAGGCATAATCAAAAGTGGCATTCACCCATTGTTCCTGAAAGTTATACTGCCCGTTATGATTGGTAGATCCTAAGGTAGCGGCAATATAGCCCGAATAAAGGTCATGCGATAAGTTCTGAGCAATCTGATAGTCAGAGTCGAGCTTGTCGCCATCATTTATGATTACAACCCGACGCAGCATTTGCGAAAAGAAAGCACCCGTCTTCAAGTTGTCTACTTCCATCATTTCCTCGGTGACTTCATTCGGATTTACGTTATCCTCATAGTCGATACACGAAATGTTATTTAATAGCATCAAAGATATCCCGAGAATGGAAAGTTTGTTCCATGATAGTATTTTATTTAATATCATATCTTCTACAATTTATAAGTTTGATTAGAAATTAACTTTCACAGAGAATCCCAAATTACGCAGACTTGGCGACATAAACATGTCGATACCTTGAAAGTAAGTGCCTGTACTTGCTGTCAGTTCCGGATCGAACGGAGCTTTTCTATAAAGGAAAAAGAGATTCTTACCGATGAAAGATACGTTCAACCCCTTAATCCAGTCCACATACTTGTTGATAGGAATATCATAGCCTAACGATAACTCAGCCAAACGGACATTAGTCGCACTGTAGGTGTACATAGAACCAATACCACCCTGAGCACCTGCACCTCCAATTTTCGTATAGTAATCTTCCGCACCGATTGGACGACCGTTAACAATGGCTCCGCCATTATCACGGGCAATAGCTGTAGCCTTTGAAGAGCCGTATGCGTCCATCGTCGCCTGTGTCTGTGATACAACTACACCACCGACACGTGCCGTGAACAGGAATCCCAATGAAAGCCCTTTGTAACTGAATGTGTTTCCCCAACCGAGGTTATACTTAGGAGCACTATTACCAGCCTTTACAAATTCATCAGGCTGAGTAACTACAACCTGGTCCGAAGGATGGACATAGATAGCTCCATGTTCGTCCGTGCGAAGCGTATTCACATAAATATCGCCGATAGATCCGCCTTCTGTCAGTATCATTTTATACATACTTGTCCCGCCCATATCAATTCTATCCAAAGAAGTAAGTTCGTGCGTATAAGGATCTTCATAGTTGCGCAGCAATTCCACCACTTTATTTCGGTTCAATGAATAGGTCAGATACGAACTCCAGCCAAAATTTCCCCATTTGTCCTCAAAGCGCAAAGACAATTCGATACCTTTATTATCTACACGACCGCCATTGACTACTTCCGATTTATAGCCGGTAGTAGAAGAAAGGGTACGTTCAAAGAACTGATTGTAGGTACGTGACTGATAGATAGATCCATCCAATCTCAAACGGTTCTTGAAGAAGACAAAGTTAAATCCGGCTTCCCATGATTTGGTACGTTCCGGCTTCAGATTGGGGTTAGGACGTCGGGACTGAGTAACAGGAACGCCATCAACCAACGCATAAGTCGGAATAGCCAGAAATACATCCGGTGAATTACCTACTTCCGAATAAGAAATACGTACTTTCATGTATGGCATAATATCCGTACTGCAACGGAATATATCTGTGATAATCCCCGAAAGACCGATAGACGGATAGAAGAAAGAACCGGTATTCGTCCCTTTGAAGGTAGATGACCAGTCGTTACGAGCCGTCACATCCAGATAAGCCATAGACTTGTAACCGATCTGAGCACTACCGAATATGGCGCGTTTTTTCAAATGATAGCCATATTGGTTGGCCAGATTCTTCTCTGAAGTATCCACGTTGCCAAAAGTAAAGAGGTTGGCTACCGACTTCAGTTTGCCTCCGAAATAATCAGACTGATAATCATTGTTTTCAAAGTTCCCACCCACATTAGCTGTTACATTTAGGGTATTATCGACAAAGTACTTATTAATATTCAGCAATAATTCACCGTATATCTGTTGATTCTCGATATTACTCTTGGAGTAATAACCGTATTTAGAAGCAAACAAAGTATTTGTTCCGGCATCATACATGCGCTCACGGCGTTCGTTGTTGCGGTCCATTTTGGCACGGGCTGTTACATTAATCCAGTCAGCAAATTCATATTTTGCCGATGCAGTTGCCATATAACGGTTCTTATGATTAGGTATTTTAATATGCTCGGTAATCCAGTATGGATTCTGTAAAGCCAGACTTGTGCTGTAAGGCCAGTACTGAGTCAGTAAATTTCGTTCCGAATCATACCGCTGATATGCCTGTACTTTGGAGAAATCATCTCCCGCAGGAAATAGATAAAGAGGTACTAACGGGTTATAATAAAGTCCCTGAGAGGTCATATTTTGTTCTTTTACAGAGCTAAGCATAAAACTCAGGTCAAGAGTCAGCTTATCTTTCAGCATCTTGGCAACATTACGGACAGTGACATTGTAACGTTCGTAGTCATTATTATGGATAATACCTTTGGCATTGGTAGTACCTAAAGATAAGTAAGTCTGATTCTTGTCAGTACCTGTAGAAAGACTGGCAGCATTTGTTACATTCACACCTGTCTGAAAGAAGTCTTTAGGATCATAGCTGCTCAGCGTATTCAATTTACTGCCCCAGCTGTAGTAACTACCCACTTCTGTCTGCCCATAAGTATTTTGAAATTCGGGCAAGACAAGAGGAGCGGAGAAAGTCGTATTATTGGATATGCTGACTGAAGTACGTCCTTCCCTACCTTTTTTAGTAGTAATCATCACAACACCATTGGCAGCGGCACTACCGTAAAGAGCTGCAGCTGACGGTCCACTCAAAACAGAGATACTCTCTATATCCTCGGGATTCAGACCGGAAATAGGATCACCGGACTGACCGGCACCTTCGTATGAGTCCGTAGGCTGTGTAGAAGCGGCACTCATATCACTCATCGGGATACCATCAACCACATAAAGAGCATTGTTATTACCATTCAATGATTTGGTTCCACGCATCACTACACGTGAAGAGCCACCGACACCAGCTGAAGATGAGTTAATTGTAACACCCGCAACTTTACCGTTCAGATTATTGACGAAGTTGGCATCTGCAATGCGTGTAATCTCGGCATTGCTTACTTGCTGTACATTGTATGACAAAGATTTAGCTTCCTTCTTGATACCCAATGCAGTAACAACGACTTCATTCAGTACTTCTGTATCTTCTGTCAGCACAATATTCAGAACTTGGGCATTCTGTACCTTTACTGTTTTCGTGGCATATCCCACATAAGAAATTTCCAGAATATCTCCTTTCCTGGTCTGTAGCGTAAAGTTTCCGTTTATATCGGTGATAGTACCGACCGTAGAATCTTTCACTTTCACATTCACACCGATCAAGGGATCTCCGCCAGCATCTTTCACAACTCCTTTTATTTGGATTTGTCCTTCCTGCTGAACAAGTTGCATTTTATTAGTCGATAAAATAATCTGCTTGTCAACTACGGTATACGTAATATCGGTCCCCTTAAAAATATCATCTAGAATATCCAGAATCTTACCTGATTTATTTCTCACAGAAACAATACGATTCTTCTGAATCGTTTTGTCATTGTAAAGGAAAACATAATCGGAAGCTTCTTCTATTTTATTCAGTACCTGTTCTACAGATACATTGTTCATAGAAATGGCAACATGCGTCCGTTGAGCATAGCCATTCTCTGCAGATAGTTGTAAAACGACTGCAAAAAGTAGTGCCAGACTAATCCTCATAACTAAAGGTAGTTTTAGATTTAAAGCATATTTAGGATATAATGCAATAAATGAATGATTTTTTTTCATACATTTGCGGTTAACTAAAGTTTATTACTATAATGAACTGTGGTTTGATTCCGGTTAGCGTTTGCAAGACTCCTTACCGCGAATCTGAAAAATTGGGGGAAGACAGCTGTTGGTAGCAGCTTTCTTCCTTTTTTTACGATCTTTGTGTTATCTCATAGGCTATTCTCATTTTTATGGTTACTAATATAAATCTACTATTATCTTTTTCTTTGTGAATGTATCATCTGCCTGTTGTACCGCCTCCTCAGTTCTCCACTTCAAGGCAGCAGACTTAGCCAGATAATCCAATATCTGTGGCAGTGTTTCATTACGGAAGGTCGCACGATATTTATATTCTTTTCCCGATATATTATTAAACTGAATATCTACATTAAAATGCCGTGCCAGCCGTTTGAATATTTCACCCAACTCGGCATTGCGGAATATCAACTTACCGTCTTTCCATGCCACCTTTTCATAAACATCCACTTTTCCCTTCAACAATTTCTGATCTACCTTATTATAAAGCAATCGTTCTCCTGGAGCTAACTGAACTGTTGTTTTTCCGTCCGGTGAAATAACGTTTACTTTACCCTTTTCTAATACCGTTTCTATACTATTATCATCTTCGTAAGCATTCACATTAAATTTGGTTCCGTACACATAGACACTTAACCCGGCAGGAGTATTGACGTAAAAAGGCCGTTTCCTGTCCGCTTCTACTTCAAAATAGGCTTCACCTTTTAATTCAACATTACGATTATCTTTCTTAAAAACGGTAGGATAACGTAAAGTACTACCGGAGTTTAACCAGACAACCGAATGGTCAGGAAGTTCGTAACGAATGACTGAACCTGTAGCCGCCATGACTTCTGCATACTTCTCTTCAGTATCCGTTGCTCCCCAATATAAATATCCCAAAATCAAAGAAGAAAGTAATAAAGGTATAGTCAAGAATGCAGCATAACGCATCAACTGATTATACATACTCCTTCTTCTGTTTGTCTTTATTTGGGTCTGTGCTTGTTGATAGGCACCCATTACATCAATAGACTCCATTTCCTTAATATCCTCTCCTAATGCCTGCGCTTTTCGGAGCAATGATTCCGGATTCATATTTTCCATATTCTCTTTCAAAATCTTATCTTTTAATTGCAATTACACTAATAGTACAACTGAGGTAATCGAAAAGGGACAGGTATAACATACTTTTTTTTATTTTATTTTTTAAGCTATCTTATTTTCCACAGCTTCATACCAAAAACAAAAAAAGAAAGAAAATTTTAGGAAATGCTGATTTTCTTATTATATATTTGCAGTAAAATGAAAAACTACAGAATCTCAAAATAATGAAAATATCTTTTTCCAGACAGACTAAAGAAAGAGCTTTCAAACAACTTTACGAGGATTATTATGCCCCTTTCTGCCTGTATGCAAAAAGATTTGTAGATGATAAAGAAGTCCGCGAGGACATTGTTTCGGATGTATTCACCTCCCTATGGGACAAGTTGGATACCGACTCTTTCGATTTGCAATCAGAGACAGCATTGGGATATATAAAAATGTGTGTAAAAAACAGCTGTTTGAACTTTCTGAAACATCAGGAGTATGAATGGAGTTATGCCGAAAATATCCAAAAGAAAGCTCCTCTATATGAAACAGAAACAGATAGTGTATATACACTTGATGAGTTATACCGAATGCTATACGAAACATTAAATAAGCTTCCGGAAAACTATCGCACCGTATTTATGAAAAGTTTCTTTGAAGGCAAAACACATGCGGAAATTGCCGAAGAAATGAATCTCAGCGTAAAATCCATTAATCGGTATAAACAAAAAACAATGGAACTCCTGCGGAACGAGTTGAAAGATTACCTCCCGCTGTTTTTATTATTCCTGTCTCCCGAGCAACTGTAAGCTCTCTGCTAAAACACGGCACTCTTTACGATTAATCTTCCCATTTCCCGTTTGAGGAATATGATTTACCGTATAAATATATTTAGGACGATAATAAGATGCTAAGACTGATTCCAATTTAGTCCCTAGCGCACTTATCTCCATCTGCCCTTCTATCAATAAAGTAACAGCCTGCCCCAAACGCCGATCCGGAACGGAAGTGATCACAAACGGTACAGGGATAGACGACTGAAGTAACCTTTCGATCTCTTCTGCCTGCACTTTAATTCCTCCGCTATTGATTACATTATCCTTTCTTCCCAGAATCGTAAAACTACCGTCCGGATAAATGCGGGCAATATCATTTGTCTGCAGAGTATCATCGCAAACAAGCGGAGCATTAATCATCAAAGTATTTTCTGAAGACAAAAACAACTCTACGGATGAAAAAGGATAATAACGATCGGATGCTGCTGCGCCATTCAGACGGCGAAGAGCGATGTGAGAAAGGGTTTCCGTCATGAGTTTCTTGATATTTTGCAAAATTCAAAATACCGCCGTCCTTACGCTGGTCA
>OGWT01002397.1_pt1 | contig 12835 bp, 9 predicted proteins | sample 1576101 | NCBI WGS metagenome assembly OGWT01 (sample SAMEA3541481, study PRJEB24748) | human gut metagenome | biome: human gut; feature: human-associated habitat; material: faeces | place: China | collected 2012 | reverse complement strand
AGCTTCTTCTCCCTGACTCTTGACCAGCTCGGCATAGCGTTGTTCCACCATCGGCCGTCCAGCGCGCGGTTCAGGAACGGCCCGTCGTCGTAGTAATACCAGTCGAAAATGAAAACGTCGACCCCGTTGTCGGCTGCCGCGTCGATCTTACGGGCCATCTCCGCCGGGTCTTTTTCGTCGGTATATCCCCAGGCCGGCACTTTGGGCTGCTGCTGGCCGTCGAAACAGGGACGGGCTTTCTTGACCAGTTCCCATTCGGCCCAGCCGTCGCCCTTGAGGCTGTCGTTACGTCGGTCGTGGGTGTGGTAATTCGGGAAATAGTAGCAGGCTACCGTGATCCGGTCGGGGTCTTCCGTCTTTTTCGGAGAGGAGCCGCAGGATGCGAATGCAACAGCCAGCGCGGAGCAGGCGATCGTGGTAAAGATTTTCATTTTGAGTCGGTTTTAGATCGGGTTATATTCGTGGACTAAGGTACGAAAAACTGTGCATTCTCCCAAAAAAAAGTGCGGCGGATTCCGCCGGGGAGAGGAGCCGACTCCGGCCGCGTTTCCCGAATTCGGATATTTTATTTTACATTTGTCGTTTCGAATACCTAACCCTGACCTAACCCGATTAACCGAACTGCATGAGACTGCTTTGCCTGTTGCTGTTGACTTTTTTCGCGGCGCCCGCGGCCGCTTCTCCGATCTGCGTGGCGGGAAGACTGGCTGAAACCGGCTCCGGAAAGGCGATCGATTTCGCCGAAATCTACCTTTTTACCGGCGGGAATGTCCGGCCGGCGCGTCAGACGCTGCCGGACGAGCAGGGCGGTTTCCGGCTGGATTCCGTCGATCCGGGCGCTTATACGCTGATGATCCGCCTGATAGGATACGACGTGCTGACCCGCGAGGTCGCGCTGGAACATTCGGCCGGCACGGTCGATTTGGGCGTGCTGTACCTTACCCCGCTGGAGAACGGGATCGCCGAAGTGGAGGTCGTCGCCGCGAGAAAACAGCTCGTTTACAAGCTCGACAAAAAAGTGGTGGACGCTTCGTCCAACATCATGGGCGGCGGCGGGTCGGCCGTGGATATTCTGGAGAATACCCCTTCGGTGCGCGTGGATGCGGAGGGAAACCTGTCGTTTCGCGGCAGCAGCGGGTTTACGGTCTACGTGGACGGCAAGCCCAGCGTGTTTTCCGGTTCGCAGGCGCTCGAACAGATTCCCGCCGGGCATATCGAGAACATCGAAATCATTACGACTCCGTCGGCGAGGCACGACGCGGAGGGCGATGTGGGCATTATCAACGTCATTACCAAAAAGCATACGCAACGCGGGCTCAGCGGCACGGTGAACCTGTCCGGCAGCACGGCGTTGTCGCGCAACGTCGATTTCCTGTTGACCCGTCAGAACGAGGCTTCCCGTTGGTATGCCGGCGGCGTGTGGTTCGACAAATTGCGCAAAAGCGATTTCGAGCAGCAGAAGACGACGGTCGTGGACGACCTTACCACCACGTCGCGTTCGAAAGGGCCGCGCGTCGGGGATAATTACAATTACGTGGCCGCAGTTGTCGAGGGCGGAGCCGCTTCGGAGGCCGGAATCCGCAAGGGAGACGTGATTCTGGACATTGATGGCGTGAAAATTGTTGAACCTTCGACGCTTCAGGAGCAGATCGCCAAACGCCGACCCAACGATACGGTTAAATTATCCGTAAAAAGAGACGGAAAGGTGAAACAATTTGACGTTACTTTGCGTAATAAAGCAGGTAAAACGGAATTGGTTACCAAGGAGGACGTCGACGTTGTCGATGCGCTCGGAGGTAAGTTCGCCGATGCGGGCGCCAAACTGTGCCGCGAACTTGACATCAAGGGCGGCGTGCAGGTGGTCGGCATCAAGGCCGACGGAATTCTGGCCCGCGCCCGTGTTAAACAGGGATTTGTGATCACTCACATCAACGACCGCCCGGTCTATTCGCTCGGCGACATGCAGCGGATGACGGAAAAGGTCCGTTCGATCGACGGCGTTTATCCCAACGGCCGTTCGGCAAGCTACACGCTGGTGGAGTAAATCGCAGCCCGGGCGGGTTTATGGATTGCAGTATTATTAGGATAGTTAGAAAAAATATGCGTCAATTAAAGATTACAAAGTCCATCACCAACCGCGAAAGCGCCTCGCTGGACAAGTACTTGCAGGAAATCGGCAAGGAGGAGCTTATCACGGTCGAGGAGGAGGTGGAACTCGCCCAGCGAATTAAAAAAGGAGACCAGGAAGCGCTTGAGAAGCTCACCAAAGCCAACCTGCGTTTCGTGGTGTCCGTCGCCAAACAATACCAGAATCAGGGATTGAGCCTCCCGGACCTGATCAACGAGGGCAACCTCGGGCTGATCAAGGCCGCCGAGAAGTTCGACGAGACCCGCGGTTTCAAGTTCATCTCCTATGCCGTGTGGTGGATTCGTCAGTCGATTCTCCAGGCTTTGGCCGAGCAGTCGCGCATCGTGCGTCTGCCGCTCAACCAGGTGGGTTCGCTGAACAAGATCAACAAGGCGTTCGCACGCTTCGAGCAGGAGCACGAGCGCACGCCGTCGCCCGAAGAGCTGGCTACGGAACTGGAACTCCCGAAGGAGAAGGTCACCGACACGCTGCGTGTCGCCGGCCGCCACGTATCGGTCGACGCTCCGTTCGCCGACGGCGAGGACAACTCGCTGCTGGATGTGCTGGTGAATCCCGATTCGCCCAATGCCGACCGCGGGCTGATCAACGAGTCGCTGTCGACCGAGGTGGACCGTGCGCTGGAGACCCTCACGGAGCGTGAGCGCGACATCATCAAGTACTTCTTCGGCATCGGAACCTCGGAGATGACTCTCGAGGAGATCGGCGAGAAGTTCGACCTGACGCGCGAGCGCGTGCGTCAGATCAAAGAGAAGGCGATTCGCCGCCTCCGGCATTCGTCGCGGTCGAAACTCCTGAAATCCTATCTGGGATAAAGTTTATGGGATTAGAAAACCGGTCGTGTTGTATACACGACCGGTTTTTTGGTGTCTAATCTTCGTTGATCGGTTGTGGCTTGCCGTTGCGCAGGAAATGACTGAAGAGGAAACGCTGCGGAAGCTGAAAGAGAAATATGACGGCTATCATTTCACTTGGTCTTCGCCTGATATTTGTAACCCATTCAGCCTACTGAATGCCTTAGAAAGAAGGAGGATAGACAATTACTGGTTTGGCAGCGGTACGCCCACCTATCTGATAGAGATGCTGCGCAAGTTCAAGGTGTCTCCGTCTGCTATCGGAATGAAGAAGGCGCTTTCAACCAGTTTTGATGCCCCTACCGAGCGTATGACCACTATCGTGCCTCTGCTTTATCAGAGCGGTTATATTACGATTAAAAACTATGATAAGTTGACTCAACTATATACACTGGATATTCCGAACGGTGAAATTAGGGTGGGGTTGATGTAAAGCCTTTTGCCTAACTATTCCTTTCCACCGTCCCGTATTATGATAATACGAATTATGAGGGACATTATCAGCAACTATTCTACATCATCTTTTCTTTGTTCGGGATGTATGTGGATTTGGAAGTCCGTACCCCGAAAGGGCGTGTGGACGTGGTGATGCGTACTACCCACACTTTGTATGTCATTGAATTGAAACTGGACAAAAGTGCTGATTCCGCTTTAGCCCAAATAAATCTGAAGAACTATCCCGAACGCTTTGTTCTTTGCGGACTTCCCGTGGTGAAGGTGGGGATAAACTTTGACTCGGAAAGTCACACTTTGAGTGATTGGATCATAGAGGGATAGACAATAATAGGTTCTGTCTGAATTCGGTGGAGGAACAGTTCATAACCGCTGATAAAATAAATTTATAAAGATAGAATATTTACTATAGGCTGTATGCGATAACGTATGCGGCCTTCCTTGTTTTTGTTGTCGGTAGCGACTGGCATCCGTATAATGTATTGCAAGAACGATTGTCTTCGTGACTACCAGCAGGAGATGAAGTTCAGGCTCTTTGAAGAGTGGGAGCTTCACCGGAGTGTGATGGTACAGATGCCTACAGGCACGGGAAAGACACACCTGCTGGCTGCCATAGTGAGGGAGTTCTTGTGTGGTTCCGGTACCCGGGTATGGATTGTGGCGCATCGTCGGGAACTGGTGGAGCAGATAGAGGAGACGGTTTCCCGTTATGGAATGGGGAGGGAGGACGGAAGTGTGAGGGTGATGTCCATCCAGTGGTTGTCACGAAACCGGAAGATTGTGAACGGACAGCCGGATTTGATTGTTATTGACGAGGCACATCATGCCCTGGCAGAAACTTATCGGGAGCTTTGGAAGAGTTATCCGGAGGCGAGGAAATTGGGTATGACCGCTACCCCCTGCCGGCTGAACCGCAAAGGATTCACGGATTTGTTTGATACCCTGATTACCTCATGGAGTATTGTGGAATTCATCGGAAAGGGCTGGTTGTCGTCCTTTGACTATGTGTCCATCCGTGCGAACAGCAGGGAACAGCGGCTGGTTGACTCGTTGAAGAAGCGGGGTGCGGACGGGGATTACCAGGTGAAGGAAATGAATGCGGTGCTGAACCGGGAGACCGGTATCCGACAATTGTATGAGAGCGTCCGTCGATATGCCGCTGGGAAGAAAGGGATAGTCTATGCCGTGAGCATCGCACACGCCCGACAGATTGCGGCTTATTACAGCCTGCATGGCGTGGAGTCTGTTGCTATCGACAGCAGGACCCCCGCTCTGGAACGCAAGGAACTGGTAGAGGATTTCAGGCGGGGAAAGATCAGCGTGTTGGTCAATGTGGATATTTTTTCCGAAGGTTTTGACTGTCCCGATGTGGAGTTCGTGCAGCTGGCACGTCCCACGCTTTCGTTGGCGAAATACCTGCAACAGGTGGGCCGGGGGCTGCGGAAGTCGGATAATAAGGAATCATGTGTGCTGATAGATAATGTGGGATTGCACCGGATATTCGGTCTGCCTGTCCGTGACCGTGACTGGGAGGCGATGTTCGAAGGACGGATGGCGGGAAATGCTCAGCCCCGGACACGGATGGAGAACAACGGGCTGTCTGTGTCCGTTCCGTTGCCGGAGGATGGCAGGCGGAATGAAGAACTGGAGGTCGTGATGACACACGCCCGTCTGCTGGATGCTGTCCGGAACGGGGACTTGGTTCGTCTGGGAGAGGACGGTCCGGCCGGTGGGGAGCAACGGACGGCCTTGAAAGCCTGTCGTGACCGGCAGAGTGGTTTGTGGGGCTTGAGGTGCGGGAACAAAATCACAGTGATTCCTCAATACCGGGAAGTATTTGATATTTGTGCAAACCGGGCTGCTGTCCGTTTTAAAGATGGCCGGACAGGAGTGGTGGATGAGTCCGGAGTCCCCATGGTGGTGACAGGCTGTTGCCGGAGATTGAGATTCCTGAAGGGAGAACTTCTTTCTGTCACCAAAGAGGATGGGAGTGACTGTTATACCGATTTGAAGACAAACAGAACTTATCAGGAGAGACCGGTGTTTTTTTCATACGGCGGCATAGAGTTGCTGCGGGTGGGGGAGACTTTCCATAGCCGCACGCGGAAGGCGTATACCTCTATGCATGGTTTGCACAAAGACAGTCTTTGTTTTTATGGTTTCTATTTGAAGATACCGGATTACCGTGTTCCGAAGTCTTGCCGGCTAGTTGATCCTGTGTGGTCTGCTATATTTGATGTCTTCGCCTGCGTGCTGGAAGGGGATGATGAAGAGGTGTACTGGTGTTGTGGTTGTTTGGCGGATCGGAGCATTGTGGTGATGGACGGGGAAGGAAGCTATTATCATGTGGAGAAAGGAAAGGGGAAGCGGTATATAGCTTGTAATGCTCCTAAGGCGGGCGAAGCGGATTTTGCCTCCGTGGTGGAAGGTCTGAGGAAGGAAGCCGGGCGGCGTGCGGAGAGCGTACAGCGGGAACGGCAACAGAATGAGGAAGAGAAAAGGCGGAAGAGGCTGGAGGAAATAAAAGATGTCCTTCCTTTCCGGATGGGGATGAAGTGGGGGCTGAAATGGGGAGATCGTATCGTAGTGCCTCCTTGTTACCGGAATATCTGTATTCCTGTAGGCGGTTATTGTGCTTTTGAAGGGAATGCCTGCCAGTGGGGGGTGATGGCGCTGGATGGAAAAGTGGTGGTGGAGGCCAGATATCAGAAGGTGGAGATAGAAAAGGATGGAACGGTGCATCTGACCATCATTTCGGGTAAGGTAAAGACCATCAAACTTTGACGGATATTGAATTGTTTGGGTATGGAGTGGGTAAATTTCAGTATATCACGGGTATTTGATGAGGAGAGCAATTAGTGTAAAATAGTTTTTACGCCTTGATGTTATAATCTTTACATAAAAGAAAACAATTCTACCGTTGAAGCTCTTACGTGGGATACCGCTTTCAAGAACATAAACGAACCAAGCGGATGGGCCATGAAAGGGATACATGAAGAAGCCTACCAATAAATCCGGCATCAATTGACATAACAAAATCGGATAACTGAAAAATTATCCGCTTTTAGTTTCTTTATTTCGAAAGAAAGATATATATTTGCAACGCTTTTTCAGAAAAGCACCCGATATTGCAGAAAAAACAGTTGCCGAAATGGCTCAGTTGGTAGAGCAATTCATTCGTAATGAATAGGTCCCGGGTTCGAGTCCCGGTTTCGGCTCAAGAAGCGGTAGAATACCGCTTCTTTTTATTTTATATAGTTCTCTTTTTCCATATAATAAAGCCCTTCTCCACGGTCACCATTCTCTAAATCTGTTAACTCTACTTTAAATATTCGGTAGGGGAGAATATTTTTCTGGTGTTTGGGCATATCCACGGTCAGCAGATAGGCATTGCCGTATTCGGTAGCATCGAAGTACTCTTTTATCTCTTGTTTCATCAGAACAGGTACTTCTTCTCCATCTATCCAAACGATAGCTTTTAGTTTGTCTGCCGATGGTGCCAGCAAAACGCCTTTGGCTTGTTTGCTTAAACCTGTTTGCTCAATCTTGCTAAGATCCTGTGCATGTACAAGTGAGGATTTTTCTTCTTTTTGCCATTGCAGGGTGCGGGTCAGACTCATGGGTCGAACATATATCTGATAGGTGGGCATGCCTCCAGGGATGTGGAAAATACGTAGTCCATAGACTTCCATACGATGATAGCGAATGTTGAGAGTGGTATCACGATCGGCAATGAAATTCCATGCCCAAAATTCGAGACGTTGGTCTTTTTCCGCTAGTCCGGGTTTTACGGTATGTGGGTAGGTAGACATATTGATAGCTCCCATACTTTGATACTTTCCTTTAGGAATACGGGTGGTGTAGTATCCGTTTTTGTCAGTGATGGCTTGTTTAATGTCATCAAAAGAAGGGCTCTGCCAAAAGATGGAACAACTGTCAATGGGTTGTCCGTTATAATCTGTTACTTGTCCGCGTATGGTTACTGAATCCCGTTGTTGTGCATATCCAGCAGAATAAAGAAAAAATAGGATAAAAAGGAGAATCAATTTAGGAATAAAAGGTGTTTTCATTATTTTATCTGTTAATTGTGTTTTTAATGTGTATCTTTTTCACTTCTCACCACTTCCCATCCTTTGAACTGTATCAGGACTTTATGTAACGTGGTTCCTTGAGCCAGATACAGCACTTTTCTTCAAAATTATCATAATAATAAGAAGCGTAATCCTTTATGAACAGGTAGAGGACAACATTGCAATAAGTCTCAAAACATTTTTCCAGTCTTTCCAATGAAACCCCTGCCTTTGAGAAATCAAAATAAATCACCTGGAAACGGTTGCGCTGGTCGGTGGAATTCTTACCAATCCATAGTCCGCTGAATAACTTTCGAAACGGTCTTTTTGCAAAATGTCATAGTAGGCTTTCATTATGCTTAGGAAAAGGCTTTTTCCGAAACGGCGCGGACGTATCATAAAGATATAGCTGGCTGTATCTTCAATCAGGGGCAAATACATGGTCTTGTCCACATAATAATAATTTTCAGTCCGCATCCGCACAAAGTCCGAGATGCCGTAAGGGATTTGAGGCGCTTTTTTTGTTTCCATCTTTCTTCTTCTCTTTTTTATAGCTATACAAAGTTACACCATTTTTTTCTGATACCCGGCATGGAAAGGGCTGTTTTTTCCACTCTATTTCGAAAACGTTGGCAAAAGCACCGCGCAGCCTTCCTCTTTTCGAAGGCAAGGCCGCGCAAGATTTCGGGGTGCAAAGCATCTCTTCTTTGAATACATGCTGTAAGAGAAGCGGTAAAGATATGCATGAAATTGTTGGAATCAGACTCACGTTGCCATATTATGAATCATATGCTTCTTCGTGCACTCCCTTCACGGCCCGTCCGCTTGGTTCGTTCATGTTCTTGAAGGCGGCGTCCCACGCAAGGGCTTCGGCTGTAGAACATGCCACACTGGGCACGCTTGGCACGCTGCGGGCTGCGCTTTCACTGGGAAAGTGCTCCTGGAAGATGCTGCGATAGTAGTATTCTTCCTTGTTTTGCGGCGTATTGATAGGAAACCGTTCGGCTGCGTGCGCCATTTGCTCGTCACTGACGGCTTCGGCGGTAAGGGCTTTCAGTGTATCAATCCAACTATAGCCCACGCCGTCGCTGAACTGCTCTTTCTGTCGCCATGCTACACTGTCGGGCAACATGTCTGCAAAGGCTTTGCGGACGATTTTCTTTTCAATGGTGCTTCCGGGGCACATCTTTGCCTCGGGATTGAGGCGCATGGCTATGTCCAGAAAATCTTTGTCCAGGAAAGGCACTCGGCCTTCCACTCCCCATGCTGCGAGGGATTTATTGGCACGGAGGCAGTCATAGAGGTGGAGCTTGCCTAGTTTACGCACGGTTTCTTCATGAAAGGCTTGGGCTGTAGGGGCTTTGTGGAAATAGAGATAGCCGCCGAACACTTCATCAGCCCCTTCGCCACTCAGCACCATTTTGATTCCCATGCTTTTAATGACGCGTGCCAGCAAATACATCGGGGTAGAGGCGCGAACGGTGGTGACATCGTAAGTCTCGATGTAGTAAATGACGTCGCGGATAGCGTCCAATCCTTCTTGGATGGTATAGTGGATTTCATGATGCACGGTTCCGATAAAGCGGGCCACTTCGCGGGCTTTTATTAGGTCGGGCGCACCTTCCAGACCGATAGCAAAGGAATGGAGCTGAGGCCACCAGGCATCTTTTTTATTGTCGGTTTCTACCCGTTTGCCTGCATATTTCTTGGCAATGGCAGAGATGACGGAACTGTCCAGACCGCCGGAAAGAAGTACGCCGTAGGGCACATCACTCATCAGTTGGCGTTTAACGGCCTCTTCCAGTCCGTCGTGTATGTCCTGGGAATAGGCATTGTTGTTTTTCACGGCTTCGTATTCAAACCAGTCGCGGACGTACCAGCGGGTCATCTTGCCTTCTTTTCCCCAATAGTAATGGCCGGGAAGGAAGGGTTCGTATTCATCACAGAACCCTTCGAGGGCTTTCAACTCGCTGGCGCAGTATATTTTGCCGTCCTTATCCTTACCTATATATAAAGGTATGACTCCGATGGGGTCGCGGGCAATGAGGAAATCGTCTTTCTCCTCATCATAAAGGGCGAAGGCAAAGATGCCGTTCAGGTCTTCGAGGAAGTGAATACCTTTGTCACGGTAAAGGGCAAGGATGACTTCGCAGTCGCTTCCGGTTTGGAAATCATATTTTCCGGCGTACTTTGCACGAACATCCCGATGGTTGTAGATTTCTCCGTTCACGGCGAGGATTTGTTTCCGGTCGGGACTATATAGGGGCTGCCCTCCACTTTGAGGGTCTACGATGGAGAGGCGTTCATGGGCCAGGATGGCAGAGCTGCCTACATAGATGCCGTTCCAGTCCGGCCCGCGGTGGCGGAGCTTTTGTGACATTTTCAATGCTTTCTGACGCAGTTCTTGCGTTTGTTGCTTTATCTTGAATATTCCTACGATTCCACACATAATTGTATTTGTTGCTTTATTTATTGAGATAACTGTCTATGTCCGTTGCCGCTTTCCGTCCGCTGGCAATGGCGCGTACCACCAGGCTGGCTCCGCTTGCTGCATCGCCGGCTACGAATACGTTTTCGGCGAATTGGGGATGTTCGGGCTTTAGGAATCCCATTGCCAGAAGAACCAGGTCGGCTTCAATCACTTCCACCTTTCCGGTGGGCTTCATGACAGGGCGGCCGCCGTCGGGACCGGGAGTCCATTCCATCGGTTCCACTTCCACACCGCACACTTTACCGTTTTTGCCTAAAAACTTACGGGTGGCGAGAGACCATAGGCGGCTGCACCCTTCTTCGTGAGAAGAGGTGGTTTTCAGTACGACGGGGAATTGGGGCCATGGAGTGGCAGGATTCTGTCCTACGGGCGGCTGGGGCATGATTTCTATTTGGGTGACGCTTAGGGCACCTTGCCGGTTGCTGGTCCCTATGCAGTCGCTGCCGGTATCCCCTCCGCCGATGACCAGTACTTTTTTCCCTTTGGCAGTAACCAGTTGTTCTTTCGGGAACGTCATGCCGGCAAGGATACGGTTTTGTTGCGCCAGCATGTCCAGTGCCGGGTGGATGCCTTTCAGTTCGCGTCCGGGGACAGGGAGGTCACGGGCGGTCGGAGCTCCGGTGCAGATGCAGTAGGCGTCAAAACCTTCGGGGAGTTGCCGCACATCCACATCGTTGTTCATTTTGAAGTGGATGCCTTCTTCTTCCATCACCCGGATACGGCGGTCGATGATGGGCTTGTGCAGCTTGAAGTTGGGGATGCCGTAACGTAGCAGGCCGCCGGGAGCCTCATTCTTGTCGAAGACGGTCACTGTGTACCCTTTTCCGTTGAGCTGGTTGGCGGCGGCCAGTCCGGCGGGCCCGGCGCCGATAATGGCTACTTTCCGTCCGTTGCGTTCAATGTTCCGGGGCTTGATGTAACCTTCGCGGAAGGCTGCTTCGGCAATGGCCGCTTCGTTCTCGCGGATGGTGACGGGAGAGTCCATGCTCAGTTTCAGCACGCAACTCTTTTCGCAGAGGGCGGGGCAGATGCGGCCGGTGAACTCAGGAAAATCGTTGGTTTCGTTCAATATCTTGTAGGCTTCCTCCCATTTGCCTTTGTAAAGGGCATCTTGGAATTCGGGCTGCTTGTTGCCCAGCGGACAAGCCCAGTGGCAGAAGGGAACGCCGCAGTCCATGCAGCGTGAGGCTTGAAGTTTCCGGTCACGGCTGTTCAGAGTCTGTTCTACCTCGCTATAATCTGATATCCGGTCGTGGATGGGACGGTAGCCCGCTTCCTGACGCGGTATAGTTAAAAATGCTTTTGGATTTCCCATATCTTTGTTGTATTTCTTTGTTGATAATTTGTGTGATGTATTAATAATCTCTTTGTACATCAGCTATTTTTTGCTGTAGCTTGCGCATTTGTTCTTCTTGCAATACTCGTTTATATTCGATAGGTACTACCTGGATAAATTCATCCACATAGTGATTCCAGTTATCTAATATTGTTCGTGCCAGTTTGGAACCGGTATAGAGGTAATGCTGACGGATCAGTTCATGCAGCTCCTTCCGGTAAGATGCCTCCTCGATAAGTGAGAGCTCCACCATCTCCATGTTGCAGAAATAATCGAAGTTGTGGTTCTTGTTCCACACGTAAGCCACACCGCCACTCATCCCGGCAGCGAAATTCCGTCCGGTTTCTCCCAGTACCACAACTCGTCCTCCAGTCATATATTCGCAACAGTGGTCGCCTACACCTTCTACCACGGCTGTCACTCCGGAATTGCGGACTGCGAAGCGTTCACCCACTCGTCCGTTGATATACACCTCACCATCGGTAGCGCCATACAGCAGGGTATTTCCGGCGATGGTATTCTTTTCCGCATCGAAATTGCTACGCACGGGAGGCAGTACTGCAATGCGTCCGCCACTCAGCCCTTTGCCTAGGTAGTCATTTGCTTCACCTTCCAGCTTGAAACTGATGCCGTGGGTCAGGAACGCACCGAAACTTTGGCCTGCCGAACCCTTGAATTTAATGTGGATGGTCTGTTCGGGAAGTCCTGCCTGCCCGTATTTCTTAGCAACCGCCCCTGCCAGCATGGCGCCTACCGAGCGGTCCGTATTGGCGATGGTGTATTCCAGGGAAATCTCTTTTCCGTTTTCTATGGCATCCCGGGCGGCGGCCAGTATGGTTACATCCTTTACATGGGCGATGTCGTGCTTCTGTTCCATGACATGGTGTATGGCAGCCCCGTTGTCCACCCGGTGCAACAGTCTGTTGAAATCCAGCAGTGAGGATTTCTTCTCACTTGGCGCTTGTTGTATTTCAATCAGGTCTGTCCGTCCAATGATATCCTCCAACCGGGTGAATCCCATTTCGGCCAAATATTCGCGTACTTCCTGTGCCAGGAAAGTGAAATAATTCACTACATATTCATAGTGTCCGCGGAAATGTTTGCGGAGTTCGGGGTCTTGGGTGGCCACGCCTACGGGACAGGTGTTGGTGTGGCACTTGCGCATCATGACGCATCCCAGTACAATCAATGCGGTGGTACCGAAACCGAATTCTTCCGCACCCAGCAAGGCCATGTTGATAATATCCCGTCCGGTTTTTAACTGTCCGTCCACTTGCAGTTTCACTTGTCCGCGGAGTCCGTTCAACACCAAGGTCTGTTGCGTCTCGCTCAGTCCTATTTCGGGCGAGATACCTGCATACCGCATACTCGATGCAGGCGACGCGCCGGTTCCTCCTTCCGCTCCCGAAATGACAATCAAGTCGGCTTTCGCTTTGGCCACTCCGGCGGCAATGGTTCCCACGCCGCTTTCGGCTACCAGTTTCA
>OGWT01002396.1_pt1 | contig 12836 bp, 6 predicted proteins | sample 1576101 | NCBI WGS metagenome assembly OGWT01 (sample SAMEA3541481, study PRJEB24748) | human gut metagenome | biome: human gut; feature: human-associated habitat; material: faeces | place: China | collected 2012 | reverse complement strand
GGTAATCCAGCAGGTCGAAAAACTCCATCCCGTTGGAAAAACCGGGCAGGTGGTCGCCGAAATAAACCAGAACAATGGGCTCATCGGAGCCTTCTGCATATTCCTTCAAACGTCCGATTTGCTCATCCGCATCCCCAATTCCTTGGAAATACTGCGTCAGCAGGTCTGTCTGCGTTTCGTTCAGCTCAATATCGCTGGAGAAGTTCTGCTCCAGTGTGCCGTATTTTTTCTCATAAGGTCCGTGGTTCTGAATTGTTACCGTAAAGGAAAACAGCGGTGTATCCGTTTCCTTGATGTGCGTATCCAGTGTTTCGATGATTTTATCCATTGTTGCCGTTTCGTTCACATAGCCGCCATAGCCCTGCGTCGCAAGGTCGAAGGAATCCTCTAAGAAATAAGAGGCTGCAAACCCCAGATCGGGATATACATTCTGGCGGTTATAAAACCATGCATAGCCGGGGTGAATGGAAAGCGTTTCGTAGCCAAGCTTTTGCAGCTGGCGGGGCATGCCGTCAAAATCGCTGTGGATAAAGCTGTAGGAGGGCAAAGAGCTGCCGAGATATCGTGTTGCACAGCCTGTCAGCACATCATATTCCGTATTGGAGGTGCCGCCGCCGAAGTTCGGCACAACGATATGCCCGCTGATGGTGCCTTCCTCCGCGCAGATTTCCTTCCAGTTTTTCATCGGGTCGCGGTAGCCCGTAAAATCCAGATGCGCATTTTCGCTCAGGTCGGAAAATGCTTCGCCCATAATCATCATGATGTGCGGACGCTTTTCTGTGCTGACAGAGGGTGTCCAATCGGTGTCCTCCAGTGTCCGTATGTCCGCCGCAGTATATCCTTCGGGTGCCTTGACCTGCATGATGTTGAACTGATGCAGGAAGGAATAAATCATACCGCGTGTGTTGTATTGGTTCACCTGAAAATAAGGATTGTCCACAGTCGGGTAGCTGTCATACAGCGCTTGATTTGCATACCAGAGGTGATTTGCCCCAAAGCCGCAGGCAAGCACAAGCACAAGCCCCAGAATCCGCGGCAGAGGCGGCAGTGCAATCGCCTTCGATTTCAGAAAGCTGCATACCGGAAGCACCGCGAATACAATCAGCATGACCCCAAGCAGCACCAGCTGATAAACGGGGAAGGTTTTCAGAATGGCGATGACCTCCTTTGCCAAGGTCAGATCCGTCGGCAGAAGCGGCTCCTGGCGCATGGAAACCTTCACACGGTCAACAACCGCAAAGAATATCAGCACAATCCCGACCAGACTGCATGAAAAGCCGATTTTTCTGGTCAGAAAGAAAAACAAGGAGTTGGTCACAAAAAACATAAAGATGAAAGAAACTTATTTCTTCATCCTCAACTCGTCATCAGTGAGTCAGGTGTTTGCCTCGGTGTTTATGATGACTATCAGTGGTTCAGGGATGAATTAAAAACCAGTAAAAATACCCGACAAGAAATCTGCAATGATTTACTTCATAAAAAACATGTCAGTGAAAAAGAAACCTGGCGTTGGGTTGAAGGATATAATAAAGCAACAGAACTGGCTCGCCAATGCCCTGATACCCATGTATTGTCAATTTCTGATCGTGAAGGCGATTTTTATGACCTGTTTGAACGCGCAGAGCAGACTCCCGGAATAAAAGCTGACTGGCTTGTCAGAATGAAATTTAATAACAGAGCAACGCTGAATATTAATGGTAAACGGGATCATAGGTTGTTGCACGAAAGAATCATGGAGATTACACCGCAGCAACTGGTTGAATTCACTATACCTGATGGGCGGGGGCAGCAAGCCAGAACACTGCCTGACATGCTTTCATCAGACGCAGGTCCTCTCTCATATCCTCTGATTTACTCCGGTAAGGTGATGATCATATCTTTATTTGATAGTACGGTAATGCCAGATAAATACAGACACAATGGTAAATAATATATACTCAATAAACCTCAAGATGCGGGTGTGAGCACCTGAAAGTGATCGTTAATTCGGGATGTCAGTGAGTCCGCTATATCCGGCAGTGTCTGGTTAAAAAAGACAGATATTGCTTCCCTGAACTCTCGCGTACTGCTGAAGTAGCGATTATTCCGGGCATGTTCGTTCATTAATTTCCACATTCTTTCTATCGGATTCAGGTTTGGACTGTAAGGGGGAAGGTAATGCAGCCTGATATTTACCACTTCCGCCCAGTCTTTCACTAACTGTGAACGGTGGTAACCTGCTCCATCCAGAATAACGTGGATTTTCTGGTTATAATCAGGATAAACCTTTCGTATCTCATTGAAAAAACGGGATACATTATATTCATTAATGGTTTTATATTCGCAGATTAGCGGTGACGTCAGTGCTTTCAGATTCAGCGCCCCCATGATATTCAGGCGTGTGCGGCTGCCTGTTGTTTTTACTGCTTTTTTCTGGCCTTTGCGTATCCAGCCATAGCTGATTTTAGTGGCCTGAGTCGGATGGACTCCATCAATAAAAAGAATCGGCTCATCACCCACAGTTGTTTTCAGTTCCTTATAATATTCAATGAATTGCCTTTGTTTCTCTTCACTGAATTTATGGGGGACGCCTGACGGTTTTTTGTAGGTGAAACCATTACGATGCAGCCACTTATTCATCCCCGGAATGCTGAAAATGATGTTCCATGTCCGGGTGACAAACGCAATAACATCGCGGGTATGGTGAAATAAATTATCGGATAACTGACTGATTAAAAAGGCCGTTTGTTCAGCACTGAGTTTGCTGTCTGAGCCGCCGTTTTCGGGCTTCAGTTTTCCTTTATTCAGGAATTCGCTGATATGGTGATCAATCGTTGTCTGATGCAGGCGTAAAGCCTGAGCAATCATGGCAGAACTCCAGCCTTCGGAAGCCAGAAGAATGGCTTTAATACGATCTCTGACTCGCCCGTCACGACTGGAATCATGAAGGCGTTCAAGTTCAGCTTTTTGTTGCTCAGTAATGAATATTTTCATGTTGGACAGCATGATCTTCTGTTGCTGAAAAATCAAGCATCTTCAATGATCACGGGTATAGTTGCAAATAATGCTGCCATAATCAGCGCGATTGCGACACCTGTTTTCGATACCAGCGGCACCAGCAAAGCGCACAGTCCATAGCCAAGTGTGTGACTGGTAGCGAGCCAGCCCGCGCCTGCGCCATCAGCCAGCTTATCATTCAGTAGAAGTTGATAAGCGGGTGTTGCCAGAGCTGCTCCAAATGACAGCACTGCACAGCCCGGGTAAAACAACCATAGCTGTTCGGAGAGCATGATAGCCAGACCACCACTCATCAACACTCCGGCACTCAGGAGCAGGGCCACCGGAGTCAGGCGCTGCGGACGGAGTACCCCGAACTGCGCGATAAGCGCAGCTACTGCGGACAGACCCAACAGCCAGGCCACCTGTTGGCTAATGGCGGTGGTATCCGTGACGAACTGGCGAGTAAGGGCAGGCGAAAGTCCAAGCTGCATCATGCTCACCGCCGCAGCCAGTAATATTGCGCAAAGCAGATAAGGCAGACAATCCCGCTTCAGACTGACGCTCTTGCACTCCGGTGTGGGCTGTGGTGGTGTGCCGGGCAACCGCAGCAGCATCAGCAGCGCCAGCACTGGGGCTGCCATCAGTAGCCCCAGTGGCGCCAGAGGATGAATGGCCAGCATTGCTGCCGCGCACAGCGGCCCGAATAGCCTGCCGCAACTCAGGCCGGAGCTGATGGTTGCCAGAGCGGCCATGCGATTCCCTTCTCCAGCTCTCTGCAATGCCCAGACCTGACAGGCTGGCACCATTGCCGACACGGTCAGCCCGTAGGCGATCCGGGCGATGATTAATATTCCCAGTCCCACCGCTGTTGTTATGGCGCTGGTAGCCATCAGCACGCTTCCCAGCCCTAGCAGGGTAAAGCTTATGCCATATCCTCCCAGAGCCCACAACACCACAGGTTTACTGCCAGTACGGGAAATTTGCTTTCCCCACCACGGGGACGATGGCAGAAACAGCATTGAGCCAAGCATCAGCAGGGCAGCCCATACAGACAGACTCAGATTTGTCTGTATGACCAGAACAGGGAGCACAACCAGCAGACCGTTCTGTCCGATACCGAGAAGCCCGGCACTGAACGCAAGTGGCCAGCAGGACAGTGGTTTTTGGGGCGTATCTTCGATCCCAGGTGACATTTTAATGTTTCAACTCCATGTATTAATTGTGTTTATTTGTAAAATTAATTTATCTGACAATAACATTTCTTATTGATAATGAGAATCATTATCGACATAATTGTTATTATTTTACTGTGTGGGAGCTGTTTGACTATGACCCTGCCCTCTGAAAAACCAGCCACAGATGTGGCTGCGCAGTGCTTCCTGAATGCACTGATTCGTGAAACCACAGACTGGAAACTGACAGAATACCCGCCAGACGAATTGCTCATCCCGCTGGATGAGCAGAAATCGCTCCATTTCAGAGTGGCTTATTTCTCCCCAACCCAGCATCACCGCTTTGCATTTCCTGCACGTCTGGTCACGGCATCAGGCAGTTATCCTGTCGACTTTACCACTCTCTCCCGGCTTATTATTGATAAGCTACGCCATCAACTGTTTCTGCCCGTTCCCCTCTGCGAAACTTTCCACCAGCGCGTGCTGGAAAGCCATGTCCATACGCAACAGGCAATTGATGCCCGTCATGACTGGGCCGCTCTGCGTGAAAAAGCGTTGAATTTTGGCGAGGCTGAGCAGGCGCTGCTGACAGGACACGCTTTCCACCCTGCGCCTAAGTCTCATGAACCGTTTAACCGGCGGGAGGCTGAACGCTACCTGCCTGATATGGCACCCCACTTCCCACTGCGGTGGTTTTCGGTGGATAAAACGCAAATCGCCGGTGAAAGTTTGCATCTCAACCTTCAACAGCGGCTGACGCGATTTGCCGCAGAGAATGCGCCTCAGTTACTCAACGAATTAAGTGACAACCAATGGCTGTTCCCGTTGCACCCGTGGCAGGGGGAATATCTTTTGCAGCAGGGGTGGTGCCAGGCACTTGTTGCTAAAGGGCTGATTAAAGACTTAGGTGAGGCTGGCACGTCGTGGCTGCCGACCACCTCTTCCCGTTCCCTCTACTGTGCCACCAGCCGCGATATGATCAAGTTCTCCCTGAGCGTACGGCTGACCAACTCCATCCGTACTCTGTCCGTGAAAGAAGTGAAGCGTGGGATGCGCCTGGCACGCCTGGCTCAAACCGACGGCTGGCAGATGCTACAGGTCCGCTTCCCGACTTTCCGGGTAATGCAGGAGGATGGCTGGGCCGGGCTGCTCGATCTTAACGGCAACATCATGCAGGAAAGTCTGTTTGCCCTGCGTGAAAATCTGCTGGTGGATCAGCCGAAAAGCCAGACTAACGTACTGGTCTCCCTGACTCAGGCCGCACCTGATGGCGGTGATTCGCTGCTGGTTTCGGCGGTAAAACGCCTGAGCGATCGCCTCGGTATCACTGTGCAACAGGCCGCCCATGCATGGGTCGATGCATACTGTCAGCAAGTGCTAAAGCCGCTGTTTACGGCTGAAGCGGATTACGGCCTGGTGCTGCTGGCGCATCAGCAAAATATTCTTGTCCAGATGCTTGGGGATCTGCCGGTCGGATTTATTTACCGTGACTGTCAGGGCAGCGCTTTTATGCCTCACGCGACAGACTGGCTCGATTCTATTGGCGAGGCGCAGGCGGAAAATATTTTCACCCATGAGCAGTTGCTGCGCTATTTCCCTTATTACCTGCTGGTTAACTCCACTTTTGCTGTGACCGCTGCGCTGGGGGCTGCCGGGCTGGACAGCGAATCGAATCTGATGGCTCGTGTACGAGCATCGCTGGCTGAAGTGCGTGATCAGGTGACTCATAAAACCTGTCTCAACTACGTGCTGGAAAGTCCGTACTGGAACGTAAAAGGTAACTTTTTCTGTTATCTGAACGATCATAACGAGAACACCATTGTTGACCCTTCGGTGATCTATTTCGATTTCGCTAACCCGCTGCAGGCTCAGGAGGTCTGAATGTCTGAGGCAAACATTATTCACAGCAGATATGGACTGCGCTGTGAAAAACTCGACAAGCCCCTGAATCTTGGCTGGGGACTGGACAATAGCGCGGTGTTGCACTGTCCCGGGGAGCTGCCGACAGGGTGGCTGTGCGATGCGCTGGATCAGATATTTATCGCCGCACCACAACTGTCAGCAGTGGCTCTCCCCTGGGCCGAATGGCGTGAGGAGCCACAGGCGCTGACGCTTTTTGGGCAGGTAAAAAGCGACATTATCCATCGTACTGCCTTCTGGCAGTTACCGTTATGGTTGAGTTCACCGGCAAACCGGGCCTCCGGTGAAATGGTTTTTGATGCAGAGCGTGAGATTTATTTCCCGCAGCGCCCACCCCGTCCACAGGGTGAGGTTTACCGCCGTTACGATCCACGTATTCGCAGGATGCTGAGTTTCCGCATTGCCGATCCCGTTTCTGATGCAGAACGTTTCACCCGCTGGATGAATGATCCGCGCGTTGAGTATTTCTGGGAGCAAAGTGGCTCACTGGAGGTACAGACCGCCTATCTGGAGCGCCAGCTCACCGGTAAACATGCATTCCCGCTGATTGGGTGCTTCGACGATCGGCCATTCAGCTATTTCGAAATCTACTGGGCGGCGGAAGACCGCATTGGTCGTCACTATTCGTGGCAGCCCTTTGACCGTGGCCTGCATCTGCTGGTTGGTGAACAGCAATGGCGCGGGGCCCACTATGTGCAAAGCTGGCTGCGCGGGCTGACACATTACCTGCTGCTGGATGAGCCCCGTACGCAGCGCACAGTACTGGAGCCACGCACCGATAACCAGCGCCTGTTCCGCCATCTTGAGCCTGCGGGATACCGGACAATTAAAGAGTTCGACTTCCCACATAAGCGCTCGCGCATGGTGATGGCGGATCGTCATCACTTCTTCACGGAGGTCGGTCTGTAATGAATCACAAGGACTGGGATTTTGTTAACCGTCGGCTGGTGGCAAAAATGTTGTCTGAGATGGAGTATGAGCAGGTTTTCCACGCGGAATCTCAGGGCGATGACCACTACTGCATTAACCTGCCGGGAGCACAATGGCGCTTCATCGCTGAACGTGGTATCTGGGGCTGGCTGTGGATTGATGCCCAAACGTTGCGCTGCACGGACGAACCAGTACTGGCGCAGACGCTGCTGATGCAGCTAAAGCCGGTGCTGTCAATGAGTGATGCCACTGTTGCAGAGCATATGCAGGATTTGTATGCCACGCTACTGGGCGACCTGCAACTGCTGAAGGCCCGTCGCGGACTGAGTGCCAGTGACCTGATTAATCTTGATGCCGATCGTCTGCAATGCCTGCTGAGCGGTCATCCTAAATTCGTTTTTAATAAAGGTCGCCGTGGCTGGGGCAAAGAGGCGCTGGAACGATATGCGCCAGAGTATACCAACACCTTCAGACTGCACTGGCTGGCGATAAAACGTGAACATATGATCTGGCGCTGCGATAACGATCTGGATATTCAGCAGTTGTTGACTGCCGCAATGGATCCGCAGGAGTTTACACGCTTCAGTCAGGTCTGGCAGGAAAACGGGCTGGATCACAACTGGCTGCCGCTGCCGGTACATCCGTGGCAGTGGCAGCAAAAAATCGCCACAGACTTCATCGCTGATTTTGCCGAAGGCAGGATGGTGTCTCTCGGCGAGTTTGGCGACCAGTGGCTCGCCCAGCAGTCGCTGCGTACCCTGACCAACGCCAGCCGCCGGGGAGGGCTGGATATCAAGCTGCCGCTGACCATCTACAACACCTCATGCTACCGGGGGATCCCTGGCAGATATATCGCTGCCGGACCACTGGCTTCACGCTGGCTGCAACAGGTTTTTGCGACCGACGCCACCCTGGTGCAAAGCGGCGCAGTGATCCTTGGTGAACCGGCTGCAGGCTATGTGTCCCATGAAGGCTATGCCGCGCTTGCCCGGGCTCCCTATCGCTACCAGGAAATGCTTGGTGTTATCTGGCGGGAGAATCCGTGCCGCTGGCTGAAACCGGATGAAAGTCCTGTTCTGATGGCAACACTGATGGAGTGCGACGAAAACAATCAGCCGCTGGCAGGCGCATATATCGACCGCTCCGGACTGGACGCTGAAACCTGGCTTACGCAATTGTTCCGGGTGGTTGTGGTTCCGCTGTATCACCTGCTTTGCCGCTACGGTGTCGCGCTTATTGCACACGGACAAAATATAACGCTCGCCATGAAAGAGGGGGTACCACAGCGTGTTCTGCTGAAAGACTTCCAGGGCGATATGCGGCTGGTGAAAGAAGCGTTTCCCGAAATGGACTCTTTGCCTCAGGAGGTGCGTGATGTCACATCCCGTCTGAGTGCGGACTACTTAATCCATGATTTGCAGACGGGTCACTTCGTGACAGTACTGCGTTTTATTTCGCCACTGATGGTTCGTCTTGGCGTACCTGAAAGGCGATTTTATCAACTGCTGGCAGCAGTGTTGAGTGATTACATGAACAAACATCCACAAATGGCAGAGCGTTTTGCGCTTTTCTCACTCTTCAGGCCACAAATCATTCGCGTGGTGCTGAACCCGGTAAAACTGACCTGGCCGGACCTGGATGGCGGCAGTCGCATGCTGCCGAATTACCTTGAGAATCTGCAAAATCCGCTGTGGCTGGTAACTCAGGAATATGAATCATGAAAAAAAGTGTCGATTTTATTGGTGTCGGGACAGGGCCATTTAATCTCAGCATTGCTGCATTGTCACATCAGATCGAAGAACTGAACTGTCTCTTCTTTGACGAACATCCTCATTTTTCCTGGCATCCGGGTATGCTGGTACCGGATTGTCATATGCAGACCGTCTTTCTGAAAGATCTGGTCAGTGCAGTTGCACCTACAAATCCCTACAGCTTTGTTAACTATCTGGTGAAGCACAAAAAGTTCTATCGCTTCCTTACAAGCAGGCTACGTACAGTATCCCGTGAAGAGTTTTCTGACTATCTCCGCTGGGCTGCTGAAGATATGAATAACCTGTATTTCAGTCATACCGTTGAAAATATTGATTTCGACAAAAAAAGTCGATTGTTTCTGGTTCAGACCAGTCGGGGAGAATATTTTGCCCACAATATCTGCCTTGGTACAGGAAAACAACCTTATTTACCACCCTGTGTGAAGCATGTGACACAATCCTGTTTCCATGCCAGTGAAATGAATCTTCGTCGGCCGGACCTGAGTGGAAAACGGATAACCGTGGTTGGTGGAGGACAGAGTGGTGCAGACCTGTTCCTTAATGCATTACGCGGGGAATGGGGAGAAGCGGCGGAAATAAACTGGGTCTCACGGCGTAATAATTTTAACGCACTGGATGAGGCTGCTTTTGCTGATGAGTATTTTACACCTGAATATATTTCAGGCTTCTCCGGACTGAAGGAAGATATTCGCCATCAGTTACTGGATGAGCAGAAAATGACATCGGATGGCATCACTGCCGATTCTTTACTGACCATTTATCGTGAGTTGTACCACCGTTTTGAAGTTCTGAGAAAACCAAGAAATATCCGTCTGCTACCCAGTCGCTCGGTAACAACTCTGGAAAGTAGTGGTCCGGGCTGGAGGTTATTGATGGAACATCATCTGGATCAGGGCAGAGAGAGCCTGGAAAGTGATGTGGTGATTTTCGCCACAGGTTACCGTTCTGCATTGCCACAAATACTTCCCTCACTGATGCCCTTGATCACCATGCACGATAAGAACACCTTTAAAGTGCGTGATGACTTCACTCTGGAATGGAGTGGCCCGAAAGAAAATAACATCTTTGCGGTCAACGCCAGCATGCAAACTCATGGCATCGCCGAACCCCAGCTCAGCCTGATGGCCTGGCGATCTGCACGTATTCTTAATCGCGTACTGGGGCGTGATTTATTCGATCTCAGTATGCCGCCCGCACTGATTCAGTGGCGCAGCGGCAGCCGGAAAAAACCGCAGCCGGAGGCTGCTTCTTTAACTCACTATACAGCAAATATTCAGGAATAACGATGATGCGCAAAAAGTATATGCCCCGGGCTCTTGGTCCGCTGCTTCTTGTCGTGCTGTCACCAGCTGTCGCCCAGCAAAACGATGATAATGGGATCATAGTGTCTGCCAGCCGCAGCAATCGAACTGTAGCGGAGATGGCGCAAACCACCTGGGTTATCGAAAATGCCGAACTGGAGCAGCAGATTCAGGGCGGTAAAGAGCTGAAAGACGCACTGGCTCAGTTAATCCCCGGCCTTGATGTCAGCAGCCAGAGTCGAACCAACTACGGTATGAACATGCGTGGCCGTCCACTGGTTGTCCTGATTGACGGTGTGCGCCTCAACTCTTCACGTTCCGACAGCCGACAACTGGACTCTGTCGATCCTTTTAATATCGACCATATTGAAGTGATCTCCGGCGCGACGGCCCTGTACGGTGGCGGGAGTACCGGAGGGTTGATCAACATCGTGACCAAAAAAGGTCAGCCGGAAACCATGATGGAGTTTGAGGCTGGCACAAAAAGTGGCTTTAACAGCAGTAAAGATCACGATGAGCGCATTGCCGGTGCTGTCTCCGGCGGAAATGACCATATCTCCGGACGTCTTTCCGTGGCATATCAGAAATTTGGCGGCTGGTTTGACGGTAACGGCGATGCCACCCTGCTTGATAACACCCAGACCGGCCTGCAGCACTCCAATCGGCTGGACATCATGGGAACCGGTACGCTGAACATCGATGAATCCCGGCAGCTTCAACTGATAACGCAGTACTATAAAAGTCAGGGAGACGACAATTACGGGCTTAATCTCGGGAAAGGCTTTTCCGCCATCAGCGGGAGCAGCACACCATACGTCAGTAAGGGGCTGAATTCTGACCGCATTCCCGGCACTGAGCGGCATTTGATCAGCCTGCAGTACTCTGACAGTGATTTCCTGGGACAGGAACTGGTCGGTCAGGTTTACTACCGCGATGAGTCGTTGCGGTACTACCCGTTCCCGACGGTAAATGCGAATAAACAGGCGACGGCTTTCTCCTCGTCACAGCAGGATACCGACCAGTACGGCATGAAACTGACTCTGAACAGCCAACTGATGGACGGCTGGCAAATCACCTGGGGGCTGGATGCTGAGCATGAGCGCTTTACCTCCAACCAGATGTTCTTCGATCTGGCTCAGGCAAGTGCTTCCGGAGGGCTGAACAACCATAAGATTTACACCACCGGGCGCTATCCGTCATATGACATCACCAATCTGGCGGCCTTCCTGCAATCCAGCTATGACATTAATGATATTTTTACCGTTAGCGGTGGCGTACGCTATCAGTATACTGAGAACAGGGTAGATGATTTCATCGACTACACGCAGCAACAGAAGATTGCTGCCGGGAAGGCGATATCTGCCGACGCCATTCCTGGTGGTTCGGTAGATTACGATAACTTTCTGTTCAATGCTGGTCTGCTGATGCACATCACCGAACGTCAGCAGGCATGGTTCAATTTTTCCCAGGGGGTGGCATTGCCGGATCCGGGGAAATATTATGGTCGCGGCATCTATGGTGCAGCAGTGAACGGCCATCTTCCCCTGACAAAGAGCGTGAACGTCAGCGACAGTAAGCTGGAAGGCGTGAAAGTCGATTCTTATGAACTGGGCTGGCGCTTTATCGGTGACAACCTGCGGACTCAAATCGCGGCATATTACTCGCTTTCCAATAAGAGCGTGGAAAGGAATAAAGATCTGACCATCAGTGTGAAGGACGACAGGCGCCGTATTTACGGCGTGGAAGGTGCGGTGGACTACCTGATCCCGGATACTGACTGGAGTACCGGTGTGAACTTCAATGTGCTGAAAACCGAGTCGAAAGTGAACGGTCAATGGCAAAAATATGACGTGAAGGAATCAAGTCCATCGAAAGCGACAGCTTACATTAACTGGGCGCCGGAACCGTGGAGTCTGCGTGTACAGAGCACCACTTCTTTCGACGTAAGCGATGCAGAGGGTAACGATATTAATGGTTACACTACCGTCGATTTTATCAGTAGTTGGCAGCTTCCGGTGGGAACACTCAGCTTCAGCGTTGAGAACCTCTTCGACCGTGACTATACCACTGTCTGGGGACAGCGTGCACCTCTGTACTACAGCCCGGGTTACGGCCCTGCTTCACTGTACGACTACAAAGGCCGGGGCCGAACCTTTGGTCTGAACTACTCAGTGCTGTTCTGACGGGGATGCTTTTGCAACAAGGGTATGCTGTAAACAACATGGTCCTTGGTGGCCATGTTGTTTACAGCCAGTATAATATACAGCCTAACAAGATATTCCGTCTCCGGAATGGACTGTTCACCACTGAATAACATTATGTCTGTTTTATGGATCTTTGACTGAAATTTATCGCATATCCTCATTTCATTGTCCGTCTGAAAACTAACCTTACAAGTAAGCGTCGTCTCAGCACCGTCTGGCAAATTCCTGAGAGGATGATCTGCGCCCAATATCCTGAGCCGGAACTTTGCTGCAATGAAGGCCAACGAAAAATGGGGGAGTATGTTATAGAGTACTTGCTACAGGGTAAAAAGAGGTACCTGTCGCTGGTTCTCCGTTCAGTTTAACCGGGAGATTTTCTCCTGCGCCTGTCATAAAGTCCGGTAATGGAGATTGTTAATACGATGGTGCACGATGCATTGCCAGTGCCCGGCCCGGAGGATGCCCCGTAGCTACATACGGATCAGGGTTGGCAATATCGAATGGCAGGCTATAGGCAAAGTTAAAGCCCCATGGAGTAGCACAAAATATGCCGCACAA
>OGWT01002393.1_pt1 | contig 12849 bp, 7 predicted proteins | sample 1576101 | NCBI WGS metagenome assembly OGWT01 (sample SAMEA3541481, study PRJEB24748) | human gut metagenome | biome: human gut; feature: human-associated habitat; material: faeces | place: China | collected 2012 | reverse complement strand
GCACCCTTGTTGGTCAATATTTAGTGTTGTGGCATAATCCATAGAAATCTCCTTTCCTTTATAAAAAGAAGCAGTCTTTTCGGCTGCTTCTTTGTTGAAATTCTTTAAGCGACATACATACCATTCAGATATTGTTCTTGTGGTTGTTCTTGCATATAGGAAGACATTTCATGTGGCTGTATATTTTGTGCCATTCGTGCGTCCTGTTGTTTTTTAAATTGTTGTTTGCCGTTTTGAATCAGGTAGGCATACAGATCTCGGGCCACGCCGTAATGTGAGCAGGCGTCCGCACGGTTCGGGGTGATATCGACTTCCAGTACGTATTCGCTTTTAATATTGAAATAATCTTTAGCGGGAGTACCCGGAACAGCATCCGCCGGCAATACGATGATACCTTCGTGGCTGTTTCCGATACCGATTTCGTCTTCGGCACAGATCATACCCATAGATTCAACTCCGCGGAGCTTTGATTTCTTGATGGTAAAACATTCTTCGCCATCGTATAGTTTGGTGCCCAATGTGGCAACCACCACTTTCTGTCCGGCAGCTACGTTAGCAGCTCCACAGACAATCTGTACCGGTTCGCCTTGTCCCAAATTCACAGTAGTAACATGCATGTGGTCTGAATTGGGATGAGGTTCGCAAGTCAGCACTTCGCCGATGACAATACCTTCCAGACCACCTTTAATTGTTTGGACTTCTTCTACGCCTCCGGTTTCCAAACCGATGGAAGTCAGCGCTTCGGCCACTTCATCCGGTGTCAAATCGAAGTTGACGTATTCTTTCAGCCAATTATAAGAGATATTCATATATGATATTTTTTATGTATTTCAAAATGACCTGCAAATTTAGTAATTATTTTCTTTTATCCTGTTATTTATCCATCACAGATTACTCAGATTAACACAGATTTTTCTTTGAGGGAAATAATCCGTGTTAATTCTGTGAGGGATAAATAAATGTCAGAACGGTAAAGGTCCTTCGGGAATAGGGGTTCCGAACGGATTATTGTCGGCAGGTGCGGCATCAGGAGATGGGGGAGGTACATTGTTGCCGCCACCGTTCATTTTGGAACGGATAATACCCGGCGCCTCACCCGGCATAGGCACGATAACATCATCGTCCGGATTCTGGAAGCGGGCGAATTCGCCACGGAAACGCAGCAGTACATCACCTACGGCACCGTTACGGTGCTTGGCGATAATGATTTCTGCCATACCGTGCAGGTCGTTCCCTTTTTCATCCGAGTAGATTTTATAGTATTCCGGGCGGTGGATAAAGCATACCATATCGGCATCCTGCTCAATAGCTCCGGATTCACGGAGGTCACTGAGCTGGGGACGTTTTCCGTCAATACCCTCACGACTTTCCACACCACGGTTCAGCTGGCTCAGTGCGATGATGGGGATGTTCAGTTCTTTGGCTAACCCCTTCAGTGAACGTGAAATGGTACTGACCTCTTCCTGACGGCTGCCGAATGACATTCCGCTGGCATTCATTAACTGAAGGTAGTCAATGATAATAATTTTTACTCCATGCTCGCGTACAAGCCGTCGTGCTTTGGTGCGTAATTCAAAGACGGACAAGGATGGTGTGTCATCCACATACATCGGTGCATCGTATAATTCTTTTATTTTATAATCCAGTTGTCCCCATTCATACGGAGCCAACTGGCCACTCTTGATTTTCTCACCCGGAATTTCGCACACGTTGACAATCATACGGTTGACCAACTGTACGTTGGACATTTCAAGAGAGAACAAAGCTACAGGGATTTTCGCATTTACCGCCATGTTCTTTGCCATGGAAAGCACAAAAGCCGTTTTACCCATAGCGGGACGGGCGGCAATAATCACCAGGTCGGAATTTTGCCAGCCCGAGGTCATTTTGTCCAATGCATGGAAACCGCTTTCCAGACCACTCAGCCCGTCCGTTCGTGCCGCCGCTTTTTGAAGCATCTCATACGCTTCCTGAATGACAGGGTTGATTTGCGTATAATCCTTCTTCATGTTCTGCTGCGAGATTTCGAACAGTTTTCCTTCCGCCTCCTGCATCAGGTCGTCCACGTCTTGGGTCTCGTCGAAAGCCTTTGTCTGGATGTTGCTGGTAAAGGTAATCAGTTCGCGTGCAAGAAACTTCTGCGCGATGATACGTGCGTGATATTCTATGTGTGCGGAAGAGGCTACCTTGCCGCTCAGTTGTGTTATATAAAAAGGACCGCCTGCATCTTCCAGTTCACCGGTGCTGCGTAATTGTTCGGCCACAGTCAAGATATCGACAGGTTGCTGGCGTAAAGCCAATGAGGTAATAGCCGAATAAATAAGCTGGTGACGGCGTTCATAAAAAGATTCGGGACGAAGAATCTCACTTACTAATGAGTAAGCATCTTTTTCTATCATTAAAGCTCCCAATACAGCTTCCTCCAGCTCAGGTGCCTGGGGCTGTAAATGTCCGTATTCGTCAACAGGCTTTGCTTTCGAAGTTTTGGGAGTACGTGTCATTTTTCTCGTTTCTGCCATTGTCATCTGTTTAAAGTAGGGCAAAGATAGAACTTTTTGCTGAGTTGGGCACTCGTCCATTCCCAAAAATAATAAAAGAAATATGAACCTGAATCTACAGAGAAATGAACAATCTGGACAGTAAATGGTTTTTTTATATGGTAAAATGAAAAGTTTGTTCTATATTTGGCGCTCTGTCCGGATAAAAGGTGACGTGCATCTTTGTAGAACGGGCAACAATCTAACGAAACACACTAAAAATAACTATTTAAAGAACAGAATATGATTACATTTCCTAATGCAAAGATTAATTTGGGACTTAATATTATAGAAAAGCGCCCAGATGGATACCACAATCTGGAAACCATATTTTATCCGATAAACCTGCAAGACGCTCTGGAAGTAACGCGGCGGGAAAACAATGACAAAGAATACACTTTACACATAAGCGGAGCTCCTTTGGAGGGTGAACCCGAAGATAATCTGGTAGTAAAAGCCTACAAGTTATTAAAAAAAGACTATCCCGGACTGTTGCCGGTAGATATACACATGTACAAACATATACCGGCGGGTGCCGGACTAGGTGGCGGATCATCAGATGCCGCTTGTATGATAAAGCTTCTGAATGATAAATTTTCATTGAGACTCAGCACGGAACGGATGGAGGAATATGCTGCAAAACTAGGGGCAGACTGTGCTTTTTTCATTCGGAACAAACCTGTTTTCGCTACCGGAATAGGGAATCTGTTCGAGCCTGTGGAATTGTCATTAAAGGGATACCACATAATTTTGATTAAACCTGATATCTTTGTGTCCACCCGGGATGCGTTTGCCGAAATAAAGCCTGTGCGTCCGGCTGTTTCTTTGAAAGAAATTGTAAAGCAACCTATAGAAACATGGAAAAGCAGTATGAAGAATGATTTTGAAGATAGTGTCTTCAAAAAGTTCCCTGAGATTGCTGCTATAAAAGATGAATTGTATGATTTGGGGGCAGTGTATGCTGCCATGAGTGGCTCTGGGTCTTCCGTCTATGGTATTTTCGAAGCACCGATAGAGAATGTGGAAGATAAATTCTGTGGATGTTTTTGCAGGCAGAGAGCGTTGGAATAGTGTGGCAGATCAGTGGTTAGTGATTAGTGGACTGCGCTGTCATGCCGCAGGTATTAACCACTAATCACTATAGTCTATCTTTTACATAGTGCCTTGAAATCACAATAGGTACATTTTTCTATGATTTCTGTTTGGGTAAATGATTTTTCCGGATTAAATATTTCTTCTAATAATCCTTGAAGTCGTTCACGGTATTCTTTTTCATATTTACTGAAATCTTCCACAGCCTCTTTGGGCTTTCGTGACTCGCCCATTTGTATAACGGGAGAATAGGTTTCTGTAGCGGCCCGATGAATATAGAGAAGGGCCGGAGCTATCTTCATCGTTGGTTGCTTGCGGCACATGATGGCGGCATACAGGAACGTTTGGAATACATAGTTGGAACGTTTCTTGTCTGGAATAAACAGAGATTCCACATGGGGTGGGGTGTCTGCATCACCACCTGTCTTGTAGTCCACAATACGAAGTGTGCCATCCTTGCTGTCCATACGGTCAATAATTCCTCCGATACGTGATTTTATGACTCCTTTGGGTGTTTGTATGTCGATGGGTTCATCCACTTCCATTTCCGATGCAATAAAAGTGAAGGGAGCGTAACGTAAATCATTTTGTAAAAGTTGTTTTAAATATCTTGCAATAACGGCAGAGTTGATAAGTTGTACGCCGTTATATTCCGGTTTTTCGTTTTGCGGAACATTAAAGAATAATTTTTTGAATGCTGTATCCACATAATCTTGCAGCTTCACTTCATTGCGTAGCAACGTTTCCAATGCTTCCTTATTAATGACTTTGCCATGAGTGGTCAGGTCTTTATAAATATGTTCGGCTGCGTAATGGAAAATACTTCCGAATGTGGCGGAATCTATTTCTGCACTCACTTCATCGGGGGCGGAGAGGCCGGCTACATACCTATAATAAAATTTTAAAGGACAATCCAGATAATAATTCAAGGCTGATGGAGAAAATTTTGCTTTGGGATTGGCACGGACATCAAACAGGCTTTGCATCTGGCGCATGACATCCGGGGTCTTTTCTACAGTGATAGACGAGGTGCCTTGGGGGGACTGTCCGGCCTCCAGAAACTGACGTGTGATGGGGTGAGGCCATTCAATAAGGAATTGCAGCATGAAACGGCTCCATTCGCCGCGGTTCAGTCCGTCCGAACTGGTATTGTAAATTAAGGTAATCCTTTCTGCCCGTTGCAGCAGACGATAGAAATAGTATGCATATACGGCAATTTTATGCTCTATAGTAGTCATTCCGAAAGCTTTGCGCAGGTTGTAAGGAATAAAGGAAGAGTCTCCTCCCGATTTGGGAAGCTGCCCTTCATTGACCGATAGTAATACCAAGTGGCGGAAATCCAGGTTACGTGTTTCCAATACCCCCATGACCTGCATACCAATGGCCGGTTCGCCGTGGAATGGAATATTAGTCGTTGATAAGACCTTGACCAGCAATCGCCGGAATGTTTCGCTTTGTACAGTTAATTCATCTTCTTCTATCAGTGTGCGGAACCGGTTGATGGTGGTATAGGCTTTGAAAAGCGATTCCCGATAAAGTTGGTTGAATGCATCTGTGTCCTCGGTACCGGAAGTGTTTGCCTGGTAAATGCTTGCCACTTGCTGCAAAGTTTCGGACAGGCGTATGCACAGATTCAGGTTTCCGGAAAGCGGAGTGAAAAGCCGGGTCAGGAATTCATCTTTGCCCAATTCGCCGGGTAACGGATAGAAACGGTTGTTTCGGGTCAGTTCTTTCTCCAACAATTCGGCTTGACCGGTGAGTTGGCGGGTATAGGGGTGTTTTAACAGTGTAACAACTGATTGAAACGTGTAGCGGCCGCTTTTGAAATTAAATCCGTGGGTATGCAACTCCAGTAAGGCGATGAGGAAACTATATACAGGAGTTTGCGATAATGGAAATCCCATGGTGATATTGACATGTTTTACTTCTGCCGGCAATGAATGGAGGACCGGTTGAAGCAATGCTTCGTTACACAATACGACTGCGGTTTCCTTTTCCGGTGTAGTCAGATTGTTTCGTATCCATTGAGGCAGGTAACGGGCTTGTGCATTTTCAGTGGAAGATGCGATGTAGTGTACCTCTTTAGGTTTCGAGAGATTTTTGAATAACTCACCGGACAAAGGAGAAGGAAAGTCGCGTAAGTTCCGGCGGATAAACTCTCCGGCTTCATGGGTGACGGCTTGTCTGTTTTCCTTCATATAAAATTCGTCGTAATCCCAATAAAAAACAGCTTTTCCGGCATCTTTCAATTGGGTGAACAACGTATGTTCCACTTTGTTCAGCACATTAAATCCTACAAAAATATATTTCTCGTATGGAAGTTTGTCCACATCCAGATGCTCTATGACGTGACGGTACATCATTCCTTCGTAGGCAATGTTTTGAGAAGCTAAGGATTCACGGAACCCTTTGTAGATGTTCCCCAATACGTTCCATAAAGAGATAAACCGTTCTTTCAGCGCTGTTCTCCGTTCGATGGAGAAGTTCTGGAAGAACTGCCGGATAGCTTCTTCCTGCTCATCATCAATGAAGGTGTAGTCGTCCATTATGTTGCGCAGATCTTGTAAATTGGAAAACAGTTTGTCGGTATCCACTCTATTTTTGTCGGCATCGTCAAAATCACTGATCAGCATTTCTCCCCAAAAATAGAAATCATCCAGTGTTTCCGTACTTTGAGTTTCCCGTCGGAATATCTTATAAAGTTCGCATACCAGTTTTACCGGATCACCCACTTCCCATGGAGAAAGACTACGGAACAATTCGCTGATGCTGACGTATGCGGGCGACCAAATAGGTGAGTCCGACTCTTGGGCGAGATACTCATTAAAGAAAAGTCCGGCACGTTTGTTAGGAAAAACCACGGCTGTATGTGCCAGGTTTCCTTCCGTATGTTTATATAAATCGGCTGCTACCAGTTTCAAAAAGCTTTCCATTATTCTATTTCCTCCAGTTCGTTGTTAAATACATACCATAAATAGCCACGGATATGCTCATATCCCATGTCTGATAATAAATCCATATATTCTTTCACCTGCTTGTTGTAAGCCTTCCGCTTTTTACCGAATTTAAAGTCCACCACAATCACCTCCCCGTCTTTCATCATCACGCGGTCCGGACGGCGGGTTTGCAGGACTCCTTTTTCCCGATAAATAATGGCACACTCATTGTATAGTTCCCAGCGGCCCGAATACCATTCTTTGACCAGCGGATGTCTCAAAGCCCATTCGGTGAGTTTTCGTATTTGTTCCTCTTGTTGTGCCGACTCTATGATTCCTTCGAAACGCAGGCGTTCTATGGCGGGAGGCACATCGTCCGTGGTACGGATTACGGAGAATAGATTATGCAACAACTGTCCTTGCCGGATGTATTTGTCTTCCGTTTCCTCTTCTCCCCGGATAAATTCGGCAGAACGGTTGGACTGTTTGAATTCGATGTTGGTTTCCAGCGTTTCCAGATGGATAGGCAAACGTCGGGCTACAGTCAGCAGCTTGTTGCCGGACACTTGTTTTTCCTCTTCGTGAGATGAGAGATAGAGCGTTCCCAGTTCGTATATTTCTTCTCCGGTGGCATAGCTCTTTCCGGTCATGTCGGATAAGGCATTTCCTAACAATTCGGATACCGTTCCTTTCTGTTCCGCCTTTCCATATATAATCAAGTTCTTTTTGGCACGGGTAAATGCCACATAAAGCAGGTTCAGATTATCCACCCATAATTGCAAGCGTTCATTCAGGAACTCTTCCCGATAAATGGATTGCTGCATGGCTGTGGAATAGTTGATGGGAACAATGTCAAGATCGCTAAACGGAGCTTGCCGGGGAGCACACCATACCAGATGGTTGTAAGTCTCATTCTCCATTTTCCAGTCGCAGAAGGGTAGCAGTACGGTATGGTATTCCAAGCCTTTGGACTTGTGGATGGAGAGAATGCGAATTCCTTCCACCTCGCCGGAAGGGATGGTCTTGCTGCCTAGTTTTTCTTCCCAGTAGGTGATAAAAGCGGATAATTCGGAAGAATTGCTTTGCAAATATTCCGTCACGGCATCAAAGAAGGCGCACAGATAGGCATCCTGTTGTTTGATGCAGGACATCTGAAACAGATTGAAAAGTTTTTCCATCAGTTCATACAGTGGCATGAGGCGAAGCTGTTCCGCTTCTTTTATGAAATCGAATGGCAGATAATCATCTATTTCGTTCAGCAATAGAGTGTTGAGATCTATTCCTTTATGTAATACTTCATTCTGATAAGCAGCAGCCAGTTGCGCTTTGGCAATCCGGTTTCCGGGTTGTGACAAGTAGCGCAGGCTATCCATTATCATACATACCGCCAGTGAGGCATCCAGTCGGAATGCCTCATCGGATACGATTTTGTAAGAGGTGTTCTTGTCGAAGTAATCGGCTATTAAAGGAATGCTTCTGTTCTTGCGCACCAGGATGGCAATATCTTTCAGTTGCACGCCCTGCGCCACAAGTAGCTCCACTTCTTCTCCTAGGTGGTACAGGGTGTTTTCCATATAGGTCATGTCTTCCGTATCCGATAGAAATTCCACTTTGACATACCCTTTTCCGGGATCTTTGTATGTTTCCTGACACACGTCGTTGTAGGCTTCCTTCAGTTCCTTGCATTCCTTTTTTTGTTCTTCCTTATAAATGTTGTTCAACACCTCGCAGGCGGCTGTAAACACTTCGTTGTTGAAGTGAATGATGTTTGCAGCGCTCCGGCGGTTGGTGGTCAGTGTCTTTACTTTGACGGGAAAGGCTTCGATGTTTGTTTTCAGTCCGTTCAGTATGCCCCAGTCACCGTTTCTCCAGCGGTAGATGGATTGTTTCACGTCTCCTACAATCAAGCTGTCTGCTCCCTGAGACAAACCTTCGAGCAGCAACAGACGGAAATTGTCCCATTGCATACGCGAAGTATCCTGAAATTCATCAATCATTACGTTGCGTATGGTTGTTCCTATCTTTTCGAATACAAACGAGGAATCTCCTTCTTTTACCAGGTTATGAAGCAACGCGTTGGTATCCGACAGCAGGAAGCGATTGTTCTCATGGTTCAATTCGCGTACCTCTTCGTCTATATTGGCCAGCAGACGGATATTGTTTACGTGGCGCAGGGAGAGTTGGCAGGAATTGGCCAGCATATTGTTCCGGCTTCTATATTTTTCCGATTCATTCAGCAGGGGAATCAGTTCTTTTTCTGCCAGACCTAGGATAGCGTTGCGTATGGGGGAGGTTTTTTTCACCCATTCGTCGGGGCAGTCCAGACATTTTTCCACTGTTACATTGCGGACGCTGTCATCTAGTTTGCCCGATTGTAGTTTATTAAAATAGCCGGCTATACCTCGGGAACCGTTTTTCAAATCTTCTACTTTCACCCCGTTTGTATCCAATATTCCGAAGAATTGGTCGGCAAATCCTTTCATTTGTTCCTGCACCTCTTCCAAAATGGCTTGCAGCGTCTTGCGGTAATTCTTGATACAGTCTTTGTCCCGTAATTTTTCCCGTAGCCCATTTCCTTTTTCTATATATCCTTCATCGAAGATGTTTCGTCCGAAATTCTTTATCTCACCGGAAACATTCCACCTCTTGTCATCGGCAATTCTTTCTTCTATATATTCCAACAGCCAATAGAGTACGGGAGATTGTCGGTCCAGCTTTTCTATCATGGAGTCCACGGCATCACTCAGTACCTCCATATTGTTCAGTTCGATATTCAGATTGGCACCCAATTCCAGCTCCCGTGCCAAATTGCGCATCACCGACTGGAAGAATGAGTCAATGGTTTCCACCCGGAAGCGGCTGTAATCGTGTATCATGTAGTGCAGTGCCGTACCGGCGGCTGTCCTTATGTCTTCTGGGGGCATTTCCAGTTCTTCTGTGATTTTCTGTAAATAGGGATTAGAATCCTTATCCTTTATCCATATTCCGTATAGCTGGCTCAGAATCCGCTCTTTCATTTCGGTAGTGGCCTTGTTGGTAAAAGTCACAGCCAGTATATTACGGTATGCCCGTGGGTTCTGTATCAGCAGCTTTATATATTCCACGGCCAGTGTGAATGTTTTTCCCGAACCGGCAGAGGCTTTATAAACTAATAATTCAGGAGAATGTTTCATTTTAAATAATTTGCTAATTTGCTAATGGCTGCGCTGTGTACCGGATGATAATTGGCTGACACATTAGCACATTTTTATTTTTAATTAAAAACCAGTACAAAAACAGTGGCCTGTCCCTTTTCCTTGTAAGGCAGCAGGGTCAGTGTGCCACCGCTCAGCCTCATGATTTGTTTGCTTAGACTCAGTCCGATGCCGCTTCCTTCCTCTTTGGTCGTGAAGAAAGGTACAAAAATTTGTCCGGCTGCATCGGGAGGAATAGCGGGGCCGTTGTTGGCTATCTCTATACGGATACTTTCTTGCGGATCACAATAAGCTTTCAAGGTGATCTTTCCGTCGGGAGCATTACCTATGGCTTGAATCGCATTTTTCAGCAGATTCGTAACCACTTGGGCTATCAGGTTCTCGTCGGCAAAGACTATCAGGTCTTCCCGGGCTTCGAGGATGGAAAGAGTGATGTTGGGGCATGGATGCTGGTGCTGTGCCAGTCGGATCATCCGTTCCAGGAAAGGACGGACATAGAACAGCGATGGTTCAGGTGATGGCAGTCGTGTCAGTTTGCGATAAGACATGACAAAATTTATCAATCCTTTACCTGTAGAGTGAATCGTTTCCAGCCCTTGTTTCATTTCTTCATTTTCTGCTCCGGGAAGAGCCAGTAGTGTTTCGCTGAGGGAAGTCACCGGAGTGAGTGAATTCATTATTTCATGGGTCAGTACGCGGGTGAGGCGTATCCATGAATCTATTTCCCGTTCATCCAGCTCCCGATTGATATCACTCAAGGCAATAATGCGGAGTTCCTCGTCTTTGATACGGATGCCGGACACCCGTAAGGCAAGATGTACTGTTCCCCGTTCTGTGTTGAACTGAATTTGCAGCTTGTCACCCGGAACTGCTTTTTCCAAAGCAATCATCAGTTCATCCGAGATGCGAGAGAGTTGTTTGACATGAGTCAAAACATCCAGCCCCAACAGATTCATGGCCTCTTTATTCTTTTGATAAACGGAGCCTTTGCTGTTCAGCACCACAATGCCGGTTTCTACAAAGTCCATGATGAGCTCATAATACTTCTCTCGTTGTGCCGTTTCCTGTTTTACATTGTACAAAATACGTGCGATGCGGTTCAGCATGACATTGACCATGGAAGAATCGCCAGGGGAGGCATGTTCATAAAAACGAACAGCGGGGTCGTCGTTTTCGATGGCGTCGAGCAGAAAGGCTATCTTCCGGGTATTAAAAGTGTACAGGCGGTAAAACCAGCCTATGGAAACGAGGAATGAAGGTACGGCTACGCATAGCCACAGCCAATTGCGCTGCTGGATTAGTAAGGTGCAGGCAATACCTAGGAACAGTACAGTGAAAAAACGGAAGAAGAATTGTTTCACAGCTTGATTATTTATTGTTTCGTTGATGCTTCTTTAGAGTCTGTTTAAAATTTGATTGTAGTGAGGAAGGACATGAGAAAATGGTCATAATCCGAATTTTTTCATCTTGTTATAAAGCGTCTGACGGGTAATTCCCAACTGTGCCGCTACAGCCGAGAGGTTTCCGTTGCATTTCTCTATCGCCTTCTGAATCATTTGCAATTCCATCTCCTCCAGAGTTGAGACACTTGTTTCTGTCGCAGGAGCCGCTACTTTTCGGGGGAAATGAAAATGTTCCTCACTCAATATACCATCTTCATTGATAATGACCGCTTTCTCTACGGCATGTTCCAATTCGCGTATGTTTCCATACCACGGATATGTCCGTAACTTTTCTTGCGCACCGGTAGAAAGAAGGATATTTCCTTTGTCATATTGTTTGCAGAACCGGTCTATAAAGCGTTGGGCCAAAGGGATAATATCTTCTTTGCGTTCCCGCAGAGGGGGAATCTCGATGTGGATGGTATTGATGCGGTAAAGCAAATCCTCGCGGAATTTGCCTTTGGCCACCATCTCTTCCAAATCACAATTGGTGGCGCAAATCAAACGTATGTTGACCGGTATCGGTTCGTTGCTTCCTACTCGCACCACGCTTCGGCTTTGAATGGCGGTGAGTAGTTTGGATTGCAGGTGATAGGGCAGGTTGCCTATTTCGTCCAGAAACAAAGTCCCTTCATGGGCGGCTTCGAATTTACCTGCACGGTCGGTATGGGCATCGGTAAACGAGCCTTTTTTATGGCCGAACAGTTCGCTTTCGAACAGGGATTCGGTAATGGCACCCATATCCACCGTTATCATATCCCGTCGGTATCGGGCAGACAAAGCGTGTATTTCCCGTGCCAGCATTTCTTTTCCTGTGCCGTTCTCTCCTGTAATCAGAATATTGGCATCCGTAGAAGCTACTTTCTCGATCAGCCGATGTAGTTGCTGCATGACCGGAGAATCGCCCCAGATCAACTCTTCGCCCGAAGTCAGTTGTTTTTTTAGTTCGATTTCCTTTTCCCGGAGTTGTTTTACTTCTGTCTGAGATTGGCGTAAGCGGTAGGCAGACAAAAGGGTCGCTATCAGTTTGGCATTATCCCAGGGTTTGACGACAAAGTCGGTAGCCCCTTCTTTCACTGTTTTTACGGCCAGTTCGATGTCTGCATAAGCTGTAAATAGGACGACCGGTAGATCGTTGCTTATTTTCCGTATTTCTCCCAGCCAGAAAATACCTTCGTTTCCATTATTTATACCACTGCAAAAATTCATGTCCAACAATACGACATCGATATTTTCCGTTTCCAGCATAGCAGGAATCCGGTTGGGATTACTGATGGTGATCACTTTTTTAAAAGTGCCGCTGAGCAGCATATCGATGGCTGCCAATACACCTTTATTGTCGTCAACAATGAGGATGCGTTCTCCATGCAGCGGATGGGAGGGGAGGAGCAGGCGGCGTTCCGGGACGGCCACCGTGCCGAACTCCGCCGTAAAGACAAAGTCGCTGCCATGCCCCGGCGTGCTCCTCACATGGATTTTCCCGCCCATGAGGTTCACGAGGCGTTTGCAGATGGCGAGCCCCAGCCCCGTGCCGCCGTGTTCGCGTGACCGGCCCTTGTCGGTGCGGTAGAACCGTTCGAAGACACGCGGGATCTTAGGACCGTTATAGTTACGGCCGCCGTTTACTGGGGCTTCAATTCAATGCTTC
>OGWT01002392.1_pt1 | contig 12852 bp, 6 predicted proteins | sample 1576101 | NCBI WGS metagenome assembly OGWT01 (sample SAMEA3541481, study PRJEB24748) | human gut metagenome | biome: human gut; feature: human-associated habitat; material: faeces | place: China | collected 2012 | reverse complement strand
AGGCGTTCCAACAGCCTGTCGGCGATGGAATACGCCTCCTCGTCGGTTTTGCCCATGGATTTGGGGCCGATGGCCACCTCGTCTCGCACGGTGGATGCGGCGAACTGGTGTTCCGGCTCTTGGAACACCATGCCGATACGTCCCAGCAAGTCGCGGCTTTTCCATGTGATCACATTGTTTTCGCGATGGTGAGGTACCAGATCGTCCGCCATGCATACACGTCCTGCTATCGGTTTGAGCAGTCCTGCGAGAGTGAGTCCGAGTGTGGATTTGCCCACGCCGTTTCTGCCGGTCAACGCGGTCACCTCACCGGAATGGAATTCGAGGTCGATATGCTCGCCGAGCGGGAAATCATAGCCGAAGCTCAGATCCCGCGTGTAAAGCACGACGTCCTGCGGTTGCCGGATTTGTTCCGGTTTGGGCGCGTGGCTTTCGATGGTGCGGCCCGGCACCCACGCACCGCCGTCGGCAAGCACCTGACCCATGTGGCCGAACACTTCGTCTGGAGTGCCGTCGGCGATTACGCCGCCGACGTTCGAATCGGCTTCGGGTTTGCCCAGCACGATGACGCGGTCGACCAGGTCGAGCCACACGTCGATATGATGTTCCACCACAACCAGCGTCTCATGGGTTTGTTCGAGGACGTGGCGGACAGCGTCGTGCACTTCCTTGACACCGTCCGGGTCAAGGTTGGCGGTCGGTTCGTCAAGCAGCAGCAGGCCAGGGTGCATGGCCAGCACGCCCGCCAAGGCGAGGCGCTGACGTTGCCCGCCGGAAAGTCCTCGTGTGGAGCGGTCGAACGCCATGTAGTCGAGCCCGACGATGTCAAGGGCGGCTCGTGCCCGGTTCCAGATTTCATCTTTCGGCAGGTTCAGGTTCTCGCAGCCGAATGCGGTGTCGTCTCCGGCACGTTCGAGAATCGTCTGCGAGTCCGGGTCCTGAAGCACCAGCCCACAACGTCCGCGCGCTTGTCTGGCGTCGACGCCGTCGATGAGCAGCTCGCCTTCCTGCTCGCCTTCGTCATCTCCACCGAGCACGCCGGCCAAACCGGACATCAGGGTTGATTTGCCTGCGCCGGACGCGCCAAGCAACAGTACCCGCTCCCCCGGTTTGATGTCGAAGTCGACGTGTCGTAGCGCGAAATCCTTACGTGAGGCGTGTCTCCATCCCCAATCATGTGCGGTCACGCCGGCCGCTGTTGTGTTCTGAACGTCAGTGGTCATTCGTCGTTCTTTCTTCTGATTGTCATGCTGTTGTTTCGTATGCCGTTGTCATGCGATGCGCCATCACAAGAAAATCCCGCACCACCTTGATGTGATGCGGGATTTGCTTGCATCGGACAATCAGACCAGTTCCTGCGTACGACCGGATTCGAAGCGGTCGAGCACGCCGGTCTTGGCGATGGCCACCTGCAGGAGGTACATCACCGCGCCGGCGAGCACCGCGCCGGAAATGGCGGAGGCGATCAGGTAGATGCTGACGCGTAGCGCGCTCCAAGCCGGATTGGTAAGCCAGTAGTACAGGCCGCAGCCGACGCCTGCAAGTGCGCCGGAGATCGTGGTGGACAGCAGGTCCCACTTCTTATAGGCGAAGATGGCAAGACCGATTTCGGCGCCGAGGCCCTGCACGATGCCGACGATCAGCGAGCCGCCGACGCCCCACTGGTTGCCCATGGTGAGTTCGAGCGCGGCCGCGAGGGTTTCCGCGAACAGTGCGGCTCCAGGCTTGCGCACGATGATGGCGGCCAGAGGGCCTGCGAACAGCCAGAAAGCGTTAAGCAGGCCTTCGAAGCCTGGAGTCACCGCCTCGAAGAGGGCCAGCGGCGCGGTGCAGACGATGTCCCAGCCCCAGAAGATCACGCCGGATGCGACGGCGATGATGGCTGCGACGACGATATCGACCACGCGCCACTTGTTGTTGTGTTTGCGAACTGCGGAAGACTGGTTTTCTTCAGTCATGGGATATGTGCCTTTCTCTTTTCGTCAAGGCACGGGAAATAGAGAGACGTCCGTGCGCCGGCATTACCCGGTATACGTTCATACGGTTGAAGCGGTTGCTTCCTCTCAGCCATTCGGCCCCCGTGTCTGCGCCTGATATTACACAGGACCCACGATTTACGTCGGTTTTGTCTCATAACGGATTCCGTATTCCGTGGCTGAGTCGCATTCCGATGTGTTGTTTTGGAGGAACGCTCCAACCGTATGGTGATTTTATTGAGGCAGTCTCATCAGCGATTCGGCAAGATTCTTGAATGTTTCTCCGATACCGTCCGACCGCAACGCGCCCTCTTTGGTTAGGACTGCGGGCCGGCCTGCTTCGCCGGTTTCGCGCAGTTCAGCCTCCAATGGGAGTTGTGCGAGCAGTGGCACTTCATAGCCGAGGCTGTGGGTCAGCTGTTCGGATACGCGTGCGCCGCCACCTTCGCCGAAGATACGTAGCTTCTCGCCTTTGTGCTCGTAGTAGCTCATGTTCTCCACGACGCCGCGAACTTTCATCGGCACCTGCAATGCCACCAGGCCGGATCGTACCGCGATGTCGGAGGCGGATGGCTGCGGTGTGGTGACCACCACCAGTTCGGCGTTCGGCAGTGCCTGTGCCACGGAAATCGCCATGTCGCCGGTGCCGGGCGCCAGGTCGAGCAGCAATACGTCCGGCTCTCCCCACCATACGTCGGATAGGAATTGTTCCAAGGAGCGTTGCAGTCTTGGACCACGCCATAGGATGGCTCTGTCCGCGCCGGCGAACATGCCGATGGAGATCAGTTTCACACCCCATGCGGTGACGGGCATGAGCATGCCGTTGAGGTTCGTGGGCTGTGATTGCACGCCGAATAGCCTGGGCAGCGAGAAACCGTAGATGTCGGCGTCGATGGCGGCGGTATCGTAGCCGAGCGCCGCGAATGTGGCTGCCAGATTGGCGGTGACAGACGATTTGCCCACGCCGCCTTTGCCGGAGGCGATGGCGAAGATGCGGGTTTTGATGCCGGGTTTGTTGAACGGGTTCTGTTTACGTTCCGCTTTGAGGCCGGCCACCAGCTGGGTGAGTTTGTCTTGGCTCATGGAGCCGACTTCGATGCTGGGAATCAACGTGGCATCGGGATAGGAGGCGACCGCGCCGTTGATCTGGTTGGTGATGGTCTGCGACAGCGGACAGCCTTCCACGGTCAGTTCGACCCGCACCCGTACGTCGTACGTGTTGGTTTCGCCTGCCACTGGCGTGGCGTCAATGGCTGCGATCATGCCCAAGTCGGTGACGGACCTGCCCAGTTCGGGGTCAATCACTTTGCTTAGCCGTTCGTAGATGCGCGCTTCGATGGTGCGCTCGTCGCTCATGCTTCCTCCTTATGCCGCGTACCACAGTAGCGGTTCGCGGCACGGCTTGCCAGATGGTGTGGCGATTATTCAACTGTTCCTGTGTCGAGCAGCTGTTTGAATTGGTCTTCGTTGAGCATGGGGATGCCCAGTTCCTCGGCTTTTGCGGCTTTTGAGCCGGCATTCTCGCCTACGACGACCCAATCGGTTTTCTTGCTGACGGATCCTGCGGCTTTGCCTCCGCGCAGAACGATGGCCTCTTTGGCGGAATCGCGGGAAAATCCTTCCAACGAGCCGGTGACCACGACCGTTTTGCCTGCCAATGTCTGTGGTAGTCCGCTGGCTTGGGCTTGTCCGACTCCTACGCCGGCGGCCTTCCATGCGTCAAGCACGGCACCGCGCCAATTGCCCGGCTCACGGGCCGCGATGAACCATGTGACTACGGATTCCGCAATTTCCGGACCAATACCGTCGATTTGGGACAATTCGTCCACGCTGGCATGTTCGATGGCATCCAACGTACCGAACGCGCTGGCGATGGTGCGTGCGGTGGGCGGTCCGAGCCTGCGGATGGACAGGGCCACCAGAACGCGCCACAGGTCGGCATGGCGGGCTTTGTCCATTTCGTCGAGCATCTTGCGGGTGTTTTCCGCCGGACGAATGTACACCGGCTGCACGCTGGACGCGCCTCCACGGGATACCTTGATTTCCTCGCGGATCACCACGGCGTCATCCGGCACCACGTATTGCGGATATTCCGCGGTCTCGTCGATGTCGGCATCCTTGCGTTTGCGGGCGGCGGTAGGCGCGGTCCAGAATGCGGGCACCTGATGCCATAATCCGGATCCGCCCACGCGTTTGCGCACTTTCTTGATCTTGCCGTTTGACCCGACGGTCTCGTGGATTTCGATGATTGAGGCCTCGCGCCAGACGCGCACATCCTTGAGGTCTGCGGACGTCAACGAGAACAGCCCGGCCTCGCTGGACAGCACAGGTGTCTGCATGGGCGGCAGTTCCAGTCCCGCCACCGGCTCGTACGGTTCAGGCTCCTCACCGGGTTTCACCACGATTTCGGTGATGTTCGGCGCATACGTGTCGATGGAATCGGGCCTGTCCTCTTCGGGATTCGTCAGCGCAATGGCTGATTGGTCGCCCAGATGTTCGATATCGAACGCCTTGCGGGACGCCAGATTGATGATCCGCTCGGTCAGCTGCGCCGGGCAGGATTCCACGTTCGGGCAGCGTATATCTTTGTCTCCCTCTTTGGCGGGAGCGAGTTCCGCGCCGCAGCTCGGGCAACGCGTGGGCATCACGAACCGGCGGAGCTCGCCCTCGCGTCCCTTGCGTCGCTCCAGCACCGGACCGACGAGCTCGGGAATCACGTCTCCCGCCTTGCGCACCACCACGGTGTCGCCGATGAGCACGCCTTTGCGTTCCACTTCAAAGGGGTTGTGCAGCGTGGTACGGGATACTGTGGAACCGGCCACGTACACGGGTTTCAACACCGCCACCGGAGTCACACGTCCGGTGCGCCCCACCTGCACAGTGATGTCAAGCAGCTCGGTATTGACTTCTTCCGGTGGATATTTGTAGGCGATGGCCCAGCGCGGCGCCCGCGATGTGGCGCCAAGGGAACGCTGCAATCCCAAATCGTCGACCTTCACGACGATGCCGTCAAGCGCGTGTTCGATGTCGCCTCGGTGTTCGCCGTAATAGTCGATCATGTCGAGGATTTCCTTGAACGACGTGACCTCACGGTTGTGCGGAGAGACGGGCACACCCCATTTCTTATACAATTCGTAGGCTTCGGATTGGTCGTTGACCACATCATGGCCGTTGCCGGCGTGCCCCGCACCCCAACGCAGCGATCCGATGCCGTGCGCGTAGAAGCTCAGGCGACGGGTTGCGGTGATACGCGGATCCTTCTGTCTCAGACTACCTGCGGCCGCGTTGCGGGGATTGGCGAATGGCGCACGACCGGCGTCCTCGTTCTCGGCGTTCAGCTTGTTGAAATCGTCCCATCGCATGAACACTTCGCCGCGGATCTCCACGAATTCGGGAATGTCTTCCTCCGGTCCGGCAAGGTTCTGCGGAATGGTGGAGATGGTGCGCACGTTGAGAGTGATGTCCTCGCCGGTCACGCCATCGCCTCTGGTCAGACCCTGTTCAAGCACGCCGTTGCGGTAGATGAGGTTCAGCGCAAGACCGTCGATTTTCACCTCGCAGGTCATGGGCAGTGGCTTCGATTCGGGCCAATCCAATCCCCTGAGCACGCCGTCGTACCATTCGCGCAGCTCCTCGATGGAGAACACGTCATCGAGGCTCATCATGCGCGATGGATGACGTACGGAAGCGAAGTCGTTGGAGAACGTGCCGCCCACGCGATGGGTCGGTGACTGCGGTGAGTCAAGTGATGGGAACTGCGCCTCAAGCGATTGCAGGCAGCGCAATCTTGCGTCATATGCCGCGTCGGATGAGACGGGGGCATCGTCGATATAGTATGCGATCTGGTCTGATTCCACCCATGCGGCCACGCGCGCCCACAGCCTGGCCGCGGCTTCGGCGCTCATCGAAGCCACATCAACCTTGTCGAGGCGCATGGCGTCGGCATCGGTCGGCTGCAACGCGGCAATCCAACGTTCGCTGCCCGGAGTCAGCGAAGCCAGCCCCTCATCGGCCACGACGGCCGCGGAACTACCGTCGCTCTCCGGCGCGTCGAAATCCCATGCCAACTGTTCGGAATCATCACGATTCGTCATTGTCACCGCTTTCCCATCATTTCCGCCATGCCGCGCGGATGTCCACGCCAGCACCGATTATCGCACAAATGTTCGACCGTTTTGTTAGTTGTTCAGAGAGCGCAGGAACTGCACCTGCACCACGTCGGCACCGTCATGGTCTTCGTAATCCATGCGCATCGCGGCCACCGACAGGGTGCGTGCGGGCACGAACATGCCTTTGTCCACGCAGACGCGGGCCGCTTGGTGCATCAGGGGCGCGACCGGCGTGTTCGGCCATACCGGCAGTCCGGCGTCGGCGAGCACGTGGATGGCTTCCTGCACGTTGGTCGGCACCGGAATGCACTGCGATTGCGCTCTTCCGATCAGTTCCTGCAGTTCGCTTTCGAGCATGGCGATACGTCCGGGGGCGATCTCCTCGCTCATGATGTATGAGGCGGCGGCAAGGTCGAAGTGGTCGCACATCCATTCCGCATAGGCGAGGCGATAGTAGGCGAATGAGGCGTCTTCCCGGTCAAGCGCGACGTTCAGCGCGTTGAGGCATGCCGCACGTGCCGGATCCCAGTCCTCGGCACGCCCCAGCTGCACGGCGAGCTTGAGGTGCGACAGCGGGTATGCGGGGGCGTAACGCACCATGGCGTTCAGATGCGGCAGCGCGGCATCGACGCCTTTGACTTGGGCGAGCAGGTCGGCAAGCTCCATATGCATGTAGAACAGGTTGTCGGGAATGAGCACCGTTCTTTCGCCTTCGGTGGCGAACATGCGGTTGTAGATGACGCGTTCCGCATATGAATTGAAGTACCGCGGCACGCCCGGATTTTCAGCGAAGATCCGGTCCATGCGTTCGAGTGTGGACTGGGCGGATTCGATGGCCCGCTCGACGTCTCCGGAGAACAGCATGTCTCGTGCCTTCAGACGTTCGTCATCGAGGGATTGTGCCAGTTCGAATGAGAAGTCGGGCGTGTCTTCGCCGTCGATCAGCGCGCTGGTGACCTGCGGTGCCAATTCGGTCAATTCCGGATCGGATATGGAATTGATGATGTCCATGGCCTGTTTGGCTTTGGCCACCGATTCGAGTCCGTCGCTTTGCGCAAGACGATGGAACTCCCCCACGGCGCGCTGCAACAGGTCGACACGCTGGATGGACAGGCCCATCATGTTCTCACAGCCGAACAACTGCGCCGTGCCGTCATCAAAACGAATGTCGGACAGTTCGGGTTCTTCTTGGCTTCCCGCCGGTGAGAATCGGCTGTCACGAAGGTCGAAGGCCGCATCGATGGGTTTGAGCGCGCCTTTGCCGTCCACGTCCATTTCGGCGTCGAACATGCGGTATGTGGCGGTTGGATGGGCCAATCCGTCAGTGTCGAGCCGCTTCAGGAACTCGTCGCGGGTGAAGGTGACGGTCACCAAGTTGCGTACGGTCGGGTTTTTGCGCAGCTGCGCCATCGGATCGTCGTCATCATCATCGAGGTAGGTGTCGTACTCCGTTTTGTCGCTGGCGTCGTCCCGTATGGAGGCGTCGTCATCATCGGCGCGTCCGTCCGGTACCGCGAACGCCATTTCGTCGAAGTCGATGTCTTTCATCAGGTCTTCGAACTGGCCGTCCACCGTATCGTCTCCAGTGCCAACGCTATCCGAGCCAGCCGAATCGTCGGAATCGATTGATTCGGATGAGATATCGGTGGTTCTCGGAGTGACGGGCCGAGCCGGATCGCCATGGTAGTCGCCGTCCTTTGGAGCGGCTTTGGATCCGGATGGCCTCATGTCTCCGGTACGGATGCGTTCGAAGGCGCTTAACGCCTCGCTCATCAACTCGCTGATGGCGGAATCCTGTTCGGCTACGGCCTCTTCCAGACCAATCGAATCGATGTGCATCGACACGCGTTTGACATTCGGATCGGCTCCGAAGCTCAGCGCGGCCATCATGAGTCCGACGCGCAGATTGTAATCGACGCTCATACGCGTGCGTTCGACGTCGGTCAGGTCGATCCACGCGCGGCGCGATACGTCGTATCGGGTGAACGGCATCATGGACACTCCAGCAGAAGTGAAGCCGATTGCGACTTCGCCGTCGCTGAGGTCGCACCGGAAGTCAACGTCGAAACGGTATGGCAGACGCAGGCTGCGCAGCAGACGGGACATGGTCTGCCGGTACACCCATTCGGAACCTCCGTCGGCGCCGAAATCGCCTTCCAACACGTTGTCCTTGGTTGATTCGGCGACTTCACGCCGGAAGTCGGCCGCGATATCCGCCAGTCGGCTGGCGGCCTGGATGCCGTCTTCCCGGTTCGGGTCGAGGATCGCGCCGAACCGGTCGTCCGGTTTCAACGCGATCAGCGTCGGATTCTCCAGCAGGGCGAAGTCGATCTGCGCGGCTTCGGCACGCGTCACCGTGTCCTCCGTGGGGAGAGCGCCGATGCGTGCGTTACGTTCCAGCCATGAGCTGACGGCGGCGAAGCGGTTGAGGTTGCCCTCGATGTTGAGGGCGCACAGCACTGCCGAGAACGGCAGGGAGGAATCCCATGCGAAGAAGTAGCATCCGGAATAGCTGGATGTGTACAGGCGCAGCGGTTCCGCTCCGTGCACAGCTTCGAGCCCTTGATCGGTATCGAGCGCGTGGGCTTCGCGCATCAGATCGGCGAAGTAGTCTTCCAGGCCGGAGGCGCGCATGCCATGCGACCGGGCGCTCATGGTGTCTCTGATGGACCGTCGGATGGCGCCTATGGGCGCTTCGCGGTTGAGCCTGCGGAAAATGTTGCCGGAACCGAAGCCGACGAGCAGGCCGTTCATCTGTGGAAGCATGTAGGCGGCGAAGAAGGCGATGGTGATGGCGTCCCGATATTCGAGGTCGAACCGCATATTCGCTGGCAGGTTGGCGCGCATTTGCTCAAGCGTGTAACGGCTGCCGGTTTTGAGCCATGAGGCGAGCCACATCATGCGACCGCCCGGCATGCGTCCCACGACGCCGCCTTGCGTGGCGCGCACCGTTTTCGGATTGCGGCTGGCCGCATGGCCGAGTCTTGGACCGTCCGCCAACGTAAGGGTTTCCTCTTTGACGAAGACGAACCGCGGCTCGAGTTCCTGCGTGTCCATGTCCGGATCGGTGCCGGCGAAGACACGCGCTTTGCCGTCCGCGAGCGCGATTTGGGCGAAGTGGTCGCTGTCGGTGAACAATCCGATGGAGAAGGCATGGCCGTGGGTCTGCGGCAGTTGGGCCCATCCGAGGCGGAATCCTCCGGGCACGCCTTCGAATCCGTCGATGATGTGTCGTTTGATGAGCGGATTAAGCCGGATGGCGTTGCGGGTCAGTTCGTCGACGATGTCGTCGGGCTTGTCAAGCGCCTTGCCGAAGGGGTTGGCGTGGATGTGGCGCGGCGTGGCCTGGTTGACGAGTCGCCGCACATTTTGCCTGACGCGTTCGAGCATGGTCCGGTTATGTTCCGGTTGGCTGGCCGGGTCTGATGGTGTGCGGTGAGACATGTGTGCCATTCTTTCAATCCAATGCGACATGAAGCTATTAGAATAATGACGTGACTTTTTCGAAGCAGCGTTTTCAGGCACGTCGTCGTATGTGCGCAGCCATTGTAGTCGCTTTCGCGGTGATGGTGGCGGTCGAGTGCGTGTTGTGCAATATGCCGTTTTGGCGTTCCTTGACCGCATCGGGTGATTCCGCCGCCGCGTACAACGTGCTGGGCCCTGGGCTCGAACGTACTGACGAGGGGTTGTTGAAGGTCACCGATCCGACGCAGGCATATATGCAGGTCGATGCGGATGGCTCGTCGGAATATGTTCGTATGGACCCGGTGTCTTCGAAGGCGTTGGATAAGGCAGCCAGACAATCGGAGCAGGTGTTGCGCACGGTTCGTGTCCGTCCTGATGTCAATCGCAGGGCCGGTACGGTCAGTTCGGTGTCGGTGTCTTCGCCGCGTTCGCTGTATGTGCATGCGGCGGCTGCAGGTGGTTCGGTGTGCGTGCGGATTGTCGAGCCGAAGGGTTCGCTGATTCCGTTTGATGCGGTGCGTGCGAATGTGCGTGTACCGTTCGCGTTGAATCCGTTGCGTATCGGCGTGATGGTGGCCGTGTTGGCGATGGTACTGGTGTGGAGGCCTGGTTCGCGGTTGTGGCGGATGCCGTTGGATACGACGAGTGTGAGGCAGCGTGCGTGGCTGGGGGCGCTGCTGGCGGTGCCTGTTGTGGTCACTTGTGCCGTTGTGGTGTGGCAGCTGGTGGAGGCGGCTCCGTTGAGCTTCCATACGAAAGGCACGTACACGTATGATTTCGACCAGTACGATTACGTGGCAAGGGCGCTGCTTGATGGTCACGCGTGGTTGGATTTGGATGTGCCGGATGCGTTGCGTGACGCGGCGGATCCGTATGATGTGGCCACCCGGCAGCGGTTGCTTGCCGATGGCGTAAGCCCAGTGTATTGGGATTACGCGTTCTATCAGGGGCACTGGTATTCGTATTTCGGTGTGGTTCCCGCGTTGTTGTTGTTCCTGCCGTATCGGGCGGTCACATCGTTGTTCGTCGATGGCGGGCTGATGATGCCCTGCGGTGCGGCCGTGCCGCTGCTGATGCTTGGTTTTCTGGTATTCGGATGTCTGCTGGTGATTCGTGTGATATCCCGAATTCGTCCGAATGCGCCGTTGGCTGCGGTCAGTATGCTGTGCGTGTTCATGCTGTTGGCTTCCAATGGTTTGTATCTGTGGTATCGGACGAATTTCTATTCGGTGCCGATCGCCGCCTCCCTGTTTCTGAGCGTGTTGGGATTGTGGCTGTGGTTGGGCGCCGCCAAGCGGGTGCCGGTGTCAGGCGATCGGATTCGTGAGGTTGATGGCACGCAGTCGTTGTCGTTGCCCCATCTGGCTGCAGGCTCGATGTGCATTGCGGCCAATCTGGGGTGCCGTCCGCAGTTCATTCTCGTGGCGTTGCTGGCTTTCGTAATATTCTGGCCGCAGATTCAGTCGATTTTCCGTCACGCCTCCAATGATTCCTCCCTTCCCCATATGTCGGTCTGGCGTCTGATGCGCGCGCCGTTGGCCGCATTGCTTCCCGCGTTGATTGTGATCGTTCCTCTGCTGGCGTACAACGTGGTCCGGTTCGGATCACCGCTCGACTTCGGCACCTCATATCAGATGACGGTCACGGATATGACCAGTTATCGGCAGCCATTGTCGAATCTTGCGCTGACCGTCGCATATTACCTGTTCCTGCCGTTGCGGTTCACGGATGCGTTTCCGTTCCTCGCCGTCAATCCGGCGCCTCTTCCCACTTGGGGATTTACCGAGGCAATGCCTGGCGGCTTATTCACGATAGCTCCGTTGACGTTGGCCGCGCTGGCCTGCCCGTTCCTCTACCGGCGTATGCGCAAGGCCGGGCGCACGAACACATGGCTGTTGTTGACATCCAGCCTGGCATTGGGATTGCTGCTTGTGGTGATTGACTCCCGCATGGCTGGTTTGGGATGGCGGTACATCGCCGATTTCGGATGGCTGTTTGCCTTGGCCGCGTTGCCTTCGTTGCTGATCGTACTTGATTGCGGCAAGCCGCGTCTGCGTTGGGTATGTCGTGCCGGATTCCTCGCGCTGCTGCTGTTCACGCTGGTTGTCGCGCTGATGTCGTTGTTCCTGCCCGGGCGTGACGATGAGATGTTGCGCAACAATCCCGCCCTCTATCTCGACGTGCAGTCCTGGTTCATGTTGGGTTGACGTCCGACATAAGCTACATCCAGTAAAAATTCAGGTTTCTTTCCTGATTCATATAGCAGTTTTTCCGGTTTGCTCTGAGTTTCATCGGCAATCATAGTGATTGTCATCATTGTTGCTTTGAGTTATGTTCCGGGGGTCGCCGACCATGAAACCGCTTTCGCCGCCACGCAACCATCCTCAGGCCGCACGTCGGATGCCAAAGGCGACATCGTGCTGCTCACCACCGAACTGGGCCGCGACGACAACGCCGTGCAGGACCAAGTCGTCAAACTCGATGCCGAAACCAGCAGTGTGACGCGACTGTTGGATTTCGGCAGCCTGTTCGCCGATTACAAGGCGTCCGCCACGCATGCGGGCACGGACGATTCGGATGAACTGCCGGTGAACCTGCGCGCGGTTGCGCCTGCGGTTCGTTACAATCGGCGGTATGGGTTTCTTCGATTCGCTGTTCGCCGGTAAACATTCCACACCGGCTTCGTCCGTCACGTTCCATCTCGACCAGGCCGCCCACATGTACGAGGACGGCAATATCGGCTTGGAAGCCACCACGCTTGATATCACACCTGACAGCAAGCGTGTGGCGATAATCGGCTTGAACGGCGCAGGCAAGACCACGCTGCTGAAGTTGCTGGACGGAGCGTTGACCGCCACGTCCGGAACGGCCCGCATCGAAGCGGACGGTACCGCATACGACCCCGCCGTGAAACGCGATCTGAAGCATGTCGAGGATCTGGTCGGCCGCGTGCGGCGCGAAGAGATTCCGAACGCCTACTACAAGGCGGCTTCGATTCGTGAGGCGATCGACCTGCCGTTGAAGAAGCACAAGGTGCCGGAAAGCGAACGTCAGGCGATCATCGGCAATCTGTTCGCGCATTTCGACTTGGCTTCCGTGGCCCGCGAGCCGGCCTCCGCTTTGGATAGCGAGAAGCGGCATCTGCTGGCGATCGCGGCCGCGTTGAGCTTCTCCCCCGCTGCGATCGTCGCCGACGAGCCGACCAAGGGATTGGACGAGGTGTCGTCGACGCGCGTGGCGAAGGCCCTGTTCAGCTATGACAAGCAGGTGGTGTTCGCCACGCATGACACGGATCTGATCGT
>OGWT01002389.1_pt1 | contig 12867 bp, 14 predicted proteins | sample 1576101 | NCBI WGS metagenome assembly OGWT01 (sample SAMEA3541481, study PRJEB24748) | human gut metagenome | biome: human gut; feature: human-associated habitat; material: faeces | place: China | collected 2012 | reverse complement strand
TCGCTGATATTTAAGGCATCCATATAAGCCTGCTTGGAAGATTTGCCGTTTAACTCGCCGACATAGTATCTGCTGCGGTCGGTATTGGAAGCGATGAAGCGGTAGCCTGGCATCGGTTTGTAGAGATTCTCCTTGTAGACAGCAACTTTTCCTCCGTTGTTTTTCACAAAAGCGTAGACATCGGCGTCTTCATAGACCGTTCCGTTGACAGAGACTTTTCCACCGTCCCCGGTGCCGCCGACAAGCGGAATTCCAGCCTTGCCGAGAATGCTGTGGATCGTGGTCAGCACACAGGCGTCATTTCCGGTACACAGGTCAATACAGACGGTATCTTTAGAACTTGCGTGGACATTTTTTAAATCCTGTTCCATGCGTTCGATGTATTTGACCGGCATGGTGGATGCCTGCTCCAAAACGTTGGCAACAGCGGTGACATTGTCATAAAAAGCAACCAGACCGACTCCCTTTTCGACGACCCTGGTACTGTAACTCATGCCGATACAGCCAATGCTCGGGACTCCCGGGAAAAGGGACTCCAGTTCTGTAACGTGTGCCTCAAACTGGTCTGCGTTGGACATCAGGATAAGAAGTTCCGGAGCGTGAACGCCCTGTGCAGCTTCTTTTAAGTTTCCTGTCTGGCTCATTCCAAAATATTGTTTCATCAGCGAACTCCTCCCACATCTTATTACGAATATTGTAAGCAATTTTGCAGGCTGACAGAAGAACAGCGGATGGAGATTGATTCTCTCGCCGAACTTATGCAGACTACCCGAACCGAAGTATTATTAAAGGCGATAGCCTATTTAAAAGACCATATGGAGGAGGTGCTTGATGATGGCAAGAGGTAGGAAGAAATACATAACCCCAGCCATAACACAGCTGAAAACAGTAAAGAAACCCGAGTACAGAACGATAGACGTATACGCAGGAGGATACACTTTAGGAGAATTACAGGATATACGACGGGTATTAGCAAAGCAGGCAAATCAGCGGATATTGCGCCTAGAGAGAGCAAAAAGCCGCGTAACTGGTGAGAGTTACAACACATTCGGTGCTGTTATTGATGTTTACGATTACTTAGGAAATAAAGGACGTAGACGATTTTCGGAATCAAAGACAGCTATAAAGCAGAGTAATGAACTTAGGCGCGAGATAACAGTATTACAGGGATTTCTCGGAAGGAAGTCGTCAACGGTTAAAGGCATACGAGAAATAGAAAATAAGCGACTGCGGGTATTTTCGAATAAAGGGATAAAATTTGCGAATACTAGAGAATTTTATGAGTTTTTAAACTCGCAGACATTTTTAGGCTTAGTAGCAAGTGGCTACACATCTGAACAGATTGTAGAAACATATGACATGGCGCGTGAAAAAGAAGACGATTATAAGGCTGTTGAGAAAATGACAAAGGCTCTTGAAGAGTTTAGAAAAGGCGAGAAAAAAGTGACCATTAAAAACCTAGAGCAGACACTGGGGGTTAAGTTATTAAGTAGGCGATGAAATGAGGAAAGCAAGAATAGTTAAACGCGACCTGACATATGATTATATTGATACATTTAATATTGATGATTTCCCGTTTACACTTTTAAATAAAAAGTGTCTTAGATGCCGTGGTCAACATCCCAAAGAATATATTTACGATTACGCAACATTCGACATTGAGACTACGACTATTGTAAATACAGGGAAACCGTTTGGTTATATGTATCACTGGCAAATGGACGTTGCGGGCTATGTAATAACTGGCAGACGTTGGAATGAATGGGTATATTTTATGGAGAAGTTAGCAGAAATATACAGAATAAATGACAACAGGCGATTAGTGATATACGTACACAATCTAGGATATGAATTTCAGTACATTCGTGATTATTTAGAAGAAAATTTCGGCGGTTATAATGTGTTTGCGACAAAAAACAGAGCGCCTATACGAGTAAATACGCATAACGGTTTTGAGTTTCGTTGTTCTTACAAACTTACAAATATGTCATTAAACAAAGCAACGTTAAATGAACTAGGAGTAATCCATATTAAAGCGGTAGGAGACCTTGACTATAAAATTATTAGAACTGCGGAAACACCTTTAAATGACACTGAATTCGGGTATTGTGTGAGCGATGTAGTTTCTTTATATGAGCTGATTGACAGGCGATTGATAAATGAGACGGATAATTTAGAGACAATCCCTATGACATCTACAGGCTATGTACGCAGAGATTGTCGTAAGGCATGTCGAAAAGACCATGACTATAATAGGATGTTTACGAAATTAATAATGACACCTTATGTGTACGGTCTTCTAAAAGAAGCTGGAAGAGGAGGAAACACACACGCAAATAGGTTTATGTCCGGTCGTATATGGAGCGATGTCGATTCTTTTGATTTTGTTTCGGACTATCCCGCGCAAATGCTGTTGCGCAAATATCCGATGAGTAAATTTGTACCATACGGGGATATCGAGAATATGGCAGAATTTGACGACTTACTGAGAGAATATGCGTGTCTATTCCGTGTTACTCTTGTAAATGTGAAGGTTAGAGACAATATAGCAATGCCGTATATACCGATATCTAAATGCACACAGTACATAAGAAAAGCAGAAGACAGCAATATTGAGTTGCGGCTTGATAACGGTAGAGTATTATCTGCCCCCGCGCTGTCTATGACAATAACAGATGTAGACTACACGATTTTAAAACGACAATATAATTGGGATAGTATAGCAATACAGGATATGTGTATTGCAAACTATGACTATCTACCGAGACCAATCCGCGATTGTGTTATGGAATATTTTAAAGCAAAAACAGATTTAAAATTCGCGATACAGGAGGAAAAGCGCAGAGAAACTCCCGACCGCGAGAAACTAGAAAACCTTACTTATTTGTATGCGAAGTCAAAAAACCGTCTAAATGGTATATTCGGTATGTGCTACACAGACCCAGTACACCAACAAATTACTATAAACGAATTGGGAGAATGGGAGACTAAAGAACCCGATATAAAAACGGAATTAGATAAGTTCCATAAGTCGCGCAACTCGTTTCTATACTATCCATGGGGAGTATGGGTTACTTGTTGGGCACGCTTGCATTTAGAAGATTTGATTGACATCACGGGACAGGACAGGACTATATATTGCGACACGGATTCTTCTAAGGCGGTCGGAGTGGATATTTCTAGTGTTGATAAATTTAACGAAAAAATAATTGCCCTCGCAGAAGAGAGGGGTGCTTATTACGACTGTAATGGAACACGATTCTATATGGGCATAGCTGAACACGAGAACGATGAACCAATAGCGAGATTTAAAACTCTTGGGGCTAAGAAATATGTGTATCACGACAAAGACGGGTTTCATATCACTATAGCCGGTGTTAGTAAAGCAAAAAGCTATGACACAGGAGAATATATTGCTGTAGAGGAAATGCGATGTATTAAGAATTTTGCACCAGGATTTACATTTTCACGTGCGGGAGGTAACGAATTGGTTTATAACGATAACGTAGGCATACATAACATAACGATAGACGGTTGCACGATGGAAACGGCTAGTAATATTGCAATGTTAGATTCCACTTATACCGTGGGTATAACAGCGGAGTATGCAACTCTGATTGACTGCAATATTTATTGTGATATTGACAAAGATATCGCTTGACAACGTATATACATTTGTGTATACTATAAGAGAACAATTAATATATTATTTAAAACAGGAGGTAGCATAATGAATAAGTCTAATTCAAAAAAAACACTGGAGGTGTCTAGTTTTAGAGTAACGGGAGTACGAACTTTAGATAGTGGCTCAGTTTCGTTTGATATGAAATTAAATGGAATAAATATATACGGTTGCTTCGTAGTAGAATCGGCGGAATATGGTGATTTCATTTCGTTTCCACAAAGAAAAGGGAAAGACGGAAAGTACTACCCGATTGTACGGGCGAAACTGGATAAGGAAGATACTGCGGCAATCTTGCAGGAAGTAGAGAGAATATTAAATGAATAAATATGAATAATGGGAGGGGTTTCCCTCCCTTATTTGTTATGGAGGTATTACATGCAAAATAAAATGTTTTTAAACATTTTCGATTATAAAGACGACCGATACCCTTTTCAAATTTTTATTGGTGGTCGAGGTTTCGGTAAAACATATAGCGGGTATACTGGTTGCTTAGGTCTACAAGAAACAGCTGTAGTTCCGAAAAAATTTTTATGGATGAGGAGAACCCAAAAGGAATTAGAACTCATGGAGGATACTGAAAAGGGAGAAGGAATTGGAGATTTAAAAACAATAAACAACGATTATGGTACTAATTACGGTTTTAAAGCAATAAACGACTCTCTCGCTGGAGTATATGCTAGAGAGGTCGGCGAAAACGGAAAGTATATATACAGCGAAACACCAGTAGGCTATGGCATAGCGTTAAGTACTGTATCCTCGATACGAGGTATAAACTTTAGTGACTGCTCGGACTGGGTATATGATGAATTTATACCCGAAAAACACGTAAAGAAAATGAAGGGTGAGTGTGACGCGCTTCTAAATGCGTATGAGACAATAAACCGTAACAGAGAGTTTACAGGAGGGCAACCTATACACCTTTGGCTATTAGCAAACTCGAACGATATTTACAATCCAATATTTGTAGGACTTGGAATTGTTTCTATTGCGGAAAAAATGGTGTCCAGCAATAAAAAGCATACATACATTCCCGATAGAGGTTTAGCGATACATATTTTGCCGCCGTCGCGAGAGTTCCGCGAGAAAAAGGCAAAGACAGCCCTCTATAAACTTACGAATGGTACAGAGTTTCATGACATGGCTCTTGATAACACTTTCGCGTACAATGATTTTTCTCTGATAGCATATCGAAAAATACAGGGGTATATTCCGCTTTGTGCGCTTGATAATGCGTATATATATAAGAAAAAAGGCGATTCTGAGTTATACGTTTCTTATTCGCCTGCTAAAGTGCCTATATTTAGCAGTAAGATTGCACAGGACGTTATTCGTTTTAGAAGAGAATACGGTGTTACTATACAACCGTATTTTGTAAAAGGGCACTTGATATTTGAATCTTATGAACTTAAAGAAAAGATTTTACAAATGATATTATAAGTGTTATAATAGAAGCTGGCAGGAGCGCTAGGACTAGCTGACGGAATCAGCGGCGCATGGTCTTGTCCGCCATAAGCCTGCTAGAAGCCCAGTAGATAATCTACTGGGCTTCTTTGATTTTAGAACGGTCTGCGACGTATCGTCATATTTATTGAGAATGTAGTACCTGCAGTGATTGTAGCACCCCCGTCTGCAAATATACGCATACCTCCCACTGTGTATGCGCTTGATAATGTAACAGGCGGCGCGAAATCACACATAACACTTGTAATACCCGATAAATCTCGTCTCGGAATGGAACATGACAATGGTGTAGGGAATGTAAATGGTGCTGGAATGTCGCAAACGTCAACATCGTCTGCACCAATAGTTTTAGTTGCTTTTATACTTCCTGCAAATGTAATGCTATCCGTATCCATGTATATTGCAAGATTGCTAGTATCCCAACCATCGTGTGCGGTTGGTGCAGTAATGTAAGAGCTGGTTCTGCGCTCGTAATACGTGCCATTTAGCAATGCTACCATACACTTTGCAAGAATATCATAACCGAAAATTGTTGGGTGTATGTTGTCCGAGCTTACATACTGCGGATAACCTACCAACGCTGTAGCGCATTCGGGGTAGTAATACACTGGTGTGTTTGGGTCGTCTCCGTATCCTAAAGCTCCGAAGACTTTCCAGCTATCGAATGTTGTAAACGACACGGAGCCCCAGCAAGGAAACTGCACTATTTTTGCGGCAGGAAACGACCGCTGTAAATAACTGCGCAATGAGTTGGCACTCCCTGCTACATCCGCAGATGAGTTAAAATTTACGTCATTTATGCCGCCGATTATAACCACGTATTTTACTTTATTATGGCTGTATGTAACATCATCGTTCGCACGCTCTGCCTGCGACATAAATAAATTGCCAGCGATAGTATAGCCGCTACCCGATACACCATAGTTGTGTAACCGCAATCCTAAGTATTTTGCAAGAAGAGTAGGCAATTGTTGCTCTGTTGGCACGATACCACCCGCAGTTACACCCTGAGTAAAACTGTCGCCTATAACGACTATTTCTGTTTTTTCTATTCTATTAATCGCGTCCCTCACGTCCCTGTCTTTAACAGCGACTAACTCTCCGTTTAAATCAAATTCTGAAACATATTTCATATCGTTCCTCCTATTAAAAGCCATATGCCTGTACCATTAAATCGAAAGTGAATGTTCCACTAATTGGATTTAACAGTCTTACTATAATCTGTGCCTTAGACTGTTGTCTTACAACACAAGTTACTGCACCAACACCAGTGAGCATATCTGCTGTAACCGTAACGGAATAAAAACCGTTCGGCGGCTGACACACAACAGGAATCGTTAACGCAACGTCCGTCCAAAACATGCCGCTACCATATGCAGTCGATATCGAGCAATTGGTCTGTCTAACGCTCCCCGAAACAATAGCTAAATATTGGTCTCCGTTCGAAATTTCCGATTTTAGCCATGGTGCGCTCACGACGTTGGTTATACTGGCTTTACCATTGGCAACAGCCAAAGCACTGTTTGCGGTACTTTGTGCACTGCTCGCGGCACTCTGTGCGCTATTCGCGGCACTCTGAGCATTACTAGCATTAGTACGTGCTGTAGAGTCTTCTACATTGTAGATTGCTCCTCCCACGCGCACCTTGTTTATATTTGCCATACACCCTCCTACTCTAAAACAAGAGTGCTGGTATCGCTCTCGTATTTTGCGCCCACTTTACTGCTTACGGCAGTTAATGCACTGTTTGCCGTATTCTCCGCGCTGTCTGCGGCACTCTTTGCTTCGCTCGCGGTCGCTCTTGCTGTTACGTCCTCAATTGGATATGTTACGTCTCCGAGTTTTATATTTTTTATAGTGTCTGCCATTTCTAATCCTCCCTTTTTTTAATAACCAATGTGTCTGTTTCTGAATCATACGCGTGTGTCGCGTTGCCTACAATGTTTTCATTTTTAAACGACAGCGTAATACGCTCGTTTGCTTCGTCGTATATAACACTAGGCATTATCTCGTTAAAAAATTCTAGCACAAGTGCGTTAAAATTATTTTTTAATTGCCGCTTTAACTCCTCTACTGTCTCTTTCGTTTGCGTCATTTCGTGAAGTAACCAGTCGGAATTATGGCGGTTGGGGTCTACATATGGATATTCATTATTGTATGCCATTTATACCTCCTAATAAATCTGTACAATAAACTCGTGTTCAAACATTTCGGCAATCATCGCATAAAGGTCATATTTTACTCGCATGTCTTCCTCTGCCGAAATCATTTCTTGGTTGGTTGTAACACCAATGTTACCATGCGCTCGTAAGACCTCTGTCTCGTCTCGTACAGCACCATAATTTACTGTAGAATTGTCATCGGCGCTAGTATTTGTAGAATTTACGTATTTGTCCGCGCCGCTGTTGCTAGTAGTGTCATTACGGCTATTGCCTGTTTTATTACGGTTTGTGTATTCATTTGTGTTGTATGCACTTACAGCTTCGGTGCTTTCCCCAGCGCTTATGGTTGTTGTCTGCGTACCTAGTGTTGTTGTGTCTTCACGTTTATTTTCATCGGTATATTTGCGCTCCGTTACGTCTCTACCCGAATTAGTGTAATTCCTAGACGATGTTTCGTAGCGGTCATAGTTCTCTATCGGGTTGTATGTTGCAGTAAGAGCTTTAAACATCTGTTCGAAATCATAACGTCGCCGTAAAAACCAGTAAGATATGTTAATTTTTAACATCGGCGGTGTCTGATAATAGGGGAATAAATCTCCCGACCGAGATATTATCTCGTTTATAAGAATATCCCTATTTAACCCATCGGGCAGTACAACACCATCAAAAAGCGTTTTATCATATAGTAGCATTCCATATAGCGTTATCCTAGGCATTATCTTCACCGTCCTCCGTATATTTGTATGCACACTCAACACGCAAACCTAACTCGCCTGAGGATAACCTATTCAAATTTTCAAACGATTCAGAGATATTTGCATAGATTACCGAGATAATAGAGCGTGTCTCGTCGTTGTTTTCACTAACCTCCTGCGAATTTAGACGTTCTTTTTTATCATAATTAGCGTTGCGGATTCCTATTTTTGTTAGAAACTCGTTTGTTACGGTTCTCTTTGCCTGTAATAACACGTCTACGATAAAGTTACTTTTTACCGATGGAAAAAAAGGTTTTAAACCGCTATCGCCGACAACATGCTTATTTACAGTTACAAGCGGATTTCCCTGTGTCGCCGTTGCGTAAGCTTCTTTAATAGTGTCAGCATCTTTTTTGCTCTCGGCTTCGAACAAAAATGCAACATTTGTATTCATTAAAGCAATATCAATTGCCTTGTCAATATTAGATAATTTAGTTGCAAATCTAGTTACAAGGTCATCCAATCCGTAGTAGTCATCCAGTAGTTTAACAATCTCCGCGTTTACACCAATACGACCGATTTTGTCTCCACTAAGAAAAGGCGACGTGACAATAATATCCTTCGGTTGATAGTACAAATTTAATTTTTGGATTCCGTAAGGATATGCAATCCACCCCATCTCGCGCGTATACAATACTGCTATCGACCCGTAATGAAATAGCCAGTATCGAAACCAATTAAGTTCCCAATTCTTCGGTAGAGTAAATTTAAAAACGGAGTAAATCTGCGTCCATAAATACCGTTTATTATAGTCCGTCTCAGCATTCCAAACACCCTTAACTTGCGACGGCTGTTGATTAAAAAAATCCATAAACGACTGTGCGCTATAATCTAATGGAGCATTAAAATTATACATACATTCCTCCTATTCCATATAAAATCCGCTGTTTAATAGCATATTTAGAGTATCGCGCTCGCTCGCTAACCCATCTATCGAAATGCTAGCCCCGCCGCATTTTACAAATCCGCTTAAAGTTCCTAACTGTACATTTTGCATAAGCGGTCTACCTGCAACAGCAGTAGGATATTCGGCAGAACCATATACAGTTCTACTTATTGTAAACCACGGACGATTGCGTAAACCTTGTATTGCCCCTGTAGAACCTAGAGTTTTTACGACTGGTGTTATTGCGTTTTTAATTGCATTTACTCCACTTGCAATGCCACCCATTACGTTACCAGTTGCAACAGACCCTCCTAACGACACAGCAGATTGTATTATACCGCCAATGTTAGAAACGGTCTGCCCAATCTGCACGTCGTATCCAACCATTCCGACAGCTGTTGTAAGATTGCAACCTTTATCGAGTTCTCCAGAAGCGCCTGTGTTTACAAATGTTACAAACTGTCCTGTCGAGTAGTCGATACTGCATGAAATATCAAGACCGCCATCGAAATACATGTGTTCGGGTGGTATTGCAACAATACCGTAAGATGGTATGTATAAAGAGAATGTCGTAAAATTGGGGTTACAATCGCGCCAATCGTTGTAATAACGTTCCATAGGCGCTACCTTTAAAATAATTGTTCCTCCGTACTTTGTAAGCATGTAACCTTTAATTCCCGTATTCCACCAGCCTACCCATATATCGGTCTCTATGCCGTTAAGAGAATCGGCGCTGAACGGAAACCATTTGATTGAAATAATGTAGTCAATCGGATTAAATATAGCCTTTACGAAAGTTTCCGCTAAAACGTCCGAGAAATTTGAACTATCGTATAGATAAGACAATAGATGTCCTAATGTACTCGCAGATATTGCAAACATTTCTACACCTGTTGGAGCTAGAATAGAAGCTGTACTAGCCAATCTTATTATATAACATCCGTCTGTATCAAATCCAGCGATTTCGTTTCGAGCGTCTACTTTTACAAGTTTCTGCTTTGCACTCAATAATTCATCGTTAATATCAGAGTCATAAAAGGACGCGCTACGTTCTACAAAACACGTATAGCCCTCTATAGTACCTCGATACGTAGAGAGTACATCGACGGCTAGTTTGCAACTCCATAGACCTTCATTGTAATTCCAATCGTCGATAAAATAGTATCGTGTAAATTCGGGAATGTAGCAATAAGAGTAAGAGGGATTCCCCTCTACTCTAAGCTCTATAACTGGAGCTAAGATAGAGGTCGAATCCTTTAGCAATATGTCGATAGGTGTTCCATCTGTATTCGGAAGTTCCGTAGAATTTTTCCGCTTTGCAAAATTATAAAAAATTGCGTTCATATTAGACCCTCCGCAGTTTACCCACCTTTGCCATGTTTAAAAGATACATATTCTGTTCATACGTACCTGCATAATCGCTTATTCCATTCGCATTTGCGAGAGGTGTTCGTAATTTCCAATTACCAAATGGCGCTCCGATTTCTTCTAAAATCTCATCTAATCCCTCTGCTTCACCTTCATATCGCGGGTAGTATTCATCGTCTGTCGAATACACCCTCATCAGTGTTCCGTCCTTTGCCTTGTTAATAAGATACATATTCTGTTCATACGTACCCGCATAATCGCTTATTCCATTCGCGTTCGCGAGAGGTGTACGTAATTTCCAATTGCCAAAAGGCGCACCGATTTCTTCTAAAATCTCGTCTAACCCCTGCGATTCACCTTCATATCGCGGGTAGTATTCATCGTCTGTCAAAATTGGTTCGTTAAATAACGCTAACTCTGCGTTTCGGCGATTCACAAGACCGTTTAAAACTGCGCCACCTGCTTTATTATATTTTGGTAAATCTGCGCTAATCTGCTCGCGGGTTGCCTGTCCGTTTTTTAATAACGTGCATAAATTAGCCGCACCGCAGTTGTAGCAGAAGCTCACGAGTGCGTCAAACTCATTTTGATTAAAATTATAATCATCGTCGTACTTATTTACACTAGGCTCATAGTTTCCTGCTAAATCGTCTTTTAAAAGCTCGTCAGCCTGTTCTTGTGTAATAGTATCCCATGCTTCTACATTTCCGTGATGACCATAACCTATCGCATAACCGTTCACGTCCCAAAATGCTGTAAGACTACAACCCTCAAACGTTTTAATAAGCTCTAAACCTCTGTCAGATATATGTTTCATATAAATACCTCCTACTGTGTCAACTTGTCTTTTAACTCTGTGATAACAATTTTTAAGTCTGCTAATGCTTCGGTTACTTTGCTCATTTCTTCCTTATGTGCGTCCGTCTGATTCTTGTTTACGTAAGCCATATAAATACACGCAACAATAGGAAAGCCTACAGAACTAACCGCCGTTAATACTCCGTTTACGTCCATATATTTACCTCCTACTTCTGTTTACCGCCGTCGCCCAGTACAAATACTACAGCGTTCTCTGTGTAGTCGCTGTAAACGTTAAATCGCCAGTGCATATACATATTCCAGTAACCGCCTGCACTATTAAATGGTGTAGAGCTGGCATAATCAAACTGCGGCAGAACACCGAGTGCTTCCTCGTCAAAAAGAATGCCTAAACAATAAGGAATAGTTGTTTCTACACCGTCCTTGCTTGCACCAGTAGCGGTGTCGAGGATATTCGGCTTTACCTTAATCTGCGTTGGTTCTGCCTGTGACTGCCAGTAATTCACACCCTCAAAGTCTCCTATTTCTAAGTACTGCGGGTTAAAAAGACTAGAATAAACCTCGGATTCCGCCTCGATGTAAACTGGGTCATACATAATCATTTTCTGCCGCTCTTTTGGTGTATGCCGCATAATCTTAGGATGGCTGTCGAGGTTTGCGTGATAATTGGTCGACATATCTGTAAGTCGTTTAGAATATATCTTAATTGTCGCCGCGGTAAACTTCATAAAAGATGTGAGCTGGCTCGATAACAGCTCTCCTCTTGTATATGTCGTGCCGTATTTTGTATTATATTCGGCAACTAAATCTACAACACCAGTACCCATATTTACCATACCAGCAATATGCGAAATAAGCGCCAACCTAGATTTTGTTTCATTAAGTAATTCAACTTCGTTAAAAAACTCAATCATTACAGAATCAATAAATGCCAAAAACTCACGCTCGTCCGAAAAAGCTAGCGCGAGCTGGTCGCGAAAACGCGTAATATGCTTCTGCAAGAGTTTTGTGCCGTAAAAATTAAGCTGTAACACTTTAGGCTTACGAATTTTGTACATATCGACAGCTTCTCCGTCGTCTAACTGTGCAGGATTACTGTCTGTATTCCAGTCTTCTGTCTTCTCTGCTTCTTCATACAAGGTAATAATCTTACGTACCTGTCCACCCCAGCGTTCCGGAGATACAAGCAATGTAGACAATTTTGACTGGTACGGTCGGACAGAGAAAATAGTGCGCGCTAATACAGTAGACACGGAATTAAGTATATTTTCTGTGCCTGTGCGAAGAACAATTTCTCCGACCGATTGAAAAGATGTAGAATCTACTGCTTTTAAATCAGAGCGCCCTGTTGCCTGTGATACCATTTCGTTAAACAACGCGTATACGTCTACAGGTGTTAGTGTGTTTGCCATTATTTACTACCCCCTTTTAAATTTTCTCCTACCAGCATAGAAGTAAAGTGCTCTGCTAACTTATCGTCTATCGAAACTGTCGGCGGAATGTCGATTGTTGCATTCGCAGTATTTACACTCTGCAATAACTGTGCAAACTGGCTCTCTGTCAATCCTGTTTGCGGTGCTACCTGCGCTACCTGCGGTGCTACCTGCGGTGATACCTGCGGCGCTACCTGCGCTACCTGCGGTGCTACCTGCGGTGCTACCTGCGCTACCTGCGGTGCTACCTGCGGTGCTACCTGCGGTGCTACCTGCGGTGCTACCTGCGGTGCTACCT
>OGWT01002388.1_pt1 | contig 12869 bp, 8 predicted proteins | sample 1576101 | NCBI WGS metagenome assembly OGWT01 (sample SAMEA3541481, study PRJEB24748) | human gut metagenome | biome: human gut; feature: human-associated habitat; material: faeces | place: China | collected 2012 | reverse complement strand
GGCGCGGGGAAGGGGATGGCCGCGGCGTCCGGCTGCCGCGATACGGTCAGTATTTCAAGAAGGCACTGATCTGCTCCGGCGAAAGGCCGTAGCGCACGCCCTCGATGACGTTGATGATATTGCTGCGCTCCAGATTGGCCAGGCACAACAGCGCGGCAAGCACCGTCTGCGGCGTGCTGGAAAAATGCAGCAGCTTCTGCGCGGCGCGGTACAGAGCGCGCGTTTCGGATACTTCGGAGGCATCCGCCGGGTCTGCCGAGCGGGCGCCGTATACCTGTCCCGCGCGGCCCGCGTTGTACAGCTTCAAAAATTCGTCCAGCCCCCGGGTATCGGCCAATGCGTTCATGTTTTTTGCCGAGAGCACGCCGTACACCGGTATAAGGAGCTTTTTCAGGTCTTCGGGTGTGAGCTGGGGGCTGAAAAACGCTTTGGCGCGGAACAGGAGGTCCAGGTTGTAGATCTCCGCTTCCATACGGAACAGGCGCTTTGTGTCCGCTGCGCTGCGGCCGGAGAGGTCGCGGTCGATCTGCGCCAGAACAGTGGTGTAGAAGTAAGACTGAATTTCGGGATGGGGGTCTCCGTCATTTTGCGGAACTGCTCCGCGCTGCGGTCGGCATTTGCCATGAAAAAACCTCGCTTTCTCTTTGACACGATCTTTACATAAAAAACATTCACACCCAGTATACCGCAGGATCTGTTTTATATCAACCAATTCCTTGCTGGGGTTATTGCAGCAAAAGACCGCCCTGCCCGGGGGCAGAGCGGTCTTGGGTCATGGAAAGGAAAATGACAGTTACAGGGTCTTGCAGAACTCCTTCAGGTAGGCGCGGAAGGCCTCGCCGATCTCGGGGTGCTGCAATGCCAGCTCCACCTGAGCCTCCACCACGCGGAGCTTGTTGCCCATGTCGTAGTGGGTGCCGGTGAACTCCACGGCGGTCATGCCGCCGCAGTTGCGGGCATACTCGGCCATGGCATCGGTCAGCTGGATCTCGCCGCCTGCACCGGGTTTGGTGTGGGCGAGGATATCGTAGATCTCAGGGGTCAGCAGCACACGGCCCAGAATGGAGTAGTTGCTGAACTCCTGGCCCTTTTTGGGCTTCTCGATCATGTCATCCACAAAGAAATAGTTGTCGTGGATGGGGGTGGTCTTCAGGCTGCAGTAGCGGCTCACATCGGCCCAGGGCACAGCGGAGACACCCGCAGCCGGGCGGCCGAACTCCTCATAGGCGCGGATGAGCTGGGCGCAGACAGGGTCCTCGCCCCAGATCACGTCGTCGCCGTAGATGACCACGAACGGATCGTCACCGGTAAAGGCCTTTGCCATGCTCACGGCGTGGCCCAGGCCCAGCGTCTGCTTCTGGCGCACAAAGAAGATGTTGGCAAGGTTCGAGATGCCTAGGCACTCCTCCAGCATTTTTTCCTTGCCGGGGGCGGCCAGCTTTTCTTCCAGTTCGGGGCTGCGGTCAAAGTGATCCTCGATGATGCTCTGGCTGCGGCCCAGAATGATCAGAATGTCCGTGATGCCGGACTTGACGGCTTCCTCCACCAGATACTGGATGGCGGGCTTATCCACGATGGGGAGCATCCCCTTGGGCATGGCCTTGGTGGCGGGCAGCACACGGGTGCCCAGACCGGCGGCAGGGATGACAGCCTTCGTAACTTTTTTCATGGTTCGGAACTCCTTCATCATATCATTTCAGGCTGAACGATCAGCCGTAGACCAGATGGATCAGGGCATCCACATTGGGGCCAAGCAGCAGGGTGAACGCGCTGCCGATGACCATGAGCAGGACCAGACAGCCGAGCACGGCGGCCCAGCTGGTGCCGCCCTGAGCGCAGAGCACGGCTTTGCGCTGTGCCGCGTCCGGGAACTCCGCGCGGATGCGGCGGATCTTCTCGGCGGCACTCTGGCGGTAGAGCCACTTGCCATACAGGCCGCGCACGATCATCAGCAAGAAGCTGAGCACCGAGCAGACCCGGGAAAGGGTGAGCAGGGTGGAGGTGGAAAGCCCCGGGGCCAGGCTGCTGTCCGTGACCTGCAAAAGGTCAATGAAGGTGGGCAGGGCCAGCACCAGCTCGGCGGCCAGAAAGGCGAACGCGGGCTTCCACGCCTTGCGGTAGAAGAAATAGAACGGGCCGAACAGCATGGCCGAAAAGCTCATGGAGGTCTTGGTGTGGGACAGCTGCATCCGGCAGTAGGCGCTCAGGTAGGCAGGGGAAGCCGGGCCGATGAAATCCGCCCAGTCCTTGCAGGGGATGCCGTCCATGACCTCTTCCTTGCCAAAAGCCGCCTGATAGGTCTGGCGCAGCGGGTCTACCTGCGGGGCCCCGGTCTCCTGGAACTGGCGGTAAAAGGTGGAGTAATCAAACTCCTCGCTGTGCTCATCCGAATCGGCACGGTCGGCGGGCTCCTGTGCCCCCTCCGGGGGCAGGGCCGCACCGCAGCAGCGGCAGACAGACTCACTGCGCAGGGTGCGCTCGCCGCAGGCAGGGCAGGTGCACAGCTCACTTTCCTGATAAGGGAACTTCCACTCGTATCCGGCGGCGTGGGCCGGGGCATGGATGCAGCGGCCGAGCTTTTCGTAACAATCGCGGTGATAAGGCGCGCCGCAGTCGGGGCAGACAACGATGTCGTCCTGCAGTGTCAGCGGCTTGCCGCAGCCCTCACAGGGGCAGCCATAATATTTGGGCATAAGATCCTCCCGGTATGCTAGTTGAACTTATTATACTCCCTTAAAAGAGAAAAGAAAAGGCAAAAATCTTCAAAATTCCAGTAGGTTGAGTATTTTTCCTCTTTACTTTATCATGGATTCTGGGTATACTAATGAAGTATCTGTGTATAAACTGTATCTTTTGAGGGATTCTTAAAATATGATTACTACTGACGAACTGAAAGTGCAGCTGGCCGATTACGGCACCGCTGTGAAGGACCTGGAGGAAGCGCTGGCCATCGACGCTTCCCGCAAGCGCGTGCAGGAGCTGGAGCACACCATGAGCCGCCCCGGTTTCTATGATGACGCTGAGCTGAGCAAGAAGGTCTTTGATGAAGTGGGCGACCTGAAGGGCAAGCTGAACCGCTTTGAAAAGCTGCAGGGCCTGTACGATGATGCCGAGACCATGCTGGTGATGCTGGACGAGGAGTACGACCCCGATATGGTGCCCGAGGCAGAGGAAGCCGTGAACGCCGTGGGCAAGGCTGTGGACGAGCTGCAGCTGATGACCATGCTGAACGGTGAGTACGACCACAGCAACGCTATCCTGACCTTCCACGCCGGTACCGGCGGCACCGAGGCGCAGGACTGGGCCGAGATGCTCTACCGCATGTACAACAAGTGGGCACAGGCACACGGCATGACCGTGGAGGTGCTGGATTATCAGGATGGCGATGAGGCCGGCATGAAGAGCGCTTCCATGATGGTCAAGGGTGCCAACGCCTACGGCCTGCTGAAAAGCGAGAACGGCGTGCACCGTCTGGTCCGCGTGTCTCCCTTTGATGCCAACGCCCGCCGCCAGACCAGCTTTGCCTCTCTGGAAGTGATGCCTGAGCTGGACAACACCATTCAGGTGGACATCCGCCCTGAGGACATCGAGATGCAGGTGTTCCGCTCCTCCGGTGCCGGCGGCCAGCACATCAACAAGACCTCTTCCGCTGTCCGTCTGATCCACAAGCCCACCGGCGTCGTGGTCAGCTGCCAGACCCAGCGCAGCCAGTTCCAGAACCGTGACTACGCCATGGAAATGCTGAAGGCAAAGCTGTATCAGATCGCAAAGCAGCAGCACATGGACAAGATCGATGACATCAAGGGCGTGCAGAATGAGATCGCCTGGGGCCACCAGATCCGCAGCTATGTGTTCATGCCCTACACCATGGTCAAGGATCACCGCACCAACTACGAGACCGGCAATGTCGATGCCGTGATGGATGGTGATCTGGACGGCTTTATCTTTGCTTACCTCAAGGCCGCCAGCCGCGGGGAGCTGCAGGATACCTAAAATTTGTTATAAAATGTCAGAGGGACCTCGCCGTTGGGCGGGGTCCCTCTTTTGATTACAGGTGCAGATATTTTCCGGTGATGCTGGCGGGATCGGCGGCCACCTGCTCCGGTGTGCCGCAGGCCACGATGCGTCCGCCGCTCTCGCCGCCGCCGGGGCCAAGGTCCACGAGATAGTCGGCGTTGCGGATCACATCCAGATCGTGCTCAATGACCACCACAGTGGCCCCGCTGTCAATGAGACGCTGGAATACGCCCAGCAGGGTGCGCACATCCAGCGGGTGCAGGCCGATGGTGGGCTCGTCGAATACAAACACGGTGTCGGCCTGCCCTTTGCCCATCTCGCTGGCGAGCTTGAGCCGCTGGGCCTCCCCGCCCGAAAGGCTGGGCGTGGCTTCGCCCAGAGTCAGGTAGCCCAGCCCCAGGTTGGAAAGGGTCTGCAGCCGGCTGGCCACCAACTTGAGGTCGGCACAGGCGGCAAGGGCTTCGTCCACGCTCATCTCCATCAGGCGGGGCAGGCTCTCGGCCTGGGTGCCGTCCTTCCGGGTGCGGTAGAGGGCGGCGGCATCCTTCTGGTAGCGGGAGCCGCCGCAGTCCGGGCAGGTGATCTCCACATCCGGCAGGAACTGGATGTCCAGGCTGATGGTGCCGGTGCCGTCGCAGCCGGGACAGCGCAGGCGGCCCGTGTTGTAGGAAAAATCGCCCGCCTTGTAGCCCTTCTCCCTGGCAAGGGGGGAGCGGGCGTAGATCTTGCGCAGTTCATCGTGGACATTGGCATAGGTGGCCACCGTGGACCGCACATTGATGCCGATGGGCGTTGCGTCAATGAGCTTGACCTGCGCAATGCCCGGTGCAGTGATGCTTTCCACATGGGCGGGCAGAGCTTCGCCCTTGGCGGCGGCCTCCAGTGCGGGGATCAGGCTTTCCAGCACCAGCGTGGTCTTGCCGGAACCGGACACGCCGGTCACCGCGATGAGCCGCCCCTTGGGCAGCCGGACTTCCAGCGGCTTGACGGTGTGGATGGCCCGGGTGCGCAGGGTGATGGTGCCCAGCGCAAAGAGCTCCGCCTCCGGGGTGCGGGTGCGGGCTGAGAGGGTGTGCAGGTCGGCAAGGAAGGGCCCGATGCGGGAGGCCGGGCTTTGGGCCACCTGCTCCACAGTGCCCTGTGTCAGGATGGTGCCGCCGTTTTCACCGGCACCGGGGCCCATCTCAATGAGCCAGTCGGCATCCCGCAGGATCTCAGTGTCGTGATCCACCAGCACGATGGAGTTGCCGTCCGCGATCAGATCGTGCATCACGCCCCGCAGGCCCTCGATGTTGGAGGGGTGCAGACCGATGGAGGGCTCGTCCAGCACATAGAGCACGCCGGTGGTGCGGTTGCGCACCGAGCGGGCCAGCTGCACCCGCTGGCGCTCCCCTGTGGAAAGGGTGGCAGCCTCCCGGTCAAGGGAGAGGTAGCCCAGCCCCAGATCCAGCAGGCGGGCAGCGGTGGCCTGAAAGGACTCGCAGATGCTCTCAGCCATGGGACGCATCTCCACGGGCAGGGAGGCGGGCACCCCCTCCACCCACTGCACCAGCGTGTCCAGCGTCATGCGGCAGGCATCGGCCAGCCCGATGCCCCGCAGCCGGGGAGCCCGGGCCGCGGCGTTCAGGCGGGAGCCGCCGCAGGCGGGGCAGGGGCCCTGCTTCAGAAACCGTTCCACCCGCTTCATGCCCTTTTCATCCGTTACCTTGGCAAGAGCGTTCTCTACGGTATAAACGGCGTTGAAGTAGGTGAAATCCATTTCGCCGGCCGCGCCGGTCTTGCTGTTCTGGTAGAGCAGGTGCACCTTTTTGGCGGGGCCGTGGAACACCATGTCGCGCTCTTCCGGGGTCAGCTCCCGGAAAGGTACGTTGGTGCGCACGCCCATCTTTTCGGCGATCTCCTTCATCAGCGACCACATCAGGGTCTGCCAGGGCAGCACCGCGCCCTCGTTGATGGAAAGGCTCTCGTCCGGCACCAGAGTGGATTCGTCCACCACCCGCACGATGCCGGTGCCCTCGCAGTCTGGGCAGGCTCCGGTGCTGTTAAAGGCGAACTGCTCCGCGCCCAGCACCGGCACCTGCGCGCCGCACCGGGGGCAGTAGAGCGGGATCTCGGCCGCAATGTTCAGGCTGGGCGGCACCATGCAGCCGCAGGCGGGGCAGGGGTAGTGGGAGAGCCGGGAGAACATCAGGCGCAGGCTGTTCAAAAGCTCGGTCATGGTGCCAAAGGTGGAGCGCATTCCGGGCACGCCGGGCCGCTGGTGGAGGGCCAGTGCGGCGGGAACATAGCGGATCTCGTCCACCTGCGCCTTTTCGGCCTGGGTCATCCGGCGGCGGGTGTAGGTGGAAAGGGCCTCCAGATAGCGGCGGGAGCCCTCGGCGTAGAGGACACCCAGCGCCAGCGAGGACTTGCCGGAACCGGACACGCCCGCAATGCCGACGATCTTGTGGAGCGGCACATCTACGTCGATGTTCTTCAGGTTGTGCACCCGCGCGCCCCGCACCCGGATGGCGGCGGGGAGAGCGGAACTGGATTCGTGGTTCATCGTGTCTCCTTTCTCTGAATGAGGTCACAAAAGGCTCCCCCACAGGGGAGCCGGAAAGATCATAAACCGAGGGGATCAAACCGCTGGTGTTCAAGCTGGTCGATCACCGCCTGCGCTACCGGTGCAATGGGGGCGGGCACTGCGGCGGGGCGGCTGAGGTAGTAGCCCTGCAGCAGGTCCACGCCCAGACCGATGACGGTGCGCAGCTGGGCCTCAGTCTCAATGCCCTCGGCGATGAGTTGCATACTGCGGGCGTGGGCGTAAGCCACAATGTTGGAGACGATCTGCTGCTTATCACGGTCGGTATCGATCCCGCACACAATGGAAATGTCGATCTTGATGTACCGGGGCGAGAGCTCCAGCAGGTTCAATTCGTTGCTGTAGCCGCTGCCGTAGTCATCCAGCGCAAAGGAGCCGGAGAAGCCCGGAACGTTCCGCTTCCGCTCCAGACATGCGCGGTCCAGATCCTCCTGTTCGGTGATCTCCACCACCAGCCGCTTGAGCAGCTCGGGGTAGCGCTGAGCATATTCCTCCACATCCTCATTCGTCAGGCTGACATTGGCGATGGAGTTGATGAAGAGCAGGGCATCGCTTTGGAACAGGCCCTGTGCCTGCATGCGCTGGAAGATCGCGCTGGAATGGAACACAGTGATCCGTTCGATCTCATACAGGCGGCCCGTCTCATGGGCCAGCTGCATGACCTGAGCGGGGGAGTGCAGGGTGGGCAGATCCACCCGCATGAGGGCCTCGTAGGCTGCGATCCGGCCGCTGCGGGCAGAGTAGATGGGCTGGAAGTGGTAGGTCACCAGTTCCTCCCGCAGCAGGAGCTCAAAGTCTTGCTGGGTCTGGGCGGCGTATGCCTCCTGATGGTAGCTGCCGATATCAAAATCACACATGCGGCCCTTGTGGGAATGCTTGACCTGATACATGGCAAAGTCGGCATATTTTTTCAGGGTGAGCAGGTCGTGGCCGTCCGTGGGGTACCAGGCAATGCCGCCCGAGATGCTGATGTGCAACTGCTTGCCGTTGGGCAGGATGGACACGCTGCGCTGCAGGGCGGCACTCAGCAGCTCCAGCTGGGCGCGGAGCTGCTTCTGATCCTGGTAGCCATAGAAGAAGATCAGGAACTCATCGCCCGAAAGGCGGGAGCAGATGGTGTTGGCGGGCGTATTGGCCGCAAAGCACTGGCCGGTCTGGCGGATGTACTGGTCGCCCCAGTCGTGGCCGTAGGTGTCGTTGATCTGCTTGAGGTTGTCCAGATCCATCATCAGCAGGGCGGCACAGCCCAGCTTTTCGGGCTGCTGGAACAGCGCGTCACAGGCGCGGTCAAAGGCACGGCGGCGGTACAGGCCGGTCAGGGTATCGTAATCGCGCTCGTGCTCAATGCGCTGCTGCTCCAGCACCGTGGTGGTCATATCCTCAGCCAGACCCACCTCGGAGGCGTTTTCGCCCAGGATATGGGTGACACGCAGGGTGATGTAGTGGGTGCTGCCGTCGGGCTGGGGGATGGCAAAGACCTTGTTGTTGGCCGGGGACAGGCGGTAGAACCACCGCTGCTCCAGTGTGCCCATCAGGGCGCGGAAAGCCTTTGGCGTGAGCGGATCGGGCTGCTCCTGTGCAAGGCCCAGCATGGAGAAGAAGTTATCAGTCACATAAACGCTGTCATCGCGCAGCTCATAGCCGCCCAGCTCCGCACTGGCCAATTTCATAATGCGCAAAAAGCGGGTGGAGGAGTCCAGCACGTCCTTGCTCAGCTGGGTAAAGGCAGAGGAAAACTGATCCAGCTCCCTGATGCCGGTGGTGGAAAGATGCGGGATGGCGGAGGAATCCGCTTCGGCAGCGGCTACCTCAGCCGAGAGCTTGGCAACGGGCCGGGCCAGCCGCCTGCTGATCAGCCAGCTGCAAACAAAGCCAACGGCCAGCGTGATCAGAATGATGAAGGAGAGCAGCTGCTGCAGCCGCTGGGCGAAAGCAAAGAGCTGCACCGCGGGAACAGAGCCCACGAGAAGCCAGTGCTCGCCCGAGAAAGGAGCATTCCGGCTGTAGAGGTTCAAGGGGGAGATCGAGGCAATGTAGAGGGCATCGCTGAAGAGGTAGCGGCGGGTCTGGGCACTGTGGAGGCGCAGCGTAAGGCTTTCGTCCGCAGAACCCGGCTGCCCGTCGCAGTGGGAACGGAGCACCGGACGCAGCTGCAGTTCAGAGGCAGAGAGCTCCTCCGTATCGGTCACGGCAAGGAAATAGGTGCCGTTGTTCTGCAGCTCAGAGCAGGGCAGATTCTCCCACAGGTAGTCGGCCAGCAGCTCCACGCCGATCACGCCGTAAACGGTGCCGTCCGGCAGGATCAGGGGCTGGCTGTAGGCAATGGCCTCGTGGGTGTCCCCGGGCACCAGATAGGATTGTGAGGTCCAGTGGCCATAATCGGAGGCGGCAAGGCTGTCTCCGTCTTTATAGGCGGCCTGGAAAGGGGGATAAAGGAAGCCGCGGTTTCCCAGTGTCCGGTAGCGGATGGTGGGGGACCAGCTGTTGTCCGTGGCAATGGAGAGGGACTGCACCAGCTGGGCCGGTGCCCGCACGAAGGTCAGGTCGGCGTTGCGCTGGGAGGGAGCGGCATCCGGGTCAAGATCCCGCAGGTAGATGGCGGGCAGCCGGCTGTCCTGCTTCCGCTTATCCAGATCATGGGTGTTCAGGATAAGAAATACGCCGGTCACCGACTTGATGCGCAGGGTGCTGATGAGCTCCGGCGCGGCGGCTTCCAGCAGGGGATAGGCCGCGTCGCTGCTGCTGTCCAGCGTGCTCAGGCTGATCTCTCCCTCGTCCAGAAGCTGCTGGGTCAGGCCATTGATGGTATCGGAAAGGCTGGTCAGCTCCTGCGCATCATGGAAGATGGACTGAAGATACCGGCTGCGGTTGTCCACCTGCATGGCAAGGATATCCTCGGCGTTCTGGTTCAGCTGGGGGCCAAGCCGGGTGGCGTGGGCGGCAAAGGTCAGCAGCAGGATCTCCACCGCCAGCACAGCCAGCAGGGAGAAAAGGATGGTGCCGAAGATAGAATGGCCCGTCTGAGGGGCCTTCTGACTGTGCGGCTTGCGGTTCTGCATCTGAGGGTCTCTCCTTTTGTGGTTGTTCCAAGGGCATCTCAGCCCGCAAAGGCGCTGAGAGCGGCCAGAGTCTGGTCGTACCAGGCATCAAAATAGGCATCGGTCAGGAACTCGGCTTCGGCTTCCTCGGGGGTCTGCCCGGCAGCCAGCCGCTCCAGCACCGTGGCACGGTCGGCAGTGACACGGTCCTCCAGGGCGTACTGCAGGGTATTGCGGGCGCGCAGGGCATCCGGAAAGGCATGGGTGGTGTAGAGCTTGCCGCGATCGACGGTATCAATGGACAGGCTCAGCACCTTGTGGATGCGCTCAGAGACCGTCAGGCCGCTGTTCTCAAGGGCGGACATGCTGTTGGCGGCATAGGTCACGGGCATATAGCCGGACTGCACCGAGAACTGCAGGTTGTTTTCCGGCTGGGTGAACCATTTCAGGAAGGCAACGCAGGCGCTGATCTCGTCCTCGGTGCCCGGGATGACTACCATGCCGGCCCCCTGCTGGACGGCCACCGGCGCACAGCCTGCAAAGCTGGGGCAGGGCAGCGCGGCCATCTGGATGCCGTGGCTCTCGGTGTCGCTGGTCAGCACCTGGGTGGGGAAGAAGGAAGCGCTGGAGGAGGAACCGACATAGGCCAGCAGGCTGCCGGTTTTGATATCGTCGCTGCGGAACTTGCCGCTGGCACTGCACCAGCCCTTGATGTAGGGGACATAGTAGTTATCCCACAGCTTGCGGAGGGTCGGCTTGTCAAAGTGCAGGGTCATCACGCCGTTCTCGGCATCAAAGATGGTCGTGCCCAGCTCCTGTGCGCCGCAGAGCAGGTAATTGGCCAGCGCGTCGCGGCCATACAGGGCCTTGCCGTCGTTGGGCGCAGCCGTCTGGGCATCGGTCCAGTCGTAGTATTTGTGTGCGGCCTCGTTCAGTCCCTCCACGGTGGAAAGATCTGCATAGGTCACGCCTGTGGCCTCGGCAAAGGGGGCAAAGTCGGTGGTGTTCAGGTAGAGCAGCTCGGTGGACTTTGCTATGGGAAAGACCTTGAGCTCCCCGTTGTTCATCAGGTCGCCCTCTTCGAGAAACCCGGCGATATAGGCAGACTTCTCTTTTTCGGTCAGGTAGGGGCTCAGGTCAACGGCAAGGCCCATCTGATCCAGCGTAAAGGCGGTGTCCGCGTAGGAGGAGACGATGTTGGGCAGTTTTTCGGCACCCACCTTGCCCTCGGCGGCGGCCAGCACGCTGGTCTCCAGGTCGTTCACGCTGCCCTGACTGGAGCTTTCGACCCGGATGTTCTTCTCTTTGCCCACGGTGGAGTTGAACTGCTCCACCAGCTGGTTGAAGCATTCCAGCTGATCGCCGTTGTAGTAGGTCCAGATCGTGATGGTGGTGGGCAGCTTGCTTCGGCCGCAGGCAGTGCCGCCCAGCGCCACGGCGGCGCACAGCAGCAGACTGACGGCAGAACGAAGGATTCGTTTCATTACCTTATCTCTCCCATTCCGACAAAACGGCTCACGGAAAAACGGCGCGTCCTGTCGTTTCTGAAATGATACCAGACGAAAACATTGTAACACTTTTTCGGGGCGGGGGCTACTGATTTTTGAAAAAACACCCGAAAGCAGACGAAAAAAGAAAGAATCTCTGGCCAGCGCTTCCATTTTTCGTAAAGTCCGGATATAATACAAGCATAAAATACAACAAAAAGAATGGGAGAGCTTATGGCGCAGAAGAAGGACGAGGGCCTGAACGGCAACGAAAAGATCGAACAGGCGGTCTGCCAGTTACAGCAGGAGCCTACACAGGAGCAGCTGGCGCATACCCTGACCGTGATCCGGCGGCGGATGCGGGAAAACGGACAGGTCGTGGTGGCGGTGGAGCCGAACCCGGCCAGTGAGCAGATGCAGCTGCGGGCCCTCCGCACGGCCGATGGGGCCAGCTGGTGGTATGCCTTTACCAGCTTTGAAGAGGAGATGAAGGGTGCGGAAGCGGTGCAGTCCACCTTTCTGGTGGAGCTTGAAAAGCTGTTGGATGCCGCACTGCAGGTGCCGGAGATCAACGGCATTATCCTGAACCCCTGGAACCGCACCATCCAGCTGGACAAGACCCTGCTCCGGATCATCAAGGGATAAACACGAAAGGACCCGCCTGCCGCATTTTGGTGCGAGCAGACGGGCCCTTTTTATATGGTAAAGGAAGAAGGAGAATGGCAGATCAGACTGCGTCGGTGCGGTTCTTCTTGAGCAGGCTCAGGATCACGGCACCCACCACGCTGCCAGCGGCCAGAGCCACGCAGTAGAGCAGGGCATGATCGACCACGGGGAACACGAAGATGCCGCCGTGGGGAGCGCGCAGGGCGCAGCCGAAGGTCATGGAGAGGGCACCGGCCAGCGCGGCACCGGCCACACAGCTGGGCAGGACGCGCAGCGGGTCGGCGGCGGCGTAGGGGATGGCACCCTCGGTGACGAAACACAGGCCCATGACGTAGTTCACGATGCCGTTGCGGCGCTCATCGGGAGTCCACTTCTTGGGGCAGAAGGTGGTGGAGAGGGCGATCGCGATGGGAGGAACCATGCCGCCCACCATGACAGCAGCCATGACCTCGTAGTTGCCGGAGGCCAGCGCGGCAGTGCCAAAGACGTAGGCAGCCTTGTTGAAGGGGCCGCCCATGTCAATGCTCATCATACCGGCAACGATGGCACCCAGCAGGACTTTGGAGGTGCCGCCCATGGCGTTGAGGCAGTTGGTCATGGCGGTGTTGATCATGCCCATGACCGGGTTGATGCCGCACATTACGGCACCGATGATGAGGATGCCGCCCAGCGGGTAGATCAGCATGGGGCGGATGCCGTTCAGGCTGGCGGGGAGCTTTTCGGTGATCTTTTTCAGGAACTCGACCACATAACCGGCCACGAAACCGGCCAGCAGAGCGGCCAGGAAGCCGCCGGAAATGCCGGTGGTCTCACCATTGGCAAGGCCTGCAAAGTTGGTGCCGTTCATGGCCAGCACGCCGCCCGCAAAGCCCACGGCCAGGCCGGGACGGTCGGCGATGGACATGGCGATGAAGCCTGCCAGAATGGGAAGCATGTAGCCAAAGGCGGCGCTGCCCACCGTCTTGAAGAAGGCGGCGATGGGGGTGTTCATGCCGAAGTTGGAGGGGTCGATGGTGTAATCGTCCAGCAGGAAGGCCAGCGCGATCATAATGCCGCCGCCCACCACAAAGGGCAGCA
>OGWT01002379.1_pt1 | contig 12898 bp, 9 predicted proteins | sample 1576101 | NCBI WGS metagenome assembly OGWT01 (sample SAMEA3541481, study PRJEB24748) | human gut metagenome | biome: human gut; feature: human-associated habitat; material: faeces | place: China | collected 2012 | reverse complement strand
GCTTGGAATCACAGTAAATACCTATGAGGATCTCCCGGCGGCATCCGCAGAAGTGGGAAAACTCCTGACCAAAGTCAATACAGGAATGAAAACCATTGAACGTGCACAGCAGAAGGTAGAGAGCGGAAAAGTCAGCCTGGCCTCGGCTTTGGATACGCTGAATGCCAATGCATCCATGACGGCACTTCAGGTCAGTGCTTCTTCTACCGAACTGGCCAATGCAGCCTCCTCCTTGGAGAGCGCACAGAGTAAACTGGATGAAGCCAAAGATACGGCACATGATTCCGCAGATCTGAATAAAGTGCTGAGCAAAGATACCATCACAAGCCTGCTTGCCGCGCAGAATTTTGATATGCCGGCGGGATATGCCATGGATGGGGATACCCAGTATCTGATCCGCGTAGGAGATGCCGTGCAGGATGTCGATGAATTAAAAGATCTGCCGCTTATGGATATGGGAATCGACGGAATCGATACGATCCGTCTTTTGGATGTGGCAGAAGTCAAAGTGACGGATAATTCCGATGAGACGTATGCCGTGATTAATGGCAATCCTGGCATTATGCTTTCGATGGAAAAACAGACCGGGTATTCTACCGGAGAAGTTACGAATCGTATCCTGGATAAATTTAAAGCGTTAGAAAAAGAAGATTCTAAGCTCCACCTGAATGTATTGATGAATCAGGGCGTATACATTGACATGATTGTAAACTCTGTAATGCAGAATATGATCTGGGGGGCAATCCTTGCTATTTTGGTATTGCTGCTGTTCCTGAAAGATATCAAACCGACAATCGTGATTGCATGTTCCATACCGCTTTCCGTTGTCGCTGCAATCGTGCTGATGTACTTTACCGGAATTACCTTAAATATTATTTCCATGTCCGGACTGATGCTTGGTATTGGTATGCTTGTGGACAACTCAATTGTTGTCATCGAAAATATTTATCGTCTGCGCGGAGAAGGCTATTCCATCCGGAAAGCAGCGGTAGAAGGATCAAAACAGGTGACGGGTGCGATCATTGCGTCAACGCTTACCACGATCAGCGTCTATGCGCCGATTATTTTTACAGAGGGAATTACCCGGCAGCTGTTTGTGGATCTTGCCCTGACGATTGCATATACCCTGGTAGCGAGTCTGGTCGTGGCATTGACGTTTGTCCCGGCGATGGCTTCTGTTACACTCAGAAAAACAAAAGATATCCGTCATCCGTGGTTCGATGCCGTCCGGGAATGGTATGGCAGAGTGCTGGAGTGGTGTCTGCGTTTCAAACCACTGGTACTGATTATTGCGGTGGTTCTTCTGATCGGAAGTGCAGCACTGTCACTTTCAAAAGGCTTAAACTTTATGGATATGGATATGGAGACAAATCAGCTTTCCGTCACGATTTCTGCAAAAGAGGGTGAGAAACTGACCTTTGAGGAATTAACACAGGCATCGGATGATGTGATTCAGAGAATCTCAAAAATCAAAGGAATCAAGACGGTCGGAGCGATGGCTGGTGGAGATTCCACGATGAATCTGATGGGTGGAGGAAATGACAGCGTCAGCATGTATATCCTGCTGGATGAGGACTCCAAAGTCAAAGCATCGGATGTGGAAGAAAAAATTGTCAGCAGGACGAAAGATCTGGACTGCAAAGTAGAAACCAACAGTTCTTCCATGGATTACAGCAGTTATTTCGGCAGCGGTCTTTCCGTCAGAATTAAAGGAAATGATATTGATACGCTGCAGAAGCTTGCCAAAGAAGTGGCAGATGTGATGAAGCAGACAAAGGGAACCGTGGATGTGGACGATGGTCTGGAAGATATGGAACCACAGCTTACCATTTCCGTGGATAAAGAAAAAGCTGCGGAATACGGATACACGGTTGCACAGGTATATCAGCTTGTCAGTGCGAAGATGGCAGACAGCAAGAGCGCAACCACGATTTCCACAGACATCAAAGATTATAAAGTCTATGTGCAGACACAGGAACAGACGGATACGAAACTGGACGATATCAGACAGATGACATTTACCCACACAGACAAAGACGGAAAAGAAAAAGAGATTCCTCTTACGAAAATCTGTGAGATGAAAGATACGACAACACTCAGCACCATGAAACGGGATGCACAGACACGTTATATTACGGTATCCTGTGGTGTGGATGAAGATCACAATGTCACACTGCTTGGCAATAAAATTCAAAAGAGTATGGATAAGCTGAATGTGCCGGAAGGCTATCATATCGAAATGACCGGAGAGGACGAGACAATCAGTGATTCCATGAGCCAGCTGGTTCTGATGATGATACTGGCAGTTATCTTTATTTATCTGATCATGGTGGTACAGTTCCAGTCACTCGTTTCTCCGTTTATCATTATGTTCTCGATTCCGCTTGCCTTCACCGGAGGATTTATTGCTCTGCTTCTGACAGGGCAGGAAGTCAATGTCCTGGCAATGCTTGGATTTATCATGCTGGCAGGTCTTATTGTAAACAACGGTATTGTACTGATTGATTATATCAATCAGGCAAGAAAAGCGGGTGTTTCTAAGCATGAGGCGATTATTTCATCCGGAAAGACCCGGGTGCGTCCGATTCTGATGACAGTACTGACCACAGTTCTTGCAATGCTGACTACGGCTCTTGGAATCGGTGACGGTTCCGACATGATGCGTCCGATGGCAATCACACTGATTGGAGGACTGGTTTATGGTACCGTTCTGACGCTGATTGTCATTCCATGTATCTACGATATGTTCCATCGGGAAAAGAACATGGTAGAAGAGGAATTATAGTGAATTTCACAGAAATCTTCTTGACAAAAAAGAGAGCCGCAAGTAAGATTAAATTATGTATAAAAAAGTGATGATGGAGAGGAGTACACATGGAATTCCTGAAAGAGAAGGATATTCATTGAAGTGGAGCATTGGCAGAGTTTTCGTGCAGAATGTTCCTGCAATGGCTGTAAGATATCCACAGGATGCAGTGTGGAAGGTAGCTCTGGAACTGGAATGTTGAATGTGGTATATTGCCCTGTAGGCATTCCCGGATCGTCCCCGTTAAAGGACATGATGAGTATTACAAAGGTGGTACCGCGAGAGTTTTCGCCCTTTGTGCAGAAAAAGAAAAGGCTTTCTGTACAGAGGGCGTTTCATTTATATTAAGGAGGAACACATGAGCAAAGAATTAGGTAAAACATACGATCCGAAAGATATAGAGGATCGTCTCTATAAGAAGTGGGAGGACAATGGGTATTTTCATGCAGAAGTAGACCGCAGCAAGAAACCGTTTACCATTGTGATGCCACCGCCAAATATTACCGGTCAGCTTCACATGGGACATGCACTGGATAATACCATGCAGGATATCCTGATCCGCTACAAGAGAATGCAGGGATACAATGCACTGTGGCAGCCGGGTACGGATCACGCATCCATCGCTACAGAGGTAAAGGTGATTCAGAGTTTAAAAGAGCAGGGCATCAATAAGGCGGACCTGACCCGTGAAGAGTTCCTGGATAAGTGCTGGGAGTGGAGAAAAGAATACGGCGGACGTATTGTAAAGCAGCTGCGCAAACTTGGTTCTTCCGCAGACTGGCAGCGTGAGCGCTTTACGATGGATGAAGGATGTTCCCATGCGGTACAGGAAGTATTCACCAAGTTATATAAGAAGGGCTGGATTTATAAAGGTTCCCGTATTGTCAACTGGTGTCCGGTATGTAAGACTTCCATTTCCGATGCGGAAGTTGAGCATGAAGAGCAGGATGGATTTTTCTGGCATATCAATTATCCGGTTGTTGGAGAGGAAGGCCGCTTCGTAGAGATTGCCACCACACGTCCGGAGACACTGTTTGGTGATACTGCGGTGGCAGTAAACCCGGACGATGAGCGTTATAAAGATATTGTCGGAAAGACTTTAAAGCTTCCGATGACGGACCGCGAAATACCGGTGATCGCAGATGCTTATGTAGACAAGGAATTTGGAACCGGATGCGTAAAGATCACTCCGGCACATGACCCGAACGATTTTGAGGTTGGAAAGCGTCATAATCTGGAAGAAATTGTTGTCATCAACGACGATGCAACGATGAATGAAAAAGCCGGAAAATATGCCGGAATGGACCGCTACGAGTGCCGGAAAGCACTGGTGGATGATCTTAAGAAAGAGGGACTTCTGGTAAAAGTTGTTCCACATTCCCACAATGTCGGTGTGCATGACCGCTGTCATACAACGGTTGAGCCGATGATCAAGCAGCAGTGGTTTGTAAAGATGGATGAGATGATCAAGCCGGCTGTGGAAGGTGTGAAGAACGGAGATATCAAACTTCTTCCAAAGCGTATGGACAAGACCTACTTTAACTGGACCGACAACATCCGTGACTGGTGTATCAGCCGTCAGCTGTGGTGGGGACACCGCATTCCGGCATGGTACTGCGATGACTGTGGCGAGATGGTAGTATCCATCGAAAATCCTGGCAAGTGTCCGAAGTGCGGATGTACACATATGACACAGGATCCGGATACGCTTGATACCTGGTTTTCTTCTGCACTGTGGCCATTCTCTACGTTAGGCTGGCCGGAAAAGACCGAGGATCTGGATTATTTCTATCCGAACGATGTGCTGGTAACCGGATACGATATTATTTTCTTCTGGGTTATCCGTATGATTTTCTCCGGATATGAGCAGATGGGTAAGGCACCGTTCCATACCGTACTGTTCCACGGACTGGTACGTGACTCCCAGGGACGCAAGATGAGTAAATCACTGGGCAATGGTATTGATCCACTGGAAGTCATTGACAAGTATGGCGCAGATGCACTTCGTCTGACACTGATTACCGGAAATGCACCGGGAAATGACATGCGGTTCTACTGGGAGCGTGTGGAGGCATCCCGTAACTTCGCCAATAAAGTATGGAATGCATCCCGTTTTATCATGATGAATCTGGATGGATTTGAACTCCATACGCCGTCAAAGGATGAGTTACATGCAGCAGACAAGTGGATTCTTTCCAAGGTGAATACCCTTGCAAAAGATGCCACAGAAAATATGGATAAATTTGAACTCGGAATTGCCGTACAGAAAGTATACGATTTTATCTGGGATGAGTTCTGTGACTGGTACATTGAGATCGCAAAAGTCCGTACCTATAAAAAGGATGAAGATCCGGTATCTGCTAATGCGGCACTGTGGACCTTAAAGACCGTACTGACCGAGGCATTGAAACTGTTACATCCGTATATGCCATTTATCACGGAAGAAATCTTCTGTACATTACAGTCAGAGGAAGAGACGATTATGCTCTCCAAGTGGCCGGAGTACAAAGAAGAGTGGAACTTCCCGGCAGAGGAAGCAGCCATTGAGCACTGTAAGGATCTCGTTAAGGGAATCCGTAATGTCCGCATAGAAATGGATGTTCCGCCATCAAGAAAGGCAAAGCTTTATATTACATCTGAGGATGCAGGGCTTCGCACTGTTTTTGAAGAAAATAAGGAAGTATATGTAAATCTTGCTTCTACCAGCGAGATTATAGTACAGGCAGACAAAAACGGTATCAGTGAGGATGCGGTTTCCGTTGTGATTCCGGGAGCAGTTCTTTATCTGCCACTGGAGGATCTGGTAGATTTTGAAAAAGAAAAAGAGCGTTTGCATAAAGAAAAAGATAAGCTGACGAAGGAACTTGCACGTTCTAAGGGCATGCTTTCCAATGAAAAATTCTTAAATAACGCAAAACCGGAAAAGGTACAGGAAGAGAAAGACAAGCTGGCAAAGTATGAGCAGATGATGGCTCAGGTAGAAGCGCGGCTGGCACAAATGAAATAAATGGTTTCGGATTTCTATAGCAGAGAGGGGAAAATGCCATGGAAGATATTTCAATGAGAGGTGCGGTTGTCCGGATTTCACAGGATAGTATGGAAGCATATTTGACATTGCAGCCGCCGGAGGCCGGAGAGGGATACACATTATCAGAGCTGGTGCGGTATATCCGCACCCAGCGGGTAACCAATGGAATTGACGAAGCGGCGATCCAGGAGATGATCGATGGCGGAGTGTACATGAGAGATGTATGTATTGCAAAAGGACAGCCACCGGTCAATGCAGAAAACGGCCGCTATGAACTTCATTTCAATCCGGATGTGGATGGAAAACCAAAGGTCAAGGAGGATGGTTCCATAGATTACTGGAGCATCCGTACAGTGGAGATGGTAAAAGAAGGTCAGACAATTGCCACCTACTATCCACCAACCGAGGCGGTAAACGGGATGAATGTTTCGGGAAAGCCGATACTGGCAGTCCGTGGCAAGCCATTGCAGCCACTCCGCGGAAAAGGATTTCACTGTACAGAAGACGGAAGTACTTATATTGCAGACCTGTCTGGAAAGATTGAAATGTCAAACGGAAAGATCCGGATATCCGCAGTTTATGAAATTCCCGGTGATGTGGGAATCGGTACAGGAAATGTGGAATATCACGGAGATGTTGTAATCCACGGTGGAATCAAACCGGGGGCAAAGGTAAGTACGAGTGGAAGTCTCACGGTAGACGGTATCTGCGAGAACTGTGTGATTGAAGCGGGAAAAGATATTGTCCTGCGAAGCGGTGTTCTCGGTGGAAACAAGACCAGTATTCGTGCAGGTGGGAATATCCACGCAAAATTTTTCGAATACTGTAAGGTGAAAGCCGATGGCTTTATTGAAGTGACTTATGCATTAGACAGTCATATGATCAGTTTTGATCATATTTATGTAACCGGAAAAAAGGGAAGTATCATTGGCGGATATGCCTACGCAATCAGTGGAATGGATGTGAATGTAATCGGAAATTCCACGGAAGTAAAGACACAGGTGCATGTCGGAGTCAGTGCGCAGATGCGGCAGGAACTGTCGGATCTGCAGAAATCCATTGAAGAAAATGGGGAAGTGATCAAGAAGATTACCACCGGGCTGAAACAGTTTGAACTGGTGGCTGCGCAAAAAGGAATTGATGTATCGAAAGATCCGCGCAGAACCGAGCTTCTTCGTGTCAAAATGAAAACGCAGGCAGATATTGCTGAAAGCCAAAAAGCGGTAGATCGTCTGGAAGAACTGGTCAAACGCGGGGAAAATGCAAAGATCAGTGTCGTACGCAAAGTGTATTCCGGATGTGTTGTAACCATTGACCAGCAGACGCTTACCGTAAAAGAACTGCAGGAATCCGTTTGTTTCCAGAAGAAAAAAGAAGGGGTTGTGATGATCTCTCTCAAGTAAACAGATGCAGTTCCTGTAATATTTCCGAGAAATAATGCGAATAAATTTACTTGCATATCCAATGCATTATATTATAATTAAGATACATGGGAACGCAGAACCTGTATATCGCAAAAAGGAGCAGGAGAAATGATTAATTTTGAAAAAGAGCTGAAGAATTTTCAGCCGAGTCTGGAAGTAGAAGAAGCCGAGGCTGCAATTTATAACCATGATCTGACAGATGTAACGGATATTATTACCGAAATATTGCGTGATGTACGTCAGAATGGTCAGCAGTTAGGACAGTAATGAAAAAGAGGAAGAAATGATTTGTTATAAATGTGGACAGGAGGTTGGAAATGCGAAGCGCTGCCCGAATTGCGGGGCAGATCTTTCCGTATTTTTGAAAGTGCGTCACATTTCCAACGCATATTATAATCTGGGGCTGGAACAGGCGGGCGTGAGAAATCTTTCCGGAGCGATTGTCAGCCTGAAAAACAGTCTGAAGTTTAATAAATATAATATTGATGCACGAAATCTTCTGGGATTGATTTATTGCGAGACAGGAGAAGTGGTAGATGCCTTAAGTGAATGGGTGATCAGCCGCAGTTATCAGCCGAAGGACAATCTTGCCAGTCATTATCTTGATGAGATCCAGCAGGACCGGGGAAGATTGGATTCCGTAAATCAGACGATTAAAAAATATAACCAGGCATTGCACTATTGCAAGCAGGACAGTCGGGATCTGGCAATTATCCAGCTGAAAAAGGTACTTTCGCTGAATCCGAAGCTTGTCAAGGCACATCAGCTGCTGGCGCTTCTTTATCTGCAGGACAATAAGCTGGAACTGGCAAAAAAAACTTTGCGCAATGCGGGAAAGATTGATACAAATAATACAACCACCCTGCGTTATCTGCGCGAAGTGAATGCAAGACTGAAGGAAAAAAGTCCTTCCAAAAAGCCGAAGGATGATGATCTGATTTCTTATCAAAGTGGAAATGAGACCATTATCATGCCGAAGCGGTTTAAGGAATCTTCGATTGGGGCAACACTGGTATATATCGTGATCGGACTAATCGTGGGTACTGCGATTACCGCGTTTCTGATCGTGCCGAGCGTCCGCAACAAGGCAAAAGAAGAGGCACAGAGAAAACTGGTTGAGGCGAGTGATACCATTTCCACGAATGGACAGACAATCAAAGATCTGGAAGGACAGGTGGAGGATCTGAAAAATCAGCTGGAGGAGCAGACGACCAACAACGAAAAGGTCAAGGTTCAGATATCCACTTATGAAAATCTCCTACAGGCATGTGTTTCCTATTATGGATCAAAGGATGTGACGACTGCGGGAGAGACGCTGGACAAAGTAAAGACGAAGTATCTGTCCGACAAAGCCAAAACCATATATGATGATATCCATGGGGAGGTACAGGATAAGTATCTGAATCAGCTTTACAAGGAAGGCTATAGTTTGTACTCCCGTGGAAAGTATAAGGACGCCATCGATACATTAAAACAGATTACGGATGAGCAGGAAGATTTCCAGGACGGATCAGCTGCCTATTATCTGGCACAGTCCTACCGGAAAAACGGGGACCTGAAATCTGCAAAACCGTATTATCAGTATGTAATTGAAAATTATCCGGATACGGAGCGGGCGAGAACGTCACAGAATTATGTAGACGCACAGGAATAAAAAGGAACACATTGCATTACAAAAGACACTACAGTACAGGTTACTGTCGGTGTCTTTTTTTGCTTATTTATAAAGAAGTAAGGGAAAGGAAGAGGTTTTATATGGAAGCAGCATATCGAAAGGAAGCGGACTGCATGATTGTGCCGATGCCGCGGGAGGTGGATCATCATGTGGCAGGCAATATGAGCAGGGAAATAGATCTGCTGGCGGAAAGCTGGCATGTTCACAGGATTGTATTTGATTTTGCGGGGACTGATTTTATGGACAGTTCCGGAATCGGTATATTAATAGGAAGAAAAAAGACGATGGACATGCATGCAGGAAAAGTGACAGCGGTAAATCTGGGAGAACGGGTGTATAAAATATTTGAAAAATCCGGGTTGTTTCAGATTATTTCATTGGAAGAGGAGGAAAAATAAAATGGTGCAGGAAAATCATATGCAGGTTCATTTTGATGCAAAATCCGTAAATGAGGGATTGGCACGCATGGTTGTGACCGCATTTATGACAAATATGAATCCGACGCTGGAGCAGATTGCAGATGTAAAGACAGCAGTGAGTGAGGCTGTGACAAATGCCATTATCCATGGATACGAAGATGAAACGAAACAGGTGGAACTGACCTGTGACCAAAACGGTCAGCAATTGGTGGTAACGGTGGAAGATCACGGAGTCGGAATTGAAGATCTTGAACAGGCATTGCAGCCTTTTTTTACTACAAAACCGGAATTGGAACGTTCCGGTATGGGCTTTTCCTTTATGGAGGCATTTATGGATCGGATTGAGGTACGGTCAAAAAAAGGAGAAGGAACACGTGTGGTTATGTGGAAATACATAGAAAGGGAACGTGAGCAGTAAGATACCGGCAAAAGAGGAAAATGGACGACAGAACATCCAGAGGGCGCAGCAGGGAGACCGGAAGATCAGGCAGCAGATGATAACCGAGAATATGGGGCTGGTTTATATGGTGGCGAAACGATTTGCAAACCGGGGAACCGATTTGCAGGATCTGACACAGATCGGAGTGATTGGTCTGATTAAGGCGATCGACCGGTTTGACACTTCGCTATCCTACTCTTTTTCTACCTATGCTGTTCCGCTTATTATGGGGGAAATCCGGAGATTTTTACGGGATGACGGTATGATTCATACGAGTCGCCAGATGAAAGAACATGCAAGAAAAATAGCAATTGTCAGAGAACAAATGAAAAAGACACAAAATAAGGAGCCGACATTGCAGGAACTGGCGGAAAAGACAGGAATTGCCATTGAAGATCTGGTGGTGGCAATGGAAGCAGGAAGAGAGGTAGATTCTTTTTCGCGACCGGTGACGGAAAATGACGGAAAAGTGCTGACTTTGGAAGAAAAGCTGGAGGATAATCACCGGTTTGAAACTCCGCTTCTGAATCATATTGCATTGAAACAGGCGATCGACCAGCTGCCGGAGAAAGAAGCACAGCTGATAAAATTTCGCTATATGGACAATCTTTCCCAGGCAGAAACAGCAAAGCGCATGGGGAAAAATCAGGTATCCGTATCGCGCAGTGAGCGGAAGATACTGGAAAAACTTCGCAGAAAAATGTTGTAGCTACCACTTACAGGTACAGGGAAAATCTGGTATAATTTGCACGTAAAAGATCATAAAAGGGAGAAATTAACATGGGAGAATATTTGCAGGAAGCCGTGTTGCCGGTGCAGTACGACAATTATGTGTTTGATTTGTACGGGACACTGGTGGATATCCACACAGAGGAAGATTTTCCAAAACTGTGGGAGAAACTGGCATTGTTTTTTGGATATTACGGGGCTATTTATGAACCGAAGGAATTGCAGAAGCGCTATGCGGCACTTGTCAGCGACTGTGAGCGCGCGTTGAAAAAGACGCTGGAAGAGGACAGGCATTATACGCATGAGGCATCTCCGGAGATTGAGATCGGGGAAGTGTTTGAAAAACTGTATCAGGAAAAAGGGATCGTGGCCGATAAGACCCTTGCCATACATACCGGACAGTTTTTCCGTGCGCTGTCTACCGATTATGTCCGTTTGTATCCGGGGACACAGCAGATGCTTGCCAGTCTGAAAAAAATGGACAAAAAAGTATATCTGTTATCGAATGCCCAGCGCATTTTTACCGCATATGAAATGAATGTTTTAGGCATTACAAAATATTTTGATGATATTTTGATTTCTTCGGATTATCACACGAAAAAACCGGACAAACGTTTCTTTCATATATTGTTGGAGCGGCATAAGCTGGATGTGTCACATTCCCTGTATATCGGGAATGACAGCCGTTGTGATGTCGGTGGTGCAAAAGGTGTCGGAATGCCGGTGTTTTATGTAAATTCCAATATTTCCCCGAAAAATGATGACGGAAAAGAGGCAGACTATATTGTAGAGAATTTTTGTGCCTGGAAGGAGGTAACCATATGAGTAAATTAAAACCAGGAAAAGTAGCAATTATCGGATGTGGATTTGTCGGTTCTGCATCTGCATTCGCCCTGATGCAGAGCGGATTATTTACCGAGATGGTGCTTTTGGATGCAAACCATCAGAAAGCTGGACGGCTTCGTAAAATATTGGCGGCGACGGAGTTCTTTCAGCACACCGGTTCTTTCGTATTTTCTTTTAAATTTTTTGAGTGCGCGTTCAATGTTTTCGCCCTCTTTGATCGGCATGATAATCATTTTGCAAAAATGGTTTTAAATTTTTTAGTAATCAAAATTCGTAAATCGGTGTAAACCGCCCCCACTGGCAGCTGGTGCTGGTGGATGCTTCGGACGCAGCCCATGCCGCGTTCAGCACCCATGCCAGCAAGGCCGCGGCAAAGGATCCGCGCATTCTGTATAAGAAAGTGGAAAACGGCGGCATTGCGGCCAACACCACGGCAGGCTTTGCGCTGGCAACGGGGACGTATATTGCCCTGCTGGACCATGACGATGTGCTGTACCCCAACGCGCTGTATGAGAGCGTGAAAACCCTGCAAAACCAGGGAGCCGAGCTGGTGTACAGCGATGAGATCGTGCTTTCGGCGGATTTGAAACAGCTGGGCGGCTACCACTTTAAGCCGGACTTTGCGCCGGACTATCTGCGCGGGGTCAACTTCATCACCCATCTGGCGGTGTTCTCCCGCGCATTGCTGGACCGTGCCGGTGCATATGAATCCAGTGAGTACGATGGTGCACAGGACCATGACCTGATGCTGCGCCTGACCGAACAGACCACGCGGGATAAAATTGCCCATATCAAAAAGGTGCTCTATATCTGGCGCGGCCATGCGGGTTCCACCGCGGCGGGCATGGAGGCGAAGCCCTATGCCCTGGCGGCCGGTGTGCGCGCGATTGATGCCCAGCTCAAGCGGCTGAACCTGCCCGGCAAAGCCATGCAGGTGGAGGACGCGCCCGGTGCGTTCCAGGTGCGGTACGAGCTGACCGGCCACCCGAAGATCAGCGTACTGATCCCCAGTAAAGACCACATTGACGACCTGGACCGTTGCCTGACGAGCCTGTACAAAAACGCGGGCTACGACAATTTTGAGGTCATCGTCATCGAGAACAACTCCACCGACCCGGCGACGTTTGCCTATTACGAGACACTGCCCAGCCGCTTTGCCGACTGCCGCGTCGTCTACTACAAGGGCGCATTCAACTTCTCGGCCATCAACAACTTCGGCGCGACGTTTGCCGAGGGCGAGCACCTGCTGCTGCTCAACAACGACATTGAGGTGTTGTCGTCCGACTTCCTGCGCGAGCTGCTCAGCTACAGCCAGCGGCCCGACGTAGGCGCGGTGGGCGCCAAGCTCTACTACCCGGACGACACGATCCAGCACGCCGGCATCATCACGGGGCTGGGCGGCTACGCCGGGCACAGCCACAAGTACCACAAGCGCGGCGGCAGCGGGTATATGTTCCGGCTGGCCACGGTGCAGGATTTCTCCGCCGTGACAGCGGCCTGCCTGCTGGTGCGCACCGCCGACGGCGTGGAGA
>OGWT01002364.1_pt1 | contig 12950 bp, 6 predicted proteins | sample 1576101 | NCBI WGS metagenome assembly OGWT01 (sample SAMEA3541481, study PRJEB24748) | human gut metagenome | biome: human gut; feature: human-associated habitat; material: faeces | place: China | collected 2012 | reverse complement strand
TAATAATTCATTGTTTTAATTCATAAATAAGGCTTTCAAATGAATAGAAGTGGGCGGTGAACTGTGAGAAGAAAAAAATAAAGAGAGCCTTTAGCTCCCTGATTGAGAAAGAATATAAATACGAGAAAATCCCCACTTCCGGCATATAATTAATGCTGAAAATAGGGATTTAGTCTCTCGGTGCGATAATGTTTTGTCTTTAACATTATTACATCGCTTATATGTTTTTTATTTCTTATCTATTTGTTCTTTCTCATATATTAGGGTTTGGGGTGATTTAAATCGTAGATAAAGCAGAAGTGATACTAGCTAGGTTACTCTTTTAAGGATATTCCAAGTATTCGTAAATAAAATAGAAGCATTATTCTCTTTAATTCTGGTTACTCATTTTGATTATTAGTCATACTTATGCCACTACTATATGTTCACAGATTATATTTCTGAATAACAATCAGTTATGAAATATATAATCAGAAAGGGTAATAGTTTAGCAACGTGCTATTTACTTTTAAATCCTTAGAATTACACCATTTTAACAACCTATTACAAAAACAATGCTTAATCTGATAAAAACAAAAAAGTGGATTAAACATTCTAAGTGTATGATATTTTATTATTTAGAATTCTTTCGGTGGAGTTAATATATGATATCCAATATTTTACATTTTGTTCACTTCAAACATATTTCATGATTCAACTACTGATTTCCTACGCACTTTTATTATTATTTGCTTATGAAAAATACTTCGAATAAAAATAAATCTTCCCTCTAAGTTTACACGATTAAAAATAGACTTCGGTTGCCAGCAACAAAAAACTTTCATGTTGTTTCTATTAATAATTATTGTTTCATATTCATTAAAATTTCCCCCTCATGATCCTAACATGCAATTATTTCTCAGTATTTTGCAACAAGTATGATTTCTTTTACAATTTATTTTTTAAAAAAAGTAGCATATCCAAACTTTTACTATCTTTGTGACTACAGTAACAATTTTGATCTAAAACATAAAATTTCATAACAGAATAAGTAGGCTGTAAAATTTGCCAAAAGTATTCAATATTATGTTATTGGTTTATGTTGAAAATCTTAATTTATATTGCTACTGTGAAACCCCAAAAAGTAAACTGTAATAACAGAAACAAAGTGATAAAATAAAAAAACAAGCTAGAATGGGCTATAAGAATTAAGCTTTTTAATAATAAGTTATTGCCCCAAAGTAGGATTGAGATGGTTTGTTTATCATGGAAAAATATGTAAAATTTTAAATCAATATTTATTTAACAATTATATTAACTCATGGATGCGAAAGAAAGAGAACAACACAAGCTTAAGCTAATAAAAACAATCATAACTTCACCAAGTTATGACATGAAAGAATTGCTTGCCACTTATGCTTTATATTTATCCAATACTCCTGATACCTTATACAATATTAGCTATTACACTGATAGAATAGATGATTTTATAAAAAGGATAAATGATTTGCCTCTAAAAGTCAAATGGTTTGATAGTATTTTTGATAAAATCAAGTTTGTAATAGATTCACATCCACTAAAAGACGAATTTATATTTATATTTGATGAATTATTCGCTTATACTACATCTACATTTGATATTAAAAAAGAAAATGTAGATGTATTCAGATTAGATTTGGTGACTCCAAATAAGTTTTCGCTTCGAATAAGAAAAGAAAAATCTGAGATAGATTTTTTCTTTAAATATCCTGATGAGAAGCACAAAGATATCGATATACTCATTAGTAATATCAAAGAAACCATATTAAAATATTACCCTTTATCTAAAGATTTTTGATTATGACTCTCAATATAATAAATAGCTCCGTATATAAAAGAGTAATAGATAGGACTAATATATATAATTCAATATATGCTTTAGAATCATATATATTTGAAAAAGGATTATTGTCTTCCGAAGATTTGAATACCTATAACAAATTATCAGACAAATATAATTTCGAATACATTGATAAAATTATTGATAAATGCCAGATAATATTAAAAGATATACTAACCAATTCGACTAAATTATTCAACATAGAAGTGTATTTCAAGTTTAAGAAAATAGATAATGATGAAAAGACCATATTCAGACCATTACATACAGCAGATTTAATATCTCAAATCTGTATCATGTCAATGTTGAACATAATAATGTTTGATGATTCTCTGTCAGATAAGAAAAATGAAAAACAATCAAGACGAAAACTCTCTGATATCGCAAAATTAGTGCCAGCAAACTTCTATGGAAATATACCATCAACAAATCCTGATGAAATTTTTATTAACTGGAAAGTAAAATACAAAGAATACTCAGAAATAGTCATAAATAAATATTACGAATACAAGAAAAACAATAAATACACACAAGAAATATGTCTGGATTTAAAAGATTTTTTTCCTTCTATTAATCCAATTCATATATACAATTTAATTTATGAAAAAATAGAGCCTTCATTTTCTAAAAATGAAGACAAAGAATGTTTAAAGATTATCTTGCAAAAACTTTTATACTTCAATGTAAATCCATTTGATCAAAAATGGAATGAGTATTATTATCCTAACATAGATTCTGAAATACAAAAGAGATATAAAAACAATCTAATAAACAGGGGATTACCCCAAGGACTTCCTCACGCATACTTTTTTAGTAATTTGTGTATGGTTGAAATTGAGAAACATATTAAGTCTATGTTTAAAGGAGAAGCGTTTTATTATGTAGATGATTCGGTTATTTACACAAATGGGATTGAAGAAGAGATATTTTCAGAAAAGATTGATGAACTTAACAAGTTAATCAAAACATCTTTTAATCAAAAGTATGGACAAAATAAGTCAATAATAACAAGCTGCTTAGATAGAAAAAAGTTCTATTTTAACAACTTAATAGAATATGAAATAGAGATTCATAAAAAAGATAAAAGTTCAATCAATCCAATAGGAGAAGCATATAACGATTTATCTAAATTACAAAATCTGGCAACGCAAGTTTCAGGGGTTGCATCTATTTTCTCTACATTAGATGAAACTGAAGACTCTAATCTAAAAAAGAAATTAGAAATACTTATTGTCGCAATAGATAAAGAATTAAAGATTGAAGAGAAAAAAAAAGAAAAAGACTCTAACAAAGCAAGTAAATATAAGCTTAAGCTTTTATTGAGATATAAAAAGTTTTTCCTATTTAGACTGAGATTGTTACAGTATACAGAAAAAGCCATCGAGGAAGATGATTTCGATAAGTTCTATAATAAGTATGGTTTTAACAAAGAGAATAAACAATTAAATAAAAAGAAATTCTTCGATTGCTATGAAGAAGATATTTTTATAGCAGAAGTACGGCTTATCATTCAATGTTATGAAGGAGATAGAGAGAATTTAAATGCATTTAAAAATAATATATATATAATAGAAGAAAATCTTCTACATGAAAATCCAGCGTCTAGCAATCAAAGGAAAAATTTGTATATGCGGAAAGATATTGATGGGACTTTAAACATATTTACGTTTGAGAACTTCAAATATGAGAGTTTGAATAAACTTATGAACACAGAATATCGCTTTTTTCCGAGAACAACATCATTAAACAGAATAGAGAAATTAGAAAGAATTCTTCAAAAAGACATATATCATCTTTTTATCATAGAAAAGCATGCACGCTTCATATTTGATTTGTCAGATGAATTTAAACGTAAAATATTAAATGCGTTGTTTTCTTATATATTTGGAATTGGAATTGAAGATAGCTGTAACTTGAATAAATACAATAACAGAGCTATTCTATATTACGAGCTTCGAATAATATGTTATTTGAGGAATAGATATTTTAATTTCGATAAATTTATATTGTTTGCAAATAATATTTTAAAAGAATCGAAAGAAGATAAAACTCCAGAAAAGATAGATCCCAAGATTTTTGAAGTACTCCATATATTTATAAAAAAAGTAAAACAACCTAATTATGTGGATTCACTCATTGTCGTACATAAGTTAGTAAACGGATTATGGAAGAATGGGTCTAAGTTTCTTCACTTTTATACTCTTCATAATGAAGAACACGCTATTGAATTAATTCAACAGACATTAAAATTAACAAGGGCAATAGATTATTTTAAATTGAAAGATATCGACTTTTACTTATTATTCTTAGCGTGCTATTTGCATGATATTAGTATGGTTGTTCACCCTAATTTAGAAGACTTTAAGACTGACGCAAATACTAGTGACACTATTTTTACAGAGTATATCTTGGAAGATTCTTCGGAAAAAAAGATAGATACCAAAGCATTACTGCTAAAATATTTTAAAAAAGTATTTTCCTTTTTTGAAAATGAGGTAAGAGGAAAACATCCTAAACAAAGTGCCCAATTTATTATTAAAATAAAAGATACATATCTAAGTTTTATAGAGAAAACACATTTACAAATTGTAGCTGATATTTCTGAAGCGCATGGATTTAACTCTTATGAAGTATATGGACGGAAATCCAAAGGTTCTACTGATATCTATAGCGTTAAGTATCTTATGATTTTGCTAAGATTAGCAGATCTTTTAGATATGTGTAAGGATAGAGTCAGCTATTATATTTTAAAGGAAAACATAAGACATATGGAGCATATATCTCAGTTTCATTGGATATCTCACTTAGTTACAGACAGATGCGATATTAGATTGGGCTACAGGTTAAAAGATGCGAATATAACTAATAGTTCTTTAGAGAAAAATGCAATAGATGAAATTGTTAATATAGACATATATTTAAATACAAAACAATTTACAAAAGTCGATGCACCTTCAACATGTAAAGGATATTTTGCTAAAAATATAAGTAATGGTATATCTATTGAAATCCTAGATGAAGAATCTAAGCCATGCAATAATGCGCCTAACTGTTTGTTTTCTTGTAAATGGATGACAAAAAAGCAAGATTATTTATTTAAAGAATTAGTGGAATTAAAGAAATATCTGAAGCGAGTCAATAATGGTATTTTTGAGACTCAAATATTTGTAAATCTTATATGCGAAGATAAAATTAACTTAGATACAGAATTTAGAGATATTGTAAGTAATTATTTAGAAAAGAAGTAGATTTCTATAATTCACTATCGATTAATAAGCCTGATGTAATTAGCACTATATTTTCCCTTTATTTTCTATTAGACATTAACTATATAGAAAGAATAAATAAGGTAACACTTTTATAAATTTACTCTTTAGAGGAACGAGTAAGAAAAAACATCAAAACTAGCAAGGCTTGGTGTTGCCATTTTATTTTAGGAATATATCTTTGTGTTCAGAAAAAGAAAGGATTATATTTATTCCATCAAAAATGTTATTTCTTAGTACTAGTAAGCCACCTAATAAGTTAAAGTAATATAAATATATTTTTTATGCGGGGAGTAAAATAAGGGAGTAAGACCATCAACAAACAAATGAAAGCTCTGATTATCAGAGCTTTCATTTGTTTCAAAGTGGAGCTGGAGGGAATCGAACCCTCGTCCAAACGAGGAAATCATAAGCTTTCTACATGCTTATCTTTGCCTAATTTTTCGAGCAACGGCAGAACCAAAGCCATCAACCATTGCCTTATCCTTTAAAGTTTCATTCTCGCCTCAAGGCCGACAAGAACTATCCCCGATGTAACTGCACCACTGGATCGGAATGCTTCGGAGCAACAGCTTCCGAGTGATGTCTCGTCCCAGCACCTAGTGCCGGGATTAAGCTAATCTACTGTGATTCGATTAAGCAGCAAGAGCGTATTGTCTTTCGCCAGATAAAATTTTGAGGACTGAGATTTAAGTGCAAATCAACGACGCACTGCATGCTTACTTACTATTTCTACCCGCTGTCAAATCCAGTCAACCCCAGAATACATACGGTTTTTAGAAATCGTGGGGCAAAGATAAGAATTCTTTTGTTACTGTACAAAAGAATAGTGTGATTGCTTACTCCGGATTAATAAACCTTATCTTTTTATAAGACCCAAAGCAGTCTTGCATTACCATACGTACAATAAAAGCCAGTACTCCGGACGATTTTACCTTTCTTTCTCCCACATAACCCGTACCTTTGGCAACAGAAGATAATATACACAAAAATATAAATATCATGAAGAAACTAATTGCAATGACACTACTGCTCGGAGGCAGTACTCTGCTCTGCGCACAAAAGACCGTGAAGATACCCGCTGTGTACAAACCCGTCAAAAGCGAGATGTACAAGAAAGGCTGGATTGATTTCAACAAAAACGGAGTGAAGGATGTATACGAAGATCCGAATGCCTCGCTGGATGCACGTATCGAAGATCTGCTCAGCCAGATGACACTGGAAGAAAAGACTTGCCAGATGGTAACCCTCTACGGTTACAAACGTGTACTAAAGGACGACCTCCCCACCCCCGAATGGAAACAAATGCTTTGGAAAGACGGTATCGGTGCCATCGACGAACACCTGAACGGTTTCCAACAATGGGGACTTCCCCCATCGGATAATCCCTATGTATGGCCGGCATCCCGCCATGCCTGGGCACTGAATGAAGTACAACGCTTCTTCATAGAAGAAACGCGCCTCGGCATCCCCGTAGACTTTACGAACGAAGGTATCCGCGGAATAGAAAGTTACCGTGCCACCAATTTTCCCACACAACTGGGATTGGGACATACCTGGAACCGCGAACTGATACGCCAGGTAGGATTAATCACCGGACGGGAAGCCCGTATATTGGGATATACCAATGTCTATGCTCCCATCCTCGATGTCGGCCGTGACCAGCGTTGGGGACGCTATGAGGAAGTATATGGTGAATCTCCTTACCTCGTTGCCGAACTGGGTATTGAAATGGTACGCGGCATGCAACATAACCATCAGGTAGCAGCAACCGGAAAACATTTCGTTGCTTATAGTAACAACAAGGGCGCCCGCGAAGGTATGGCACGTGTAGACCCGCAAATGTCACCACGCGAAGTGGAAATGATACATGTCTACCCCTTCAAACGAGTGATAAAGGAAGCGGGATTATTGGGAGTGATGAGTTCGTACAATGATTACGACGGTGTTCCCATACAAGGCAGTTATTATTGGCTGACTACACGTCTGCGTGGCGAGATGGGTTTCCGGGGATATGTGGTTTCGGATAGTGATGCCGTTGAATATCTTTATACCAAACACAGCACCGCCAAAGATATGAAAGAAGCCGTGCGTCAAAGTGTAGAAGCCGGTCTGAATGTACGTTGCACCTTCCGGTCACCGGATTCATATGTATTGCCTTTGCGCGAATTGGTAAAAGAGGGCGGACTAAGCGAAGAAGTGATTAACGACCGTGTACGTGACATTCTGCGTGTAAAATTCCTCGTAGGACTGTTCGATGCTCCCTATCAGACTGACCTTGCAGGCGCCGATAAAGAAGTAGAGAAAGCTGAGAATGAATCTCTTGCATTGCAAGCCTCACGCGAAAGCCTCGTCTTATTGAAGAATGAAAACAACGTGTTGCCATTGGATATCAACAACGTGAAGAAAATAGCAGTTTGCGGCCCAAATGCAGACGAAGAGGGATATGCACTGACACACTACGGTCCTTTGGCAGTAGAAGTAACCACAGTGCTGGAAGGCATTCGCCAAAAATCCGAAGGCAAAGCAGAAGTACTCTACACCAAAGGCTGTGATCTTGTAGATGCCAATTGGCCGGAAAGCGAACTTATCGACTATCCGATGACAGATAACGAACAAGCTGAAATCGATAAAGCAGTAGAAAACGCACGCCAGGCAGATGTAGCCGTAGTCGTATTAGGAGGCGGACAGCGTACCTGCGGTGAAAACAAATCACGCAGCAGCCTCGACCTTCCGGGACGACAACTGAAACTGCTTCAAGCGGTACAAGCAACCGGAAAGCCCGTCGTACTGGTGCTGATTAACGGTCGCCCGCTATCCATCAATTGGGCAGACAAGTTCGTTCCCGCTATTTTAGAAGCATGGTATCCGGGGTCCAAAGGTGGAACAGCAGTAGCCGATGTACTCTTCGGAGATTATAACCCGGGCGGAAAACTGACAGTCACTTTCCCGAAAAGTGTCGGACAAATTCCTTTTAACTTCCCCTGCAAACCTTCTTCACAGATTGACGGTGGAAAGAATCCGGGGCTGGATGGAAACATGTCACGTGTCAACGGTGCACTCTATTCATTCGGATACGGTCTGAGTTACACTACCTTTGAGTATTCCGACATCGAAATCAGTCCGAAAGTGATTACACCGAACCAAAAGGCAACTGTGCGCTGCAAAGTAACAAATACCGGAAAACGTGCAGGCGATGAAGTGGTTCAGTTGTATGTTCGTGACATCCTGAGCAGCGTTACCACTTACGAAAAGAATCTGGCAGGCTTTGAGCGTATCCACCTGCAACCGGGAGAAACGAAAGAGGTAGTTTTCACCCTCGACCGCAAACAGCTGGAATTACTGGATAAGCACATGGAATGGGTGGTGGAACCGGGAGACTTCAGCATTATGGTAGGTGCTTCTTCCGAAGATATCCGCCTAAGTGGAACATTGACAGTAGAAGATCCAAATGCCCCCATGCAAACACAGGCAAAACCGGATGCTCCCGTAACTGCCAGCACCAATCCGGAAAGTGTAATGAACGTGCTCGATAAAAAAATGAATACTGTTTGGGAAGGAAATAAAGGAGATTATATTACCTTTGCCTTGGAGAACGGCTCCAAGGTAGATGGCGTTTCCATTGCATTCAGCAGAGGCAACGGTCTGCCGGCGGAGTTTGAAATCCAGCTTTCAAGTGGCGGTGGACAATTCCTGACAGTTTATTCGGGTACAGTCAGCGAATACGGAAAGTTGATTTCATATACGTTCAAAGGAACTACTGCCAGCGACTTGCGCATTGTGCTGAATGATGACCGTGTAGGAGTGGCGGAAGTGAAAATTAACGATTAACTAAATACTAATCACTAATGAAATCTCTTCTTTTCTGTATGCTTGGATTAGCAATGACAGCCTGCGCGCCCCGCAAAGCGGGAAACGTAAACAACGGAAGTGACGAACTCGCCATGCTGGTAGGTACGTACACCGATGGAAACAGCAAAGGTATTTACACCTTCCGCTTCAACCAGGAAACGGGACTTGCCACCTCGCTCAGTTCCATCGAAGTACTCAACCCGTCTTACCTCATCCCTTCGGAAGATGGAAAGTTTGTCTATGCCGTCAGCGAAATGAACGACACAACAGCTGCTCTCAATGCTTTCTCCTTCGATAAGGAAACAGGGAAACTCAGTTTGTTGAACCGCCAGCCCACTATGGGAGCCGATCCCTGCTACGTTGCCACCAATGGAAAAGAAGTACTCACAGCCAACTATAGCGGAGGTAGCATGTCTATCTTCCCGCTGAAAAAGAACGGTTCATTAGAGCCTGTCGATACGCTTTTTGAAGGCAGTACCGGCGGACCGGACGCTGAAAGACAGGCAACACCCCACGTACATTGCACTGTCTTCTCTCCGGATGGAAAATATATCTTTGCCACTGACTTCAGTGCCGACCGCATCCTGCGCTTTGTCATACATCCGAAGAGCATTATCCCCCACCCTTCTGCCGAAGCCATTGACGTAGATCCTAACTCCGGTCCACGTCATCTCACCTTCAGCCCGAACGGCAAGTACGCGTATCTTATCAGCGAATTATCTGGTAATATCACCGCTTTCAGTTACTTGGATGGTAAACTGGAAAAGATACAGACCATTGCAGCCGACACACTTCGTGCGCGTGGCAGTGCCGATATACATCTCAGTCCCGACGGGAAATACTTGTATGCCAGCAATCGCCTGAAAGGTGACGGTCTTGCCATCTTCGAAGTGAATCCGGAAAACGGTATGTTGGCAAAGGTAGGCTACCAGTTGACGGGGATTCATCCGCGTAACTTTATTATCACCCCGAACGGGAAATATCTGTTGGCCGCCTGCCGCGACAGTCATGTCATTCAGGTATTCCAACGAGATCCCGTAACAGGCTTGTTATCGGATACGCATCAAGACATCAGCATTAATAAACCTGTTTGCATTCAATTCGTAAAATAACCAGGTAAAAGCTTGACATCCGGTTTTTAATTTCGTATATTTGTCATCGTAATCCTGATTTAGATTCGGGGACACAGATAGTAACAGGGAAAAGCATTTGCTTCTCCCTGTTTTTTTATATCCGATACCTTTTCAGAGCAAAAACATACTTCTTCAAGTCAAACGACATCATCTATTGAGACAAAACAAACTATCTAATAATACAAAACATACTATCTAATGAGGTAAAACATACTATCTAATGGGATAAAACATACCATCTTATGAAGCGAAAAGCACCGATACCTCCCTTAGACGGTCGATTCTGTTAATATTCCGTAATTCTACTCTTGACAAAAATAACTTCATTAACTTTGTCCCTTAACCGAAATTGTTTAAATAACGCGACTTATGAAGAAAAAAAATATAGTATTACTCTCAGCACTGTTGTTCTCCGTTTCTGCCATAGCGCAAACAGAAGTGACAACAGGTATCATGCGTGGCAAAGACTACGGCGTTACTTACGTACTTCCGAAAACAGAAATCGAACTTACCGTGCAAGCCACTAAACATATCTATACCCCCGGAGAATTTTCCAAGTATGCTGACCGCTATCTGCGATTAACCAATGTCTCTTCTGAACCGGAAACTTACTGGACATTGGACAAGATACAAACAGCAGTAGTTGGTATACCTGATAAAGAGAATGTATATTTCGTGAAGATGAAAGACAAAACCGTGGCTCCTCTTATTGAATTGAGTAAAGACGGCATCGTCTACTCCATCAACATGCCGTTGGGCAGCGGACAAAAGAAAGCAGCTCCTGCCACTCCCAAGGCAGCAGATAATGCTCCTAACGTCAATCCCCGTAGCTTCCTGACAGAAGAAATCCTGATGGCAAATTCAACGGCAAAGATGGCGGAACTGGTTGCAAAAGAAATCTATAACATCCGTGAAAGCAAAAATGCCCTGTTGCGCGGTGAATCGGACAACATGCCCAAAGACGGTGCACAACTAAAGCTTATGCTGGATAACCTGACCTTGCAGGAACGTGCAATGACCGAAATGTTTGCAGGTAAAGTGACCGACGAAGAGAAAATATATACCATCCGCATCGTCCCCAAAGAGATGAAGAATGAAGTCGCTTTCCGTTTCTCCAAGAAGTTGGGTATTGTAGCTAACAATGACCTGGCAGGCGAACCTATTTATATCACGGTAACTGACCTTAAAAGCATAAAAATCCCTGAAGTCGATCCAAAGAAGAAGGTGGATGAAGGTGTTGCCTACAATGTACCGGGCAGAGCTCACGTTACATTAAGCTATAACAATAAAGAATTGTATAATTCAGAAATCCCTGTCACACAATTTGGCGTAGTCGAATATCTCGCTCCTGTACTGTTCAATAAGAATTCCACAATAAAGGTATTATTCGATCCTGAAACAGGGGCTTTATTAAAAGTTGACAGAGAGTAATTTTATAAATCCATCCTTTCGTAATTGCATCACATAAGTTGTGACTCGTGAAGCATAATTCTCATCAGGATGGAAATGATCAGCAAGCTGGAAAACAATCTCCCGTACCGTACGCCGCCCGTCTATCAGACGCCACACTGCACTGCCGTGTTCTTCAAGGCGGACATGAATATCAGGAGACATGCTTTGCGGTAACAAAAGCCGGCGCATCCACTCATACTTGAAGCGGGGATAGGAGATTACAGCGTAATCTCCCTCCCATTCGGTCAAGATGTGGTCACAACGAACCGGAACAGCATCCAACAGACTGACTTTTCCTTCTGGTGTTTCCATACTCGTATCTGTTTACACTTATTTCTGAATATTGGGTTCTTCCAATTGATAACCAAACTTTTTATCGGCTCTCTTCAGCATAAAGGCTACCACAAGAGACAAACAAGCAATACCTGTAAATATACACATAGGTATCGTATAGTCGTACAGATTCGTTCCATCCGCCTTCTTGCCCACGATACAATAAAGATCAAGTACCTTACCAATCAGCGTAGGAATACCCCACAAACCAATATTCTGAATAAAGAAAATCAATGCATAAGCTGTACCCAACTGGCTTACAGGGAATATCTTAGCCACCGCAGGCCACATAGCAGAAGGCACCAACGAGAAAGCAATACCCAGAATAATCATCAAACCAATAGCCACTAACCAGTAATTAATGGCAGGAATGGCATAAATAAAGTGCACACCTATCAGCATTGCAGCACCCAGTATCATAATAGAAGCTGACTTACCGCGTTTATCTATAAATCCACCGAATATTGGAGTAAGAATCAAAGCACCCAAAGCCGGCAATCCGGCAAAAGTACCCGCTACATTCTCATTAATACCATATTTGATAATCATCAACTCGGAAGCAAACTTCTGGAAAGGGAATACACAGGAATAGAATAATACGCACAGCAAAGCTATCAACCAGAAGCCCGGGTTAACGAGGATATTCTTCACATCTTTGAAAGAGAATTTCTCTTCCTCCCCTTCTGTACCTGCTGCTATAGCTTCTGCTTCCATCTGCCTGTCAAGCTTCTTATCCATTACTGAAAAAATAAAGAAAGCAACCAGACCACCTAAGAGAAGAATCAATCCTACCAATACCGGAGTAGTGATACCGAAAGCACGTGCCAAAGGAATAGCCACTGCATAACCGGCCTGCGAACCGATACGTGCCAGTGCTACCTGTACACCCATAGCCGTAGCCAGTTCTTTACCCCTGAACCACTTGGCTATAATTTTAGAAACAGTGATACCGGCAACTTCCGCACCTACACCAAAAATGGAATAGCCGGCAAATGCAACGAATACGCCTGCTTTATGTTTCTTTACTGCTGATTGGCGGCTTTCTTTGCGCGTGCG
>OGWT01002362.1_pt1 | contig 12960 bp, 10 predicted proteins | sample 1576101 | NCBI WGS metagenome assembly OGWT01 (sample SAMEA3541481, study PRJEB24748) | human gut metagenome | biome: human gut; feature: human-associated habitat; material: faeces | place: China | collected 2012 | reverse complement strand
CACAACTTTTTACCGATTCAGAGTGCTCGGAGTGGCATGCTGCCAGCGACAGAATACCGGCTAACATAGCAATCGATACTATTTTTTTCATGGTTGTATAGTTTATTATTTTAGTTTTTCTTGTAATTGTTTACGTGCCTCTCCAACCAAACGTAGGTAGTAGTCGCTGCCTGTCGAGGTTTCGATAGGTACAAATATCGAACCTGGAACAGGTTTAGGCACCCTGGTGGCACATTTAAATATAGCCGTTCCTTCGTCCATTTCATCAAACATGGCTATGTAAAGCATCTGTGCTCCACTTTCGATAGCACCATCAAGTTGTTTCTTGAAAAATTTTCCTTCGTTACGGGGAATGTAGGCGTTATTATCTTTCATGTTTCCCCATGAGAATCCGGGAAAGCAAAGAGGGGCATAGTCCACCTTATTTGCATTGGTCCATTGGATATCCTGCTTGATCAGTTCCTTAAAATAAGGATAACGTGATTCGTTGAAACGAGCGACTAACCAAGGCATTATAATATCACAACGCTTTATTAAAGTATGTAGACGGACATCGTTGATAGCATCGTTGCGCAGCTCGCGCCAGAAAGCAGGAACTCCGAGCATGATACTGAATCCGCGCTTTTTCAGTTGACTGACTAAATATTCTATTTCATCTAAACCATAATGACGTCCGTCATTAAAGCCAACTCCCCAAACCGTAATTAATGGTTTGCCATTGTGGTAAAGATAAGAAGGATTGTGTGTGTGCTTAAACAGACTATATTGTCTGGACAAGGTGTCAATATCCGTCAAAACCAATTCCACATCTTGTTTGCGTATGCCACTAAGGTCGTACATGATTGAAATTGCCCGCTCATATTTCAAAGCGGAAATCATGGCATTTTGTAATACTGTATCAAAATGATTCTTGATTTTCGGATGACGGATATCAGCTACAAAACGTTGCATGAATACTCCATCCAATCCATATTCTTTCATCCAACGGAAGTGAACATTATCATGAGCGGCGCATGGCCGATGCATATGTTCCACCTGCCGATGCTGCGCGTCGGTCGTTACATGGCAAGCCCGGAGTTCTTGTTCATCAAGCGCGCAATGGACATTGTGATCTCACTGCTGGCACTGATCATCCTGAGCCCGCTGTTCCTGATTACGGCCATTGCAGTCAAGTCCGATGGTGGTCCCGCCTTCTACAAGCAGGTTCGCCTGACCAAAGACGGCAAGCAGTTCGAAATTCTGAAGTTCCGCTCCATGCGCGTGGATGCAGAAAAGGATGGCGTGGCACGTCTTTCCACCGGCGACAAGGATGACCGTATTACAAAGGTCGGTCACATTATCCGCGCCTGCCGTCTGGACGAACTACCTCAGTTGCTGAACATCCTGAAGGGTGATTTGTCTGTTGTGGGCCCTCGTCCGGAGCGCCCGGAGATCGCCGCCCAGTACTGCGAGGAGATGCCGGAGTTTGCGCTGCGCTTGCAGGCTAAGGCTGGTCTGACCGGCTATGCACAGGTGTATGGTAAGTATAACACCACCCCCTACGATAAGCTGCAGATGGATCTGATGTATATTGCCCATCCCAGTCTGATCGAGGATCTGAAAATCATGCTGGCGACCGTGAAAATTTTGTTCATGCCGGAGTCTACCGAGGGCGTAGCGGAAGGTGCGACTACGGCGATGGGGCAGCAGCAGTGTGAGGAGACTGGAAAATGAAAGTTGCGGTAGTATCAATTGGTAGTTTTGATACACAATACTCGGATTATCACATTATGCGTGATATTATCCTCGGCCTTCTGGAGAGAGGACATGAGGTAAATCTAATTCAGAAACAGTATTTTGATACGCCTCAGTATCCGCAGCAATTTGAAAAGTACTTGAAAGGTCAACTTCAAGTTCAAAATGTTCGTTTTGAAAAGAAGGCAAAAGCTGATTTAAAGGCTCGTTATCTGGCAGATCTGTCTTATTACAAACAAGCTTGTAAGCTAATGAAAAAAAACAAGCCGGATAAGATCTTTCTTCAGTCTAATAACACGGCTTTTTTTACAGTGTTCTACGCAAAGCACATTTTAAGGTGCCCGATTCTCTATAACGAGCAGGACATCTTTCCGGAAAATGCCTACTTTGCTGGAATTCTTTCAGAAAGCAGCATGATTTATAAGGTAGCTCATGCGCTGCAAAAATATGCCTACAAAAATGCAACAGCGCTTAGTACGATTTCCGACGATATGAAATCTACTATCGTTACTCGGTATGGCATCTCGGAGGATAAGGTGCAGGTGATTTACAACTGGGGGCATGAGGAATTGAAAGCCCACAGTGATGAAGAAAACGTTTTCCTGAAAAAGTATCCGAAGAAGTCTGGAGAGTTCCGTGTGGTGTATGCGGGTAATCTGGGCAAGATGCAGAACGTGGAGCTCATTTTGGAGACCGCTGCTTTGATGAAAGATGATCAAGATGTCAGCTTTTATATCGTTGGGGGCGGTGTAAACGAGGAGCAACTTAAGACGTTTGCAAAAGAAAAAGAATTGAACAATGTGACATTTGTGAGAATGCAACCGCCTGAAGAAGTGGCGGATCTCTATGCTGCCGCAGACGTCAATGTGATTCCTCTTCAAAAAGGGCTTATCTATGCAGCACTTCCGAGCAAAACGGCTGACTGCTTGATTGCTGGTAAACCGATTATTACTTGTGTTGATAATGGAACGGCAGTTGAGAAGATAATCAGGCCGTACGGCATCGTCAATACTGGTGCGGATGAAAAAAGACTGAAAACAGCAATTCTGAACGCAAAAGAAAAAGCTGGATTGTGTGAAACCAAAGGGCTGCTAGAAAAATATTTTTCGTTGAAGCCGAATGTTGCTAGTCATTGTCAAATGATCGAGATGATGAAATAAGAAAGGAAGCAACGGCATGAATAAAAATCTCCTGCGTGCGCCAATTGAGTTGGCAAGCCGATTCAACAAAAACACTGAAACTCAAACTGCTTCTTATCGTAGCGATTTTATGCGTGATCGTGACCGTATTATGTACTGTAATGCGTTCCGTAGACTGGATGGGAAAACGCAGATCTACCTGATCGGAAGCGATGATCACCGCAGAAACCGGTTAACCCACACGCTGGAGGTTGCTCAGATTGCGCGTACGATTTCGCAGGCTTTGGGCTTGGATGAAGACTTGACCGAGGCTATTGCGCTTGGACACGATTTGGGACATACACCGTTTGGTCATGCGGGCGAGCGGGAGTTGAACCAGATCATGATGCCGGGCAGCACCGTGAAAATTCCGGAATCGCCACTTTATAAGGAAAACCATGACGGTTACAAAATCTGCGAAAAAAGGCTGAAAAAGCCATTGTACGGATTTAAGCACAATCTTCAAAGTGTCCGTGTGGCAGCACGTCTGGAAAATGGCTACGGTGACAGTGGCTTGAACCTGACCAATTACACCCTTTGGGGAATGATGCACCACTCGAAGTTGGCATACGGCGATGAGGATGGAAGCCCCAATTACTGTGAAATCTTCAATAAGTATCTCGAAGTGAAGGATGGTCATCAAGCGTGGTCGTTTGAGAGCTTTGTAGTAGAACAGGCAGATGAAATTGCACAGTGGCATCACGATTTGGAAGATGCACTGAGAAGCGGAGCAATGTCGGCTAAAGCAGTGTGCAGGAAAATCAGAGAGATTCTGATTACGATCATGAGCGAAAGTGATCTGCGCTGCTTTGAAGAGATGGAACGTGATGCGGAACAGGAAAATTACGACCAGAAGCGTTTTATTACACTGGCATCCAAGGTTGTAGTAAACACGTTGGTCACCTGCATTGTGACCTGCTCTAATCAAAATCTCCTGAAGCTTTCGACAGATAACAAGCTGAATGAAAATACCCGCCTCAACTTTTTCCGGGAACACACAGGAGACGAGGATGATATCAAAAATGCAATCGCGTTTGATGTGTATAGTGATGCAGATAACAAGAAAACAAAAGAACACCTGAAAAAATTTGGCGAAGCGATTCGAACAGAGATCCACCATTCGCCTGAAGTGGAGCGAATGAATGCAAAAGGTCAGTACATTATCCGTAAGCTGTTTCAGGCATACGCAACACATCCCCAGCAGTTGCCGGATATTTCTATTGTTCAGTTTATGGTGGAGACGCATGAGAAAAATAGCCTGTCGGGGGCAAATTATCCCGATATGGTATCTGCATACAAATTGAGCTCTGGCCAAGTCAGAAGTGATTTTGACAAGTTCTGGAACGACAAAAAGGACAATGCAGAAAGTAAGAACTTTTCTGTTCGTGTCTGTATGATGCGCAAGATTTGTGACCATATCGCTTCCATGACAGATCATTACGCAGTGGAAGAATATGAAAAATTGTATGGGTGAGAAATGAAGGTTTTATTTATCAATTCAGTATGCGGCATTGGCAGCACAGGCCGTATTTGCACAGACCTTGCACAGCAGCTGGAAGCCGAAGGCAACGAGGTCAAAATCGCCTATGGCCGCAAAGGTACTGTACCGGAGCAGTTTCAGAAATATGCAGTGCGTATTGGCACAGATTTTGACTGCAAGATGCACGCGATTCAGACACGGCTGTTTGATACGCATGGCTTTGGCTCCAAGCACGCGACCAAAGAATTTTTAAAGTGGGCTGAGGAATACAAACCAGACCTGGTGTGGCTCCACAATCTCCATGGCTACTATATCAATGTGGAGATGCTGTTTGATTGGATCAAAAAGCATCCTGAAATGCAGGTGAAATGGACGCTGCATGACTGTTGGGCCTTCACTGGCCATTGTTCGTACTTTACCATGGTAAAGTGCGAGCAATGGAAGAGCCATTGTTCGTACTGCTCTCAGCTTCGCCGCTACCCGGCTTGCTTCGCAATGAGTTCTGTCAGTAAGAATTTTGAGCGAAAGCGCAAGGCTTTTACTGGGGTGAAGAACATGACCCTCATCACCCCCAGCAAGTGGCTTGCCGATTTGACCCGCCAGAGTTTTCTGAAAGAGTATCCCGTCGAGGTGCATTATAACACCATTGATACCAGCATTTTCAAGCCAACCCCCAGCGACTTCCGTGAGCGCTATGGCTTACAGGATAAGATCATTGTGCTGGGCGTTGCTAATGTCTGGGAGGATAGAAAAGGCTTGTTTGATTTTTACAAGCTGGCAGAGATGCTGGATGACCGGTATGTCATTGTACTGGTCGGTCTGACCGAGAAGCAAATCAAAAACTTGCCGAAGAACATTAAAGGCATCCAGCGCACCAATAGCCCACAGGAACTGGCAGCAATTTATACGGCGGCGGATGTGTTGGTGAACCCCAGTGTAGAGGAAACCTTTGGAATGACCCCGGTGGAAGCACAGGCATGTGGTACGCCTTCTATTGTATACGAAGATACGGCGTGTGAAGAAGTTGCACGGCAAAATGGAAATACCGTTGTGCCGCAGGATGTGAACGCACTGTATGAGTCGATAACAGGTCATAAATTTGCTGGGGGGGGGTAACAAATAAATGCACAATCATTTGTATCCCCCGAACGAATAGCCCGCAGGAGCTTGCGGCAATTTATACGACTGCAGATGTGTTTGTGAATCCCACTTATGAGGATAATTACCCAACAGTTAACTTGGAAGCTCAGGCGTGTGGAACGAGGGTAGTTACCTATGATACAGGCGGATGTAGGGAAACATTAAACGCAAAAAGTGTAACACACGTTGAAGCGAGCGGCATTTCGCAAGGTACTGTAGTTGATAAAGGATAAAGATAAAATATGAAAGTATTGTTTATGGCAAATATCCCATCTCCCTATAGAGTGGATTTTTTCAATGAGTTGGGTAAGTATTGTGATTTGACGGTGACATTTGAAGGTAGAACCGCAACTGACCGTGATGAAAAATGGAAGGCGGCAGAATATCAAAATTTCAAAGCGATATTTATGAATGGTATCAGGACAAAGAGTGATCAATTTCTGTGTGTAAAAATCATCAAGATAATCAAAACCGGCTTTGACCACATCATTCTTGGCGGATACTCTACACCTACTGCTATGCTTGCAATTGAATATATGAGGATGAAGCATATTCCATTCTGGATGGAAGCTGATGGCGGTTTGATTTCAAATGACAACCGGCTTAAATATAAAATCAAAAGGCATTTTATTTCCGCTGCTTCCGGCTGGTTCAGTAGTGGAAAAATGACAACAGAGTATTTGACGCATTATGGGGCGGATAGATCAAAAGTACATGTATACCCTTTTACCTCTTTGAAGGCTGCAGATATTCTTCCGGCTGTACCAACTAGCGAGGAAAAGATGCGGCTTCGCAAGAAATTAGGAATGGAGGGGGGTAAAGTGATCCTTACCGTTGGGCGGTTCAGCTATATGAAGGGGTATGGAAAGGGCTTTGATGTGTTGATGAATGCAATGACATCCTGCCCGAAGGACTGCTCGCTTTACATAGTTGGGGACGAACCAACCCCGGAGTTTGTGGATTTGAAGAAGAAGCTGAAGTTGGACAACGTCTTCTTTGTGGGATTCAAAACGAAAGAGGAATTGAAGGACTACTACATGGCAGCAGATATTTTCTGCCTACAGACACGTGGCGATGTATGGGGACTTGTTGTAAATGAAGCTATGGCATGTGGCTTGCCGGTTATTACGACCAACAAGTGTGTGGCAGGGTTGGAATTGATCCAGGATGAATCGGATGGATATGTAGTAGACGCTGAGGATTGCCATGCAGTAGCGGATAGAATAACTTATTTGGTTTCTCAGCCGCTATTGTTACAAAATATGTCGCATCAGGCACTTGAAACAATCAGGGAGTATACGATTGAAAAGATGGCCTCGGCACACGAAAAAATATTAGCAAATAGCGGAAGGAATACGGCATGAAGAAAGTTGCACTAGCGATTGGGCAGTTTATTCATAGAAAAGGATTTGATGTGCTGCTCAAAGCTTGAGCAGAGTGCGATAAGGATTATGAGCTGTACATTATTGGCGCGCAACCGACTACTGAATATATTGAGCTAAAACAAGCATTGAATCTTGAAAATGTTCATTTTGAAGGATTCAAAACCAAGGCAGAACTACAGTAGTATTATCAGGCGGCTGATCTGTCTATTCTTCCAACCAGAGAGGATATCTGGGGGCTTGTTATCAACGAAGCGATGGCAAACGGGCTGCCAGTTATTACGACGGATAAGTGTGTGGCAGGACTGGAACTTGTAGAAAATAATGTTAATGGCTATATTGTACCTGCCGAAGATGTGAAGGCTCTGTCTGAAAAGATATCGTCTATTTTAGATAATAACTCACAGCGGAATGCGATGGCGAATAAATGTTTAGAAAAAATACGGAATTATACCATTGAAGATATGGCGAAGACACACATTAAGGTTTTGCCACGAGGAGAGTCAGATGAGTGAAGTAGTTAGACGCGGGGGGGGGGCGGATAGAATGGCTCGATTCCGCCAGAGGAATAGCGATTATTTTGGTTGTTTTAGGCCATTGCATCGGATATATTGATGACCCATTGAATAAGGTAATCCTTTCATTCCATATGCCGACATTCTTCTTTTTATCCGGAATATGTATGAAAAGAGAAGAATCTTGGAAGGCTTTTGCTAAAAAGAGATTTCAACGAATGGTTGGCTGGCAAATACTGTTGGCGGGAATATGTATGGGCTATGATTTCATCCAAAGCCACAGTATAAATTTTGTGTCCAACCTATTTGTATGGTTTTTGCCAGTGTTATTCTGCAGCGAAATAGTCTTTCAAATTCTTTGCAAAGTCGTATCAGTCAATCTCAAAACCTGTGTGCTATTGGTTCTGATTTCCGGATTACTTCAACTATTGCCGGTACACACCGTGATTCATATTGAAATAGTTCCGACTGCAGTGTTGTTTCTTGCGTTGGGGTACTCATTCAAAAATCTATTGGCAGAGAATCACAATTTGATTGAACAAATAGGGAAATACGGTGTGGTTGCCTTGCCATTTGTCGTTCTGCTGGCAGAAATCAATCAACCGGTTATGATGTATAACAATGATTACGGTAATTATGCACTTTTTATACTTGCTGCAATCATGGGATGTCTGGTAATCATAGCAATGGGAAAGGCAACACAAAGAAGTGATGTACTACAATCCTTTGGAAGAAATAGTATATTGATCTATGTGTTGCATTTTCGTATGACGGGAGTACTGCATTTCCTGATTAGCAAGGTCAGCTCTACGTCATATGATTTGTATTTGTCCCCGTTCTATTGGGGGATTTTTGGGCTGGAGATGCTTACTTTATATATTGCGGCCGTACTGTATGAGCGACTGCGGAGATTCAGTCGGTAAATAAAAGTGGAAAGGTGGAACAATAGATTGGAAGGAAGTTATATTTATACCGATACATCAAGCGTTGAGAGAGGTATAGCAAAGCTATATTTATTCTTGCTTCCGGTTAGAATGATTTCACCTCTTTTAGGATTTGCCGAACTATTCCATGGCGCAGCGCTCTACTTTGATTTCCTCTTAAATATTCTGGGCATTGCAGTGTATCTCGTTGAACATCGGTTTGTTTTGAAAATATCAAATAGCAATAGCGATCGAGCCTTCAAGACATTTGGGCTTACTGTATGTTTGCTGAACCTGATGTCGCTTGTAATGGCAATCATAACCCAGATGACAAGAGGAAGCTATGCCGGAGAGACGGCATTTTCAGGCATTTTGGGCATGGAGATATACTTCTTTCAGTATGTGCTGATGATTGCATATAACAGACGGATATTCCATGTTTTATCGGAGGATGAAATAAAGAGGGTTCTTTCCAGCGTCTGCTGGTGCTTGCTGATTCTTGGATATTATCAAATACTGGTGCTGACCTTTGAAGGCGTGTTCAGAAGCATACTGAATGCGGTCGATGTCTTCCACATTCTGTGGCCAGAAACCACAATGTGGAAGTTGTCTCTTACCGGAAAAGAAGGTGCAGATGCCGGAAATATGTTTGGCATTTTTGTTCTTCCGTTTTTGCTTTGGCAGTTGCTGGATGAAAGAAAGAAAGGAAAGGCTCTTGTACAAATCCTGTTGTGGATTCCGCCGCTTGTAATGATGAAAAGCACTAGTGCTTATCTTATGGGGCTTGCAAGTGTCTTTGGATTTCTGATGTGCTTGTATTCAGGTAACGCAAGAAAAAGGCTGTTCATTTTTTGCGGTGGTTTATTGATTATCGCATTACTGCTGATATTTGGAGATACTTTGGTGAATCTCTTGCCAACAGATATTCGTTATCTGATATTCGGAAAGGCTCTGGATTTTACGAATGGTTCGACTGTGGCACGTTTGGTTCCGTTTGTAACAAACTGGAACGCATTTTTGCAGGAGCCGATTATTGGTGTAGGAAACGGACTTCAAGGATACTATTATATTGAATTCTTTCCTGACTGGGCACGAAATGTTGCAGGCAGCGATGTTATGACTTTTTATAATACCGCGAAAAATGAGATCATAAATGGCGGGTTGTTCTTACCAGGATTATTGTCTGGATACGGAATTGTAGGAATTGGTTTGATCATCCATGTCATTCATTCCATGAAAAGTCGTCTTTATCAAATGAGAGATACGAGCACGTTTGCCTACAATTTTTTCCGTATTGCGGTTCCGGCTATCATCGTGTGCGGACTGCAAACTGAATTCTCAGGAAACTACCTGATCTGGTTTGTAATTGGACTGCCTTTTATCGAGTATGAAGGAGAGAGAGAATGAAAATTATCCCAATGAGTATTGTGATTCCAACATATAACAGAACCAAGGTTTTATTTGATACGATAGAGAGCCTGAATGCCGGGGAGTATGTACCAGACGAGGTGATCGTTGTAGATCAGACGAATCCACCGGTAGAGTTTCCGGAAAAGCTCAAGACCCGAATGGGTAATCGGCTTGTTGTAATAAACGAGCGTGTCCCCTCGTCAACTCGTTCTCGGAACATCGGATTAAAGGCAGCAGGCAACGACATCGTACTGTTTTGCGATGATGATATACTGGTCAACAGTGACAGTCTGAAAGTATTATATGATGCTATTAATAATAATGAAGTTGCCCTTGCTGCCGGAATACATAAGGGAGAAAACCTGTTATATGAAGGAAAGAAAAGCAATTTTGTTCGGTCTATTAGTGGAACGCTGTTCGGAATGCAGAAGTTCTGGCGCAAGGACGGTTATGTTGTTCATGGAAGTATGCGTGGACGTTATGCGCCTGACATCACCACAATTATGCCAACAGAATGGGCAATGGGGTATTTTTTTTGTGTGAGAAAATCGCTCTGCGAAAAATATGATGTGTATTTCGATGAAAAGCTCCAGCGGTATGCGTATGCAGAGGATTTGGATTTCACACTTAGATATTGTGCAAATGCAAAGAGGGATAAAAAAAAGAGTTTAGTAGTCCCGCAGATTTACGTAAATCACCTGGCTTCAAAGGAATGGCGTACACCAAGCTATGAGGCAACGCTTTATGCAATAGCAAACCGCCGTTATCTGAGCTATAAGATATATCCAACTCAATTTTGGAAACGCTGGTTTCTGTCGTGGTCGGATTGGTGTTACGAGAAGTTTATTTGCAGAGATTTAACTGAGAAGCAGAACTGGCATAAGGTGAGACAGTTATGCAGGCAGAAAGATAAATGCTTAAAAGAAGGACGAATTGAAGATGTTTACTCCTGATTTGCTACTCATGTAGACTGTAATGGAAAATAGTGCTTGTGGTGGTGTTTAACTAACGTGAAGGGATAACGACATGAAAAAAGTTCTATTTATAATTCAATCTTATCCATCAGAACGATCAGCGAATGTTTTGTGCGATGAAAAAATAATGAAGGCACTTATTAATACAGGACATTATGAGGTTCACTGTCTGTGTTATCAATATGACAATCAACCGCTTGAGGAGGTGATTGATGGAATTCATGTACATAGATGGAACAGGGGGGGGCTTTGGAGACTGTATAGTAAAGCGGAATTTAGAGGCATGAGAGGAGGAAATATAGTAATTAAATTGAATCGAATTTTCATGAGAATTAAGCAGGTTCTGTTTGTTCCGCTGTTTCCGTTTTATGAGCCAGTCTTGGCATTTCGATTCAAACTAAAAGCTAGGAAACTATATGACAAGATTTTGTTTGATATTGTCCTAGCTGAACATAATGGACTGGACACTGTCTATGCTGGATGGAAATTAAAACAAAAGAAGAATACAGTTTTCATCCCTGTCTTTTGGGATTCTCTGTCTGGAGGATTTCGACCCAAATATCTCCCTAAAGGTTTTGTAGACAGAAGAAAGGAAAAGCTTGAAGAGAAAATAGTCAATGATAGCGATTGCGCAATTATGATGCAATCACATGAAGCACATGGGCATGATTTGTACTCAAAAAAGCCGAATATACTAAATAAGATAACTTTTCTTGATATTCCTTATCTGGATATGGCGAACAAAAGCAGGAGTCAAATAAACAGAGAAAAAATTAACATCGTATTTGCGGGAAATATGAGTATGCTCCCGGCAAATCGACGTCGAACTCGAAAACGGCGTCGTCCGAAGCGTCTCCTTCACGGGCGGCTGCCACGGCAACCAGCAGGGAATCGCGGCGCTCGTGCGCGGGATGACGGCAGCGGAAGCCGTCGCCCGGCTCGAAGGCATCGACTGCCGGGGCCGCGGCACGTCGTGTCCCGATCAGCTGGCAAAAGCGCTGAAAAAGGCGTTATAAAACGCCCCGGCCCGGCCGGGTACGGATTTTGCACTCCGAAAAGCGTTCCAAAATGCAAGACTATGTATTTTCTATGGTATCTGCTGATCGGACTGGCCGCCGGATGGATCGCCAACCTGATCGTCAAGGGAGGAGGTTCGGGACTCTTCGTCAACCTGATCGTCGGGCTTATCGGAGGCGTACTGGGCGGCTGGCTCTTTTCGCTCTTCGGATGGGTTCCCGTCGGCACGCTGGGCAGTCTGGCGACGGCCGTCATCGGCTCGGTCATCCTGCTGTGGATCGCCGCGCTCATCTCACACCGCAAGATCCGCTAAACAAACGTATGCACGAAAAAGGCGGTCGCATGACCGCCTTTTCGTGTTGAGCTGCCGGGATTCGAACCCAGAACGACAGAACCAAAATCTGCTGTGTTACCATTACACCACAGCTCAAACATTCGCTCGAAAGCGACTGCAAAGATAAACAAAAAATCGCAAAAACCAACCCCCGGATGCAAAATTGGCAGGGACAAAACCGGACCTCTGCCGGATTTTTCGTATCTTTGCTTCAGTTACCCTGTAAATAAACGCAAACGATATGATTCCGACAATGATTCTGCTCTTCGTGGTGGGCTATCTGTTCATCGCGCTGGAGCACAAAACCAGGATCGACAAATCGGCCGTCGCCCTGCTGATGGCCGGAGCGATCTGGACCGTGTTCAGCCTCCTGGGCAACGACCCGCACATTCAGCACGAGCTGGTGGACCAGCTGGGCGACACGTGCGAAATCCTGGTCTTCCTGATCGGGGCCATGACCATCGTGGACCTGATCGACAGCTACGGCGGCTTCAACGTCATCACCGACCACATCACCACGCGCAACAAGCGCAAACTGATGTGGCTGCTGGCGATCATCACCTTCTTCATGTCGGCCGCACTGGACAACATGACCACCACGATCATCATGGTCATGCTGCTGCGGCGGTTGATCGCCAACAAGAAGGAACGGTGGATTTTCGCCAGCGTGATCGTCATCGCCGCGAACAGCGGCGGCGCCTGGTCGCCCATCGGCGACGTGACGACCATCATGCTGTGGATGCGCGGCAACGTCACGGCCGCCAACCTGATCGCCAACCTCTTCCTGCCGTGCCTCGTGTCGGTCGTGATCCCTGCGGCCATCGCCAGCCGCTACGTCGCCGACCGCCCCGCCGCCGCGGTCAGCGCCAAGGC
>OGWT01002348.1_pt1 | contig 13001 bp, 4 predicted proteins | sample 1576101 | NCBI WGS metagenome assembly OGWT01 (sample SAMEA3541481, study PRJEB24748) | human gut metagenome | biome: human gut; feature: human-associated habitat; material: faeces | place: China | collected 2012 | reverse complement strand
GAAATGTGGGAAACTCTGTGGAAAACCTGCCGCAGCGGGAATGGGGCCGGCGCTGGGCAGGCTGGCCGGGGAGTGACGTGGTGCGGGCTTGCGGCTGCTGGGTGCGCTGTGGCGATCGTGCGGAGCAGGACGCGGGAGCTGCGCAGGGCGCGCTGGCTGACTTTCTTTCAGAGAGAAAAAACGCTTGACAAGTTATGCAAAAGCATACTAGACTGGAAGCAGGAGATCACGCAGGAAGCGGCGCGTGATCGACGGCGCCGGAGGGGGCGAGACGCTTCCACGGCATCCGGCGAGCAAAGCTCGGCATCTTCTCCTCGGGGAGAAGGCTTGGGGTGCGGCACTGGTCGAGCGGCGCAGGAACGGAATTGCCATAGTGCGTGACGTCAGGCAACACGGCATCCGGCAAGCAAGGCTTGCTACCTCTCCTCGGGGAGAAGGCATCGCGCGATGCAACCACTTCGCAAGGAAAAGAGGGGCGGGCACAAGCTCCACCCAACGAAAAAACGTGCATGGAAGGGTGGCTTCCATGCACGTTTCGGGTCAGATGGGGTTTCCGGCGGGGCGGGTCGGGGCTTACGCAGCCGGGGGCCATGCGCCAAACCGGGTCCCCCGGCGGGTCAGCTGTGCTGGCCGTGTGCCGGGTAGTGGATGTGCAGCAGCTCGTGGGCGCGGCCCTTGAGCAGATTGTCGTAGACATAGCTCAGATCGGGGTTCTGCTGCGGGATGCGCAGCGCGCACGCGGCGTCCGCCTTGAAGATGGCCTCGGCACGCTCGGCCTTGCGCTTGTTGCAGCGCACGGTCAGACCGGCGGAGATCCACTTGATGTTCCGTTTGCCCTGACCACCGCCGCCGATGCAGCCGTTCGGGCAGGCCATGACCTCAATGAAGTCAAACTGCTCCTCGCCGGACTCGACCTTGGCGATGAGCCGGTCGGCGTTGGCCAGACCGTTGACGACCGCGATGCGGATGGTCAGGTCGCCGGCCGTGACGCTGAACGCCTTCGTGCCCTCAAGACCGCGCACGCCGCACTCGGCGATCGTCTGCAGGGTATTCGGGCTGGCATCGTCGAGCACGCGGCGGATGACGGCCTCGGTCACGCCGCCGGTCACGCCGAAGATGACGCCGGCGCCGGTGTAGTCACCGAGCGGAGCGTCGGGCTCCTCGTCCGGGAGGTGGGCAAAGTCGATGCCGGCCTCCTCGATCATGTCGCACAGCTCGCTCGTCGTGATGACGAGGTCGATGAGCCGCTCACCGTCCTTCTCGAGCTCGGGGCGCGCGGCCTCAAACTTCTTGCCGGTGCAGGGCATGATGGCCACGGAGTAGACGTTCTCGCCCGCGAACTGTTTGCGGATGAGCGAGCCGAACATCGCCATCGGGCTGCCGCAGGTGCTCACCTGGGGCATGAGGTGCGGGTGGCGGTGCTCCACGTGCTGGATCCAGCCGGGGCAGCAGGAGGTGAACATCGGCAGCTTCGCGCCGGTCTTGACCTTCTCGAGAAACTCCGCCGACTCCTCCATGATCGTGAGGTCGGCCGTGAGGTTCGTGTCGTACACCACGTCGGCGCCGAGGCGGCGCAGCGCGGCGACGAGCTTGCCGGTGCAGGGCTCATTGGCGGGCATGCCGAAGCGCTCGGCCATGCCGGCGCGCACGCTCGGCGCGTACTGTACGACGACCTTGCGGCTGCGGTCCTGCAGCATGGACCAGAATTTCTCCGTCTCGTTGCGGATGGTGATCGCGCCCGTCGGGCACACGGACGCGCACTGGCCGCAGCCGACGCAGTCGGTGTCCTTGAGGGTCTTGCCGAAGTCGGCGGAGATGTGCGCCTTCTTGCCGCGGCCGCTGAAATCGACCGCGCCGATGTTCTGGATCTCGGCGCAGGTGCGCACGCACAATCCGCAGAGGATGCACTTGCTCGGATCGCGCACGATGCTCGGCGAGGAGAGGTCCATCGGCTCGGTGCAGTAGGTGTTGGGCTCGAAGCGGTGCGCGTCCACGTGGTAGCGGCGGGCGTACTCCTGCAGCTTGCAGCGGCCGCTCTGGTCGCAGGTCAGGCAGTCGGCCCGGTGGCTGCTCATGAGCAGCTGCAGCGTGGTGCGGCGGCTGTCGAGCACCTGTTTCGTGTGGGTGTTGACGACCATGCCGTCGCGCGGCTGCATGGAGCAGGCCGCGTCCATCTTGCCGCGGTCGTTCTCGACGAGGCACAGGCGGCAGCCGCCGTAGATGGACAGGTTTTCACAGTAACAAAGCGAGGGGATGTCGATGCCGTTGTTGCGGGCGACCTCCAGCACGTTGCGCTCGGTCGTGAACGGGCAGGACACGCCGTCGATGATCATTTTCTTTTCAGCCATTGCTCACGCCTCCTTGATCGCACCGAACGGGCAGCCGGTCTTGCAGGTGCCGCACTTGATGCATTTGTCTGTGTCGATGTGGTGCGGCTTTTTCAGCTCGCCGGTGATGGCGCCGGCCGGGCAGTTGCGCGCGCACTTCGTGCAGCCCTTGCACACTGCCGGGTCGATGACATACGTCGTCAGGCTGCGGCAGCTGCCGGGGCGGCACTTCTTGTCGAAGATGTGCTCGCGGTATTCGTCCTCGAAGTTCGCGAGCGTGGACAGCACGGGGTTCGGCGCAGTTTTGCCGAGACCGCACAGGGAGGAGTTCTGGATCATCTTGGCGAGGGAGCGCAGCTCCTCAATGTCGCCGGGTTTGCCGTTGCCCTTGGTGATCCGGGTGAGAATGTCGAGCATGCGGGTCGTGCCCTCGCGGCACGGGGTGCACTTGCCGCACGACTCGTTGCAGATGAAGTTCATGAAAAACTGCGCGATGGACACCATGCACGTGTCCTCGTCCATGACGACGAGGCCGCCGGAGCCGATGATCGCGCCGGCCTTTTTCAGCGAGTCAAAGTCCATGGGCAGATCCATGTGCGCCTCGGTCAGGCAGCCGCCGGACGGGCCGCCGATCTGCACGGCCTTGAACGCTTTGCCGTTTTTGATGCCGCCGCCGATGTCGTACACGACCTCGCGCATCGTCGTGCCCATGGGCACCTCGATCAGGCCGGTGTTGACGACGTTGCCGGTCAGGGCGAAGGCCTTCGTGCCGGAGCTGCCCTCGGTGCCGACGGACTTGAACCAGTCCGCGCCCTTTTTGATGATGTCGGGGACGTTTGCAAACGTCTCGACGTTGTTCAGGCAGGTGGGCTTGCCGTACAGGCCCTTGTCGACGGAGCGCGGGGGCTTCGTGCGCGGCATGCCGCGGTTGCCCTCGATGGACGCGGTCATGGCCGAGCCCTCGCCGCAGACGAACGCGCCTGCGCCGCAGTTGATGTGCATGTGGAAGCTGAAGCCGCTGCCGAGGATGTTGTCGCCCAGCAGGCCGAGCTCCTTGGCCTGCTCGATGGCGACGGTCAGACGGTGCACGGCCATGGGGTACTCGGCGCGGACATAGATGTAGCCCTCGGTGGAGCCGGTGGCCACGCCCGCGACGATCATGCCCTCGATGACCTTGTGCGGATCGCCCTCCATGCAGGAGCGGTCCATGAAGGCGCCGGGGTCGCCTTCGTCGGCGTTGCAGACAACGTACTTTACGTCCGATACCTGCTTACTGGCAAATTCCCATTTCAAGCCGGTGGGGAAACCGCCCCCACCGCGTCCCCGCAGGCCGGAGCGTTTGATGACGTCGATGACGTCGGCAGGCTGTTTGTTGAGAAGGCAGTCGGCCAGTGCGAAGTATCCTTCACGGGCGATGTATTCTTCTATATTTTCGGAGTCGATGAATCCGCAGTTGCGCAAGGCGATGCGGAGTTGTTTCCGGTAGAAGTCCATGTGTTTGGAGTCACTGACAGTTTGTTCGGTCTTCGGGTCTATGTAGAGCAGCCGTTCGATTCTTCGTCCTCCGATGATGTGTTCGCTGATGATTTCCTCCGCATCTTCGGGAGTGACTTGGGTATAGAACGTATTGTCAGGAATGATCTTTATGATGGGGCCCTTTTCGCAGAAGCCGAAGCAGCCTACTGTGATGACGTCTACTTTGTCGGTTATCCCGTTTCTTTCAATGGCTTTTTGAAGATTTTCAGTGATGCCCTGACTGGAAGAGGCTTTACAACCGGTACCTCCGCAAATAAGAATCTGGAGGTGTGCTGTTCCGGACGCCAGCCCGCAACATTTTTCGGAAACCTTTTCATTACTTTCTTCGCGCAATGAAAGATGGTGCTCCGCTCTCTTCCTGATTATTTGCAAATCATGGATAGATAGTATTTTCATAAGTATCAGAATTGTTAGATTTCTGCAAATATAATTCTTTGTTCGGAATTAACGCTTTGTTTAGAGAAAATAAATATTCTTCTTTGGTGCCGGCTTGCAGAAGTATGGTATGAAATCTTTATTTTTAACACTTTTAATAGGCGGTGTTAACTATAATAGTAGCATAAAAAAATTATCTTCGCATCGAAAAAGGGCGGATACCCATATGAATCCAACGATAGTTGGGGAGATTCGCAAGAACATTGTGGAGTGACTTATGGGGACCTGCCGGTACTGTATCTGAATGGGGAAATGCTCCTTGTATGAAGTATATATAGCTTGATGGCAAGGATGTACAGCAAGAGTTCCGGCGGGGACGGGGAAACGTAAGTTGCCTCCCTGATACAAAGGGAAAAAAGGGGATTGTGATAGCCTGTAAGTGGTATGCTTGCAGGCTATCTTTTTTGAGTATACTTGAATGTCCGGAGTATGAAGGCAGTCCGTACCGGTGAAAATAAAAACGGGTTTTCTGATACCAGTTAGGTAAATAATTCCTTATTTTCGTATTAAATACGTAGCAAACGTAAATAAGAAATGGAAGTATGAGACGAATTTTGTTAGGATTGTGTGTGCTTTTTTTCCTGAATGCGCACGGGCAGGAGATTCCGTTGCCGGAGAAGATGCCGCAGGATCATCCGAGAGTGCTGACTACCCCGGAAGGAAAAAAAGAAACATGGAAGTTGATCAAGAAGGAAGCATGGGCACAAGATGTCTTTAACAAGCTGAAAGAACGGACGGAAGTATATACGCGACGTACGGAAAGTCAGCCGGACTGGTTATTATCCCGTTTGGCCATGTACTGGAAGTCGCATGCAACGGAAGTGTACGTGAAAGGTGAGGGGTTCGACCATGCCGGAGGCGCGAAGGCACCTGCCCCGACAGTTCGCTATACCGGAACACGAGGGACGGCCGCTACGCACGGTCGACCTAAACTGGAAGATGTAGTACCTTATGACGATAGTGCGGAAGGAAACGTGACTTTCTGCAACAATGCCTTGGAAGGCCGTCCGCAGGAAAGTGTGCATCCGTCCAAGACCGGGCGCAATATTGAGAGTCTGAACTGTGAGATTCTGGGAATTGCCCGTGACGCCGCTTTCCTCTATTGGATGACGGGAGAAGAAAAGTATGCCCGGCTGGCTGCCGGTGTTTTCGATACTTATATGACGGGAATCTATTACAGAAATGTTCCTGTTGACCTGAATCACGGGCATCAGCAGACACTGGTGGGGCTGACTTCTTTTGAAGTGATCCATGAGGATGCTTTGCATATCGTTGTCCCTTTGTATGACTTTCTCTATCATTATCTGCAATCCAACTATCCGGATAAGATGATGATTTATGCCGGCGCATTGAAGAAATGGGCGGATAATATTATCACCAACGGAGTCCCTCATAACAACTGGGATTTATTGCAGGCACGATATATCATGAACGTGGGACTGGTGCTGGAAGATAATGAAGAGTATGCGGACGGGAAAGGACGCGAATACTATATTGACTACGTAATGAACCGTTCGAGCATCCGCCAGTGGAGTCTGACCAAGCTGGCCGATTACGGCTTTGACTCCGAAACGGGAATATGGGCGGAATGTCCGGGATACAGCAGTGTAGTTATCAATGACTACGCGAACTTCACCCATCAGTTTGACCACAATCTGCAATATGACTTGGTAAAGGCAATGCCTGTGTTGGCAAAAGCCGTAGCGGCCACTCCGCAGTATCTTTTTCCGAACCGGATGATCTGTGGTTTCGGAGATACGCATCCAAGTTACTTAAGTACGAACTTCTTTATCCGGATGATACAGAATGCGCAGGCAAACGGAAAGAAAGAGCAGGAACGTTACTTCACCGCTTTGCTGAAATGTCTGAATCCGGAGGAAGGCAGCGAAAAAAGTGGCAAGAAGAATGTACGGGCTTCTGTCAATTCTTTCTTTGAGGACAAGCCGTTGGTGCTGGACCCGAAGGTGGAGGCGGGGAAAATCGAGGATTATGTATCTCCTCTGTTCTATGCCCCCAACGTATCGTGGCTGGTACAGCGCAACGGGATGCATCCGCGCAACAGTCTGATGATTTCTCTCAACGCAAGTGAAGGCAATCATATGCACGCGAATGGCATTTCGATGGAGCTTTACGGAAAAGGATACGTGCTGGGACCGGATGCGGGTATCGGACTTTTCCTGTATAGCGGTCTGGACTATGCGGAATATTACTCTCAATTCCCCAGTCATAATACGGTTTGTGTAGATGGCATTTCCAGTTATCCGGTGATGAAAAGTAATCATTCTTTCGATTTGCTTTCCTGTTTTCCGGCTTCGGCGGAACCGGGTAAAGGATTTACTTCCGTCACCTATAGTCAGGTAGCTTTCCGTGAGCCGGAGAGCAGGGCGGATCAGACTCGACTGATGGGCATTGTTACTACTGGTCTGGAGACAGGGTATTATGTGGATGTATTCCGCAGCCGGAAAGAACGGGGAGGCGATAAAATGCACGATTATTTCTACCATAATCTAGGTCAGACAATGACACTAACGGCTGCTGACGGCACGGATTTGAATTTGCAGCCTACTGAAGAGCTAGCTTTCGCAGGTGCCCATCTTTATGCTTATTCCTACTTATATGATAAGAAAGTGGCTGCCACCGATCAGGATGTGAAAGTGACTTTTACCATCGACATGAAGGATAAAGGCGGAGATGACATTTCCATGAATCTCTGGATGAAAGGAGAACCGGAACGGGAAGTGTTCACCGCACTGGCACCGATGACCGAAGGATTGAGCCGGACTCCCCATATGCCTTATAATATAAAGGAGCAGCCTACGCTCACCTTCGTTGCCCGGCAGCATGGAGAAGCATGGAACCGTCCTTTTGTTGCTGTTTATGAACCAAGTACGCAGAAAGAGCCTTCGGCTATTCAGTCAGTCTCTTACTTTGATGCGGAAGAGCCCGGCTTGAAAGATTTTGCCGGTATCTGTGTGGAAAGTAAAAACGGGCGTACTGACCATATTTTCTCTTTGACGGATTCGTCGCAGACCGCAACCTATCAGGGAATGAAAGTGAAAGCGGACTATGCCGTAATCAGTAACGAATATGCGGGAAACCGGACGCTGTTTATGGGGAACGGGACGCAACTGATTGCATCCGGTATCAGTGTTCAGACTTCGGAGGCTGCTAATGTGCTGCTTGAAAAGAAGCAGGGAAAATGGTATATTCTTTCTTCTGCCCCCTGTCAGATGGTGATTGACGGAAAAGCGGTGCAATCCGGAATAACCACCGAATTGACGTTATTGGCTGTACAATAAGAATCATTACATAAATAGGAAAAGAGAGAGCATGAGGTAATAATCATTCTGACCGTGTTAAGTAAAAATTATCGGTTTCTAGTGTGATAAAATCTCTTTCTCTCTCTTTTTCCATTTATAAGAAAAAGCAGTTACGTAAACGTTACATTAATATTACGTCGCTTTCTTATTCTTGTTTCCATTGCCGTAGCGGAGTTGTCGCTGGTTGCGTTCGGATTACTTCCTGCTCCATATAATATGTTTGCGATGTTCTTCAACGGATTCTCATTGGGATGTATGCGGGGAGTGATTTTCAGCTTTATCGAAGGACGCCGGACGACGGATATTTTGGCGAGTCTGTTGGGAATCCAATTTATTTTCTAGACGCAAAAGATAATATTTGAGAAAAACAGATAAGCTGATAGGTAAGTCTCCTTTTATGTTCGTAATAGACTGTAGCTGCAATAAAATGACATAAACAGTTTATATGATGAATATGGTAAAAAAGATAACGGGAAAAAGAAAATGGCTGCTGACATTTTCCATAATTCTTTCGACAGTTTTAAATGCCCAGCTGGTAACTTATCCGGATGGAATGAACGCGGGTATGCCGCACAATGATGATTATACGGTCAGAGTCCGCGTGCCGGGAGGGGAGTGGAAAGACTTGTTCGAGTACAATGTCAGTGTAGATATGGATAAAGTACAATCCGCCTCAATGGTACAGTTTGATATGGGCAGTCCGGTGGAAGTAATGGTAAAAAAGAACAATGGATTGATTCAGGATGTGAATATTCGTCCGCTGGCGAAAGGGATCAGGCATACGGTAAATCGTAATGCTATTCTTTTTACATTGGAAGAACCACAATATTTATCTGTCGAGTTCAACGGCGACCGTCTGCATAATCTTCATCTTTTTGCGAATCCTCTGGAGACTGAAACGTATACGGAGAGCAATGATACGGTGATGTATTTCGGAGCGGGCATCCACCGCCCGCTGGATTTGCCGAATACACAAATCCGGATTCCTTCCAACACGACTGTCTATCTGGCTCCGGGAGCAGTGGTAAAGGCGAAGTTGCTGATAGACCATTCGGAGAATGTACGTATCATAGGTCGGGGAATACTCGACCATCCGATTCGTGGCATCGAAGTCACTCACTCTAAAAATGTATTGATTGATGGAATCACCGTAGTGAATCCCGACCATTACACAGTCTTTGGCGGAGAAGTTAATGGATTGACTATAAAGAATCTGAAATCTTTCAGTTGCAAAGGATGGAGCGACGGAATTGATCTGATGTGTTGCAATGACGTGCTGATAGATAATGTCTTCATGCGTAATAGTGACGACTGTATCGCCATTTATGCCCATCGCTGGAACTTTTATGGTGGAAGCAGGAACATAACTTTGCAGAACTCCATTTTATGGGCGGATATAGCTCATCCGATCAATATCGGAGGCCACGGAAATCCGGAAGATGAAGTCGGTGAAATAATAGAGAATATAACAGTCCGTAATGTAGATATCCTAGAGCATGATGAGGATGATCCTCTTTATCAGGGATGTATGACGATAGACTGCGGCGACAAGAATCTGGTACGTAAAGTCTTGTTTGAAGACATTCGGGTAGAAAGCATTCAGGAAGGAAGGTTATTTCATATCAGTGTCCGTTTCAATCCCAAATATGATAAACAGCCGGGACGCGGTGTTGAAGATGTGATTTTCCGCAATATTACTTATGAAGGGGTAGGCGAGAATCCGTCGTTGATCAAGGGATTGGACGAGAAACGTTGTGTGAGGAACGTTACTTTCGAGCAAGTGATGATAAATGGAATCAGAATGAAGAATATCAATGATTTCGTCAGCAATGAGTATATAGAGAATATAAAGGTTAAGTAGTTCTCCGGATTTGCTGTTGTTGCGGATGGCAGATACTTTTGAAAAATAAGTTCTGGTAGTGGTAAATAATGTTAGGCAGAAAATATATATCTTTGCTTTCATCCGGAAAAATAATCGTAAGGCAGGATACGGGGATTTGACTTCTGCTTCGTATTATATAAGTATATTAGCTAACGAAAAGCAACCGCCATGAAGACACGAATATATCTGTTTGTCATTTTATTGATAGGTTTTCTGTTTGCGAATCATTTGCATTCGCAGGAATCCCCTTACGTCTTTCGGTACATTGGAGTGACCGATGGACTGCCGGATAATTATGTGAAAAGTGTTTTCCCCATTCCCGACGGGCGGATAGGTATCCGGACTACCGTATTGCTCAGTCTGTATGACGGATCGAACTATTCAAACTTTCCTTTCAACCTTCGTGGGGAATATCCGATTTCTTACAATCACATTATTCCCGAACAATACGTTGATGCCGATAAGCGTTTGTGGATGAAAGAACGGGGAGCATTACGCGTTTTCGATTTAACTACCGAACAGTATATTTATAATGTGGATTCCTTACTGCTTCAATTTGGAATAAAAGAACGGATCACCGATGTCTTTATTGATTCGGAAAAGCATTATTGGTTTTTGACACCCGCCTCTTTTGTCTATATGTATGACGGAGAGACGGATACGCTGGAACTGATCTGCAGGAAAGATGAGTTTATCGAGTATTATGGCGGATTACTGGGAGTGGAGAGCCATGGCAAGTTTAGTTGGATGGTTCATCAGAAGGGAGTGATGCGTTGCTACGATCATGAGAAGAAACGCTTTGTCAAACAGGTTGACTTTCTGGAAGGACAGCTCAAACCGGATGATCGGGTGATAATGAAGATACTGGATAATGGAGACTTCTGGGTAATGTGGGATCGTGGAGTAGGCTACTATGATGTCTTTAACAAGAAATGGAATCAGATATCGAATATTCAGCTGGGACATTATTCATGGTTTACGTCGATGGATGTGGACAAAGGAGGAAATGCCTGGGTCGGAACGGTTCAAGATGGATTTTATGTGATTGATATGCACAACTTCTCTGTGAACAGTATCATTGATATTCCTTTGTTGTCCGGCAAAACGATCCGCAATGGCATTCATAGTATTTATTGTGACAAGGAGAATAACGCTGTATGGATAGGACTGTTCAATCAAGGAGTCTGCTATTATCATCCCAGCATGAACAAACTGACGCTGTGCAATAAGAATCTGCTTCGGGGAGCATGGGATGGAGAAGAAATCCGTTGTATGCTTGAAACGTCCGAAGGAGATATTCTGATGGGGACTGCACAGGGGCTTTATCGTTATGACCCGAAATCACACAACATGGATATGCTTTATAAAGAATTCAATCAGAAGAATTGCCGTGTACTTTATGAAGACAGTAAGAAACGAATTTGGGTAGGTACCTATCACGATGGCTTGTACTGCATTGAAGGTGGCAAGGTACGGGCATACGCTTATCCGGATACCGATTATCAGAATGAGTTGGATTTCAGTAATATACGGGCTATTATAGAAGACTCTTCGGGACGTTTGTGGATCAGCATCTACGGATATGGCGGAGTCGGTCAGTTCAATCCCGAAACAGGTGAAATCAGTTTGTTGTCCGAGCGGTTTCCGGAACTGAAGAGGTATAAAGTAGTGAATGCGCTGGCGGTAGATAAGCAATCAAAACTGGTGGTCGGGAGTGATAACGGATTGTACATATACGATCCTGCGAAGGATAATGTATGGATTCCGGAGCAGGACGGGCAATCTAATTCTATTTTTAACCGGGGCAGTATTAAATACAATCAAATCCTGAAAGATCATGAAGGAACACTTTGGTTCGCTACCCAATACGGTTTGAATATTCTGACTCACGATGGCAGGAGTTACGCGTTGGGGAAAGAGGAAGGACTTTCCAGTGTGATCCTGAATGTGATAGAAGATCAGAATCATAATATCTGGATTTCGACCCTGACCTCTATTTACAGAATCAAAGTAGAGCGGGGGCAGGATGAGTATAACTTTCACGTCATCAGTTTCCTGTCGGAAGCGGAAATCCGACAGGATGATCTGTTTAATTTCCCTTCAATGGTTACCCGCAAGAATCAGCTCTTTTTCGGGTTGATCAATGGCTTCATCACTTTCTCTCCGGAGAATATAATTGATAATCATTGTATTACTTCGCCTTTGATTACTTCCTTCCGGCTTTTTAACGTACCGGTTGTATCGGGAGAAGAGTACAATGGACGTGTCTTGTTTGATAAAGCTCTTAGTTATTCGGATAAAGTACTGCTGGACTATGACGAGAATTTTATTACATTGGAGTTCTCCGGACTGAACTACTCGAATCCTTCTCAGACTTCTTTCCGCTATCAGCTTGAAGGCTTTGATAAAGAGTGGACCGAGTCATTGTTTGAGAATGGTCTGGGACGTGCTGTGTACAACAATCTTCCTTCGGGTGAATATGTATTTCGGGTGTCGGCAGCGGGAAATGACCGTATATGGGGACCGGAGTCCGAATTCACTATCGTGATCCGTCCTCCGTTCTGGGATACATTGGCTGCTCGTATCCTTTATGTTATTCTTTTTGTCTTGATAGTAGCCGGCTTCATTTATGCCCTCAATCGCCGTAATCACCGGAAGATGGTTCGTATGCAACAGGCGGAGGCGTTGAAACAGAAAGAAGAACTGGATCAGATGAAATTCCGGTTCTTTACGAACATCAGTCATGAACTTCGTACTCCGCTGACACTGATTATAACTCCGCTGGATATGATGATCCGCCGTATTTCGGACGAAGCGGTAAAGAAGCAATTAGGTACTATTTATAAGAATGCGCAGAATTTATTGTCCTTAGTGAATCAGTTGCTTGATTTTCGTAAGTTAGAAATGAAGGGGGAAAAGCTACATCTGATGAATGGAGATATGGAGGAATTTATTAGTTCCGCTTATAATAACTTTGTGCCGATGGCCGTAGAGAAGCATCTTAACTTTGTCAGTCAGACGGTACACAGACCTCTTTATATGTTTTTTGATAGCGATAAAGTACACAAAATCGTGAACAATCTGCTATCCAATGCCTTTAAGTTTACCCCCGAAGGCGGTACAGTGAATCTGATTTTATCCACCGAAGAGATAGAGCAGAGAAACTATGTCAGAATAGAAGTCTCCGATACAGGTATCGGCATTTCGGAATCAGATCTTCCTTATATCTTCGATCGTTTCTATCAGGTCGGTAATCAAGGAGATGAGAAGATGGGAAGTGGTATCGGACTTCATCTGGTCAGAGAGTACGTGAATATTCATGAAGGTAAGACGACAGTGAGTAGCCGGATGGATCGCGGATCTACATTTATAATCTGGTTACCCATGGACTTGAAACCGGAGTCGGGAGATATCTTTGAAGAGGCAACGGATGAGAATCCGGATGACAAAGAGAAAGAAGTCTCCGACGTGCTGCACCCGGCCGACGACAGCCGGAGAAAA
>OGWT01002330.1_pt1 | contig 13091 bp, 10 predicted proteins | sample 1576101 | NCBI WGS metagenome assembly OGWT01 (sample SAMEA3541481, study PRJEB24748) | human gut metagenome | biome: human gut; feature: human-associated habitat; material: faeces | place: China | collected 2012 | reverse complement strand
GCAACACCCGCCGTTACCACGGCCTGATGGTGGCCCCGATCGACGACAGCGACCGGACCTACGTCCTGTTGTCGGCGCTCGACGAAACGATCATCCAGCACGACCAGACGTTCAACCTGGCGCTGCACCGTTTCCAGGGGACCTACGAGCCGCGCGGCCACAAGTACATCACCGATTTCGAGTACACTCCGACCCCAACGATCACCTATCGCGTAGGCGGCGTGATCCTCAAGAAGGAGATGCTCTGGATTCACAAGCGCACGCAACTGATGATCCGCTACACGCTCGTCGACACCCATTCGGAAACGCGCCTCCGGCTGCGCCCGTTCCTCGCCTTCCGCGACAAGCATGCGCTGACGCATGCCAACATGGAGGCCGACGGGCACTCCTATCCGGCCGTCAACGGCGTGAAATGCCGCCTCTACGGTTCGTTTCCGTGGCTGTATCTCCAGACCAGCAAACCCGGCGCGGAGTTCGTGCCCGCGCCCGACTGGTACTACAATTTCGAATACCGGCAGGACATCGCCCGCGGCTACGACGGCTACGAGGACCTGATGACCACGGGCTATTTCGAAACCGAGCTGAAGAAGGGCGAGAGCATCATCTTCTCGGCGTCGCTCGACGAAATGGGCTCGACGAAAACCATCGAGGAGGTCTTCGGCGGCTCCATCGCGCGCCGCACGCACAAGATCGACTTCATCAGCTGCCTCGAACACTCGGCGCGGCAGTTCGTGATCCGCCGCCCGGGCAACCGGACGGAGGTGGTCTCGGGCTATCCGTGGCACGGGGTTTCGGGCCGCCAGACCTTCGTCTCGCTGCCGGGCATCACCCTGTGGCAGAACCACAAGGAGGACTGCATCGACGCCCTCGACACGCAGGTGCGCGGCATGCAGGACGGCATGTTCGCCGGGAACGCTTCGGCGGCGGCCGCCGCGGACGCCCCGCTGTGGTTCTTCTGGACCCTTCAGCGGCTCGAAGCGCAGATCGGCGCGAAGAAGATCTGGAAACACTACGGCGAGGCCATGAAGCAGGTGCTCGAGTCGTACAAACGGGGCGTCGCGGGCCGTGTCGCGCTCAACGACAACGGGCTGGTGTGGGCCTCGTCCGACGAGGTTCCCCTCACGTGGATGAACTCCGTGATCGACGGCCGTTCCGTCACCCCGCGCAACGGCTATCAGGTGGAGGTCAACGCCCTGTGGTACAACGCTGTCCGCTACGCTCTCCGGCTGGCCGGCGAGGCGGGCAACACGAAGTTCGTGAAGGCGTGGGAGAAACTGCCCGAACGCACCGCGGCGTCGTTCAACGAACTCTTCCGCCTGCCCGAAGGCTACCTGGCCGACTGCGTGGGCTGCGACGGCGCCAACACGGACATCCGCCCGAACATGATCGTCGCCTGCGGGCTGCCCTACAAGATGCTCGACGACCAGACCCAGCTGGAGGTGATCCGCACGGTGCGGCAGCACCTCCTCACGCCGAAGGGCCTGCGCTCGCTCTCGCCCCGCAACCCGCTTTACAAGGGTTCGCAGGAGGGTACGCCCGCCGAACGCGACTTCGCGGGCAAGAACGGGTCGGTATGGCCGTGGCTGCTGTCGTTCTACGTCAGCGCCTGCTTCGACATCGACGGCGACGCCTTTCTGCCGCAGGCCGAGGAGATTCTCGCCGGATTCGAGGAGGACATCCAGACCTACGGCATCGGTTCGATCGGCGAACTGTTCGACGCCGATCCTCCGTTCGCGCCGCGCGGAGCCATTTCGCAGGCGTGGAGCGTCGCGGCCGTGCTGGACATCTACGGCATGATCCTCGCACGCAAACCGAAAGAGACGCCCGGAAAGTCGGAAAAACCCACAAAAAAAGCGAATCCGAAGACTGCGAAGGCCGCAAAAAACGTTGGTAAGGAGAAGGTTGCCGCGAAGGCCGCGAAGGCCGTGAAACCCGCGGCAAAGGCCGCCGCGAAGAGGACGGCCGCCAAAAAGACAACGAAGAAGAAAACGACGGAAAAAACGAAATAACGAATACGGCCCGGGCGCACAATGTGAAAGAGAGTTGTGCCGGATGGCGAGGCTCCTTCCGAGGGGAGGGGTTCGAAGCGGAATCTGACTTACGGACACGGCCGGGCGCCGTGAAGGGATGCGGAGAGGAAGCGCACAGGCGGCAAAATGAAACAACAAAAAGATAAGGTATGAGAGTTTTAATGTTCGGATGGGAGTTTCCGCCCCACATTGCAGGCGGGCTGGGAACGGCCTGCTACGGAATGACCCGCGGACTGGCGCGCAACGGCGTAGACGTCACTTTCATCGTCCCGCACGCCTACGGCGACGAGGACCAGCGTTTCACGCACGTCGTGAACGCCAGCGACGTGGAGGCCTTGTACGGTTCGACGGGCAGCGGCGCGGACGACATTCTGGAGAAGATGTCGTTCATCCACATCGACTCGAACATGGTCCCCTATATCTCCCCCGAGGAGTACGAGTCCTACCACGAGCAGTACGTCAAGTCGGGGCGGAAGACCTGGTCGACGACCGATGCCTGGAAACAGCGCTACACCTTCTCGGGCAAGTACGGCGCCAACCTCATGGAGGAGGTGGCGCGCTACGCCGTGGTCGCCGCGCAGGTGGCCAGGGACCTCGAAGGACAGTTCGACGTGATCCACGCCCACGACTGGCTCACCTACTACGCGGGCATCGCCGCCAAACGCGTCTCCGGGAAGCCGCTGGTGGTGCACATGCACGCCACGGAGTACGACCGCTCGGGCGAGAACGTCAACACGCAGGTCTACGCCATCGAGCGGGCCGGCATGCACGCCGCCGACCGCGTGATCGCCGTTTCGAACCTCACGCGCAACATCGTCATCAACCGCTACGGCGTTCCCGCCGAAAAGATCGTCACGGTGCACAACGCCGTGCGCTTCGCCCAGAACAGCGGCAAGGTTCCCGAGCGGGGCGTCACCGACAAGGTCGTGACCTTCCTGGGACGCATCACCTACCAGAAAGGCCCCGACTACTTCGTCGAGGCGGCCGCCAAGGTCCTCAAGCGGATTCCCGACGTGCGGTTCGTGATGGCCGGCTCGGGCGACATGATGAACCACGTCATCCGCCGCGTGGCGCGGCTCGGCATCGCCGACCGTTTCCACTTCACGGGGTTCCTCCGCGGGGAGGACGTGCACAAGATGTTCCAGCTGTCGGACGTCTACGTGATGCCCTCCGTCTCGGAGCCTTTCGGCATCTCGCCGCTGGAGGCGATGCGCTCGAACGTCCCGGTGATCATCTCCAAGCAGAGCGGCGTGGCCGAAGTGCTGGACTACGCCGTGAAGGTGGACTACTGGGACGTGGACGCCCTGGCCGACGCCATCTACGGACTGATCAAATACCCCGCCCTGTCGGGCATGTTCGCCTCGAAGGGTCTCGAAGAGGTGACCAACCTCAAGTGGAACGACGCCGCGGCGAAGATCAAATCGGTGTACGAAGCCGTGATCGAAGAGAATAAGAAACAATTAAAATAGCAACCCGCATGAAAACCGTCTGTCTTTATTTTCAGGTGCATCAGCCCTGGCGTCTGAAGAAATACCGCTTCTTCAACATGGGCAAGGACCACAACTACCTGGACGACCTCATGAACCGTTCGATCATGCAGAAGGTCGCCCGCCAGTGCTACCTGCCGATGAACGCCCTGCTGCTCAAGCTCATCAGGGAGAACAAGGGCAAGTTCCGCTGTTCGTTCTCGATCACGGGCATCGCCATCGAACAGTTCCGCGCCTTCGCCCCCGAAGTGCTCGACTCGTTCAAGGAGCTTGCCGCGACGGGCTGCGTGGAGTTCCTCGCCGAGACCTACTCCCACTCGCTGGCCTCGCTGGCTTCGAAGGAGGATTTCACGGAGCAGGTCAAACTGCACACGAACCTTATCAAAAAGGAGTTCGGGGTGAAACCCACCGCTTTCCGCAACACGGAGCTGATCTATTCGGACGAGATCGGCGCGATGGTCGCCGGCATGGGCTTCCGCACGATGCTGGCCGAAGGAGCCAAGCACGTGCTGGGGTGGAAATCGCCCAACTACGTCTACGCCAACGCCATCGACCAGAAACTGCGCCTGCTGCTGCGCAACTACAAACTCTCGGACGACATCGCTTTCCGCTTCTCGAACAAGAGCTGGGACCAGTGGCCCCTGACAGCCGACAAGTACGTGCAGTGGCTCGCCTCGGACGAGACGCCGGGCGAGGTCATCAACCTGTTCATGGATTACGAGACCTTCGGCGAGCATCAGAACGCCGACACGGGCATCTTCGAATTCATGCGCGCGCTGCCCAAGGCGATCCTCGCCAGGAAAAACGGCCTGGAGTTCGCCACGGTGACCGAGGCCGCGAAGAAGCACCAGCCCGTCGCCGTGCTCCACTGTCCGCACGTGATGTCGTGGGCCGACGAGGAGCGCGACGTGACGGCCTGGCTGGGCAACGAATTGCAGAACGAGGCTTTCTCGAAGCTCTATGCCCAGAAGGAGAAGGTCGCGGCGCTGAAAAATCCCGATTTCGATTATGTCTGGAGTTTCATGCAGACCTCCGACCATTTCTACTACATGGCCACCAAGTGGCTGTCGGACGGCGACGTGCACTCCTACTTCAACCCCTACGATTCGGCCTACGACGCCTTCATCAACTACATGAACGTCCTCTCGGACTTCATCATCGAGCTGGACAAGGCGGTGGCTGCCAAGGCGGCGAAAAAACGGGCCTGACGCCCCGACGGACAACCGGAAAACGGGTCTCTGCGGAGGCCCGTTTTTTTATTTCGCAAAACGGCGCGCGGCATGTACAACGGATGCTTTATTTGCTTACATTTGGCGCATCGAAAACACACATGCATGAATAGCGTCTTCATCCTGCTGAACAGCCTCAACGACTGGAAACCCTACTGCGAAACCGATTCGCTGATGACCGTCACCGACTACCTCGAACACCGTTACGGGGAGCGGACGCCCAAGCTGGTCATCAACTTGAGCGACGAATACGGCTACAACTCCGAAGGCTACTACTGCTCGCTGCTGGCCCAGGCCCGGGGACACCGGGTGCTGCCGGGCGTCGAGACGCTCAACAAGCTCGAATCGGGCGCCGGAATCCGCATGAACCGTAACCTGCAACAGCTCTGCCAACAGTGGATCGAACGCAACCGCATCACCGACGAAACCTGGCAGCTGAACATCTACTTCGGAACCTGCCGCGAGAAGGGTCTGGAGAAGATCGCGCGGTTCATCTTCGACCACTACCCCTGCCCGATCCTGCGCGTGACGATGAACAACCACGCCCGCAACCAGATCGAGTCGGTGCAGGCCCTTTCGCTGCGCCAGCTCTCGGAGAGCGGGCAGGACGATTTCGCCAATGCGCTCGACTGCTTCAACAAGAAGGTATGGCGCTCGCCGCGCTCGGCCAAGCCCGCACGCTACAACCTCGCCATCCTCTACGACCCGGACGAAAAATTCCCGCCCAGCGACAAGGACGCCCTCAACAAGTTCCTCGAAGTGGCCCGGAAAATGAACATCCACGCGGAGCTGATCACCGAGGAGGAAGCCACGCGGCTGATGGAGTTCGACGCGCTGTTCATCCGCGCCACCACAGCGCTCAACCACTACACTTTCCGCCTCGCGCAGCGTGCCGCGATGAACGACATCGCCGTGATCGACGATCCCGAGTCGATCATCCGCTGCACGAACAAGGTCTACCTCTGCGAGCTTTTCGAAAAGGCCCGCATCCCGGCCCCGGCCTCGCAGCTGCTGTTCCGCAGCAACGAATACTCCTTCGGCGAGATCAGCGAACGCCTCGGCGCGCCCTTCATCCTCAAGATTCCCGACGGATCGTTCTCGGTGGGCATGCACAAGGTGGCCAGCGACGAAGAGCTGCGCGCGGCGCTCGACGAGATGTTCCGCCACTCGTCCGTGCTGCTGGCCCAGGAGTTCATCCCCACGGAGTTCGACTGGCGGATCGGCCTCCTGGACGGCGAACCGTTGTTCGCCTGCAAATACTACATGGCCAAGGGCCACTGGCAGATCTACAACCACGCCCACGACGACACAGGCCGCAACCTGTGCGGCGCATGGGAGACCGTACCCATCTACAAGGCGCCGCAGAAAGTGCTCGACACCGCCGTAAAGGCCGCGGCGCTGATCGGCAAGGGATTGTACGGCGTGGACCTGAAACTCATCAACGGCAGGGCCGTGGTGATCGAGATCAACGACAACCCGTCGATCGACCACAAAGTCGAGGACGCCGTGCTGGGCGACGAACTTTACTACCGCATCCTCAACCACTTCGTCCACTGCCTCAACCGCCTCCACGCGCAATGAACCCCGCAGTCGGAATACGTCCCGCGACGGCCGGGGACCTCGACGCCGTGGAGTGCGTCGAGCGGCGTTCATTCCCGGAAGGGGAGGCCTTCACGCGGCGGCAGCTGCGCTACCTGCTGACGCATGCGCAGGGAGCGTCCTACGCCGCCACCCGCGACGGTGCGGTCGTCGGCTACATTTCATTGCTGATGCGGCGCACGGCGCAAAACCTCCGCATCTACTCCGTGGCGGTGGACCCCGCGGCGCGCGGCTGCGGAGCCGGACAGGCGTTGCTGGACGCCGCTATCGCGCTGGCCCGGCGGCTCGGACTGCGTGAAGTGACGCTCGAAGTGCGCACCGATAACGACTCTGCCATAAGGCTTTACGCCCGCAACGGCTTCCGCCCCGGAAAACTGCTACGCGGCTACTACCCCGACGGCACGGACGCGCAGCGGATGTCGTTCAGGACCTCCTGCGGCCGTCCAGAATAGCCTCCTTGTTCGCCTCGGCCCATTCCACCAGTCCGAAAATATGCGGCAGAAGACTCCCGCCCCGCTCCGTAAGACGGTATTCCACCCGCGGCGGAACCTCGGCGTAGACTTCGCGGCGGATCATTCCGTCGGTTTCGAGCATCCGCAGCGTGACGGTCAGCATGCGGTGCGAAATGTCGCCCAGCGTGCGGTGGATCTCGCTGAAACGCATCACGCCGTTGGCATTCAACGTCAGCAACACCAACATCGACCACTTGTCCCCCAGGCGGCACAGCACGTCCCGGACCGGGCAGGAACCCGTGGGCGTGAAATTTTTCAATTTTTTCTCCGGCTCCATCCGTTTGGTATCCAGCAATGGTTACACGTATGTAACCATCTCATTTTTAAGTGCGTTATTGTTTTTACGGGCTGTTTGCCCTATCTTTGTACGCAAAGATAACAAACTTACCGAAAATAACCATTGTATCACTAAACGAATTGCAATCATGGCAAAAAAAGCAGCTGTCGTGGCCGTGAATCCCGTGAACGGGATGGGCCTGTTCCAGTATCTGGAAACGTTTTTCGAAAACAAGATTCCCTGCACCGTGTTCGCCGTGGCCGAAAGCCGCGAGATCCGCACCAACTCGGGCATCGGCCTGACGGCCGACGACGTGATCGCCAACCTCAAGGGTCACGAAGAGGAGTACGACGCTCTGGTGTTCGCCTGCGGCGACGCCGTGCCGGTCTTCGCGCAGCATGCCGGCGAGCCTTGGAACAGGGACCTGATGGAGGTGCTGAAAACCTTCGGGGAGACGGGCAAACCGATGATCGGCCACTGCGCCGCAGGGATGATGTTCGGATTCGCAGGCGTCGCCGCCGGACGGCGCGTCGCCGTGCACCCGATGGCCAAGGCCGCCGTGACGGGCCCCGTGGCGACGGACGCCCCGTTCGAAATCGACGGCAATTTCTTCACCGCGCAGGAGGAGCACGCCATCCCGGCGATGATCGGCCGCGTGGTCGAAGCGCTGAAATAGCGGCGTGTCATAGCGGACACCCGCGAGCCGCCACCTGAAAAACAAGGTTCGGTTTTTTGATTTTAGAGGAGCGGATTTTATCCTGACACAGTTCGACCCGGACGGGACATACAAACGTATTTTCCGTTCGGGCCGGACAAGGCAGGACGGAAGAGGCCCTGTAAAATCGAAAACTATCCTTTCCGCTTGTAACGCGAGGGCGAGGTTCCGGTGTGCTGTTTGAAATACTTGCCGAAGAAGGACTGCGTCGAGAAATTGAGGTGGTAGGCGATCTCCTGAATGCTCATTCCGGAATACTTGAGCAGGGCCTTGGCTTCGAGGATCACCGACTCGTCGATCCACCGCGCGGCGGTCTTGCCGCTCACCTCCTTCACCACGGACGAGAGGTATTTGGGCGTGATATTGAGCTGCTTGGCGTAGAAGCTCACGTTGCGCTCCCTCTTGTTGTACTGTTGCAGCAGCGACATGAACTCGTCGAACAGCACCTCGCAGCGCCCCTGCTTCATCTCGCCGGGCTGCTCGCGCTGGTTGATCTCGGTGATGATGTAGAACGCCGTGGTGAAGAGCGTGCGGATGATCTCGTGGCGGTAACGCTCCTTGTCGCTGCGCAGCATGGTCTTGATGAGCTGGAACAACTGGCGGATTTCGTCCACGTCCTGCGGCGTGACCTCCAGCACGGGGGCCTTGCCGAAGCGCATGTAGACCGGCAGCGAGGTCGAGAGGTCGATCTGGATCTCGTTGACGAACGATTTCGAGAAGGCCAGCAGGTAGGCCGCGGCGTTCGACGAACACTTGATTGTGCGGATGATCGAATCGGGGTTGAAAAAGACGATCGTGTTGGGCTTGATGCTGTAATTCTGCATGTCGATCGACACGGTGGCCTCGCCCGTCATCATAATGATGGCCGTAAAGCCGTCGATCGAGGTCGGATAATCGGCCGTGGTGTTCTTGTCGGCCGTGAGTGCGGAAATCACCAGATCGTCCGAAAGGTAAAAGACGTCACTCATCTCCTTCTTGATCCGGGAGATGGAGACCTTGCGCAAACTTTCGCGTCCTCCGCTGCGCGCCGTTTTGCCGTTATCCGCCATATCGTCGTAATTTTTCCGACAAAAGTATGAATTTTCGCAGAATCAAACAAGCCGGACCGTAAAAATCAGAAATTGCCCGAGGCCTGTTTGGCGCACATCACGCGCAGGCCGCCCGCCAGACACTCGATGTGCAGCGGGAATTCGGCGCCCTTCTGCCCGTCGACGTCCGTGGGTTCGTTGACCGACGAACGGATGTCGATCCGCCGCGCCCGGAGGTGGCGGACGATCTTCGGGCTGCCGCCCGCCAGATAGCGGCACATGGCCAGCGTCGAACGAAAGAAATTCTTCTTCTCCAGCAGGATGCAGTCGAACAGCCCGTCCTTGATCGACGACCGCCGCGCCAGGTGGAAACCGCCCGCCGTCTCGCCGTTGAAGATCAGCACCATCAGCGACCGCAGGTCGAACCGCTCGCCGTCGGCCTCGATCTCCAGCGGCACGGCGTGCATCGTGCGGAACTCCTTGACCCCCTCGATGATATAGGCCAGCTTGCCGATCTTGTGCTTGCGTTCGTCGGGCGTGCGCTGCGAGGTGGTCGTGAAGATTCCGAACGAAAAGATATTGACGAAATACAGGTCGTTCACCCGGCCTACGTCGACCCGGTCCACAGCCCCCGAAGCGATCTGCCGCGCCGCTTCGAGCGGCTCGCGCGACATGCCGACCGCCCCGGCGAAATCATTGGCCGTACCGGCCGGAATCACGCCGATGGGAATGTCCAGCCCCTTGCGTTTCATGGCGTTGACCGCATAGTTCACCGTGCCGTCGCCGCCGGCGACGACCATCAGGTCGATGGTCTCGTTGCCGTCGAACGGATTGGCCGTAAAGTCGATCCGCTGCGGCGTGACGTCGTAGCCGTAGGCCTGAAAAATCGTACTGATGCACCCGACGTTGCGGGCGATTTTGCCCTTGCCCGATTCGGGATTGTAGAGGAATACCGCTGTTTTCATTTATCTCGCTATTTCAGAATCAACGCTTCCATGGCCGGCGAGACGTACTCCTCGTACTCTCCGCCGTCACCCGCCAGGATGAAGTACGCCTTCACGCCGGGCATCCGTTCCACGGCCGCCAGCGCATCGTCGGCGCCCATCGCCAGAAACATGGTCCCCAGCGCGTCGGCCTCGGCGCAGGTCGGAGCCGCAACGGTCACCGACAGCAGGCGCGACAGGGCGCTGCGCCCCGTGCGGGGGTCGATGGTGTGGGCGACCTTGTTGCCCTCCCCGTCGAGGTAGAAACGGCGGTAGTTGCCCGAGGTGGCCAGCCCGCCGCCGGTCATCTGAATCCGTTTCTGGAGGTATTCGCCGTCCGACATGTTGCCGTCGAAAGGCGTTTCGACGCCGATGCGCCACGCCCGGCCCTGCCGGTTGAGTCCCCGGCAGCGGACCTCGCCGCCGATGTCGACGATGTAGTTTTCAGCCCCGTATTTCTCGACCAGTCCGGCCAGCAGATCGACCGTATAGCCTTTCGCCACGGAGTTGAAGTCCAGCTGCACGCGCGGATCGTCCTTCACCAGCCGCCCTCCCTCGACACGGACCTTTTCGCGGCCCACGAATTCGAGGATCGAATCGACGTTCGGGTTTTCGGCGCGCTCCCGGCCGGCGAAGCCCCACGCCTCGACCAGCGGCTTGACGGTCACGTCGTAACGCCCGTCGCTCAACGCGCCAATGCTGTCGGCCAGATGCAGGTTGAAGGCGATATGACGGTCGACGCTGTCGGTCTCGTTGCGGTTCAGACGGCTCACGAGCGACGTCGAATCGTAAATCGACATCGACGCCTTGGCCTCGCGGTCCAGCTCCATGACGGCCGCATAGAGACGCTGCCGCGAGACGCCCTTCACGTCGGCCACCACATGCAGCGTCGTGCCGAGCATCGTCCCGTCGACGGTGACGAAATCCGGCTCGCTCCCGCAGCCGCACAACACCGCGGCGACAAGCGCGGCGAAAGTTCCGCGCACACCCGTTTTCCCCATAATTTTCACTTGTTTAGCCGCAAAAATACGATTTTCCCGATTAATTTGTTATTTTTAGACGCCAAATTGAAAATAATTGTGAATTATGAATTATGAATTATGAATTATTTCGTACCTTTGCGGAACGCTCTGGCGTTATCCACGGTAAGGGGGATGCGTCGTAGAGTGGAACGTAAAATAAATTTACACAATGGCTTATTTAACAGCTGAGAAAAAGCAGGAGCTTTTCGGCCAGTACGGCAAGTCTAACACCGACACGGGTTCGCCCGAAAGTCAGATCGCGTTGTTTTCCTACCGTATCAGCCACCTTACGGAACACCTCAAAAGCAACAAGCACGACTTCGGAACCCAGCGCGCACTGCTGCGCCTGGTCGGCAAGCGCCGCGCGTTGCTGGAATACCTGAAGGAGGTCGACATCGAGCGCTACCGCGCAATCGTGAAGACGCTGAATCTCCGCAAGTAGTCCCGAGGAAGAAATGAAGGCAATTCCCGAGAGGGGTTGCCTTCATTTTCGTTGCGAAAAACAATTCGAAAACATTATAGGTTTAAAATTTTTATGGAAGAAAAGAAGCTGTACAACGCAGTCCGCAAGATCATCACGCTGGCCGACGGTCGCCAGATCGAGATCGAGACGGGCAAACTGGCCAAGCAGGCCGACGGCTCGGTCGTCGTCAAGATGGGCGACACGATGCTGCTCGGAACCGTCGTGGCCGCAAAGGATGCAAAACCCGACACCGATTTCATGCCCCTCCAGGTCGAATACAAGGAGAAGTACGCCGCCGTAGGCCGCTTCCCCGGCGGTTTCATGAAGCGCGAAGCGCGCGCCAACGACAGCGAGGTGCTCGTCGCCCGCCTGATCGACCGCGCCCTCCGGCCCCTGTTCCCCGCGGATTACCACGCCGAAGTCTACGTGACGGTCAACCTCATCTCGGCGGACAAGGATATTCAGCCCGACGCGCTGGCCGGTCTGGCCGCCTCGGCGGCGCTGGCCGTATCGGACATTCCCTTCGGCGGCCCCATCTCGGAGGTCCGCGTCGTACGCCGCAACGGCGAATACGCCATCAACCCCACCTATTCGGAGATGCCCGAATGCGACCTGGACATCATGGTCGGCGGTACGATCGACAACATCTTGATGGTCGAGGGCGAGATGAAGGAGGTTTCGGAAGAGGTGATGCTCGGCGCCATCAAGTTCGCGCACGAGGAGATCAAGAAGCACTGCGCCGTACAGATCGAGCTGTCGAAGGAGTTGGGCAAGGACGTGAAACGCACCTACTGCCACGAGGTCAACGACGAAGAACTGCGCCAGACGATCATCAGAGAGCTTTACGACAAGGCCTACGCCATCGCCACGAGCGGCACGATGAAGCACGAGCGCGAAGACAAGTTCAACGCGCTCGAAGCCGAGTTCGCAGCCCGCTATTCGGAAGAGGAGCTGATCGAGAAGGCGCCGCTGATCCACAAATATTTCCACGACGACGTGCAGAAGAAGGCCATGCGCAACATGATCCTCGACGAAGGCGTCCGTCTCGACGGCCGCAAGACCGACGAGATCCGTCCGATCTGGTGCGAGGTGGGCTACCTGCCCGCAGCCCACGGCTCGGCGATCTTCACCCGCGGCGAAACGCAGTCGCTGACGACCGTTACGCTCGGCACGAAACTCGACGAAAAGGTCAAGGACGAGGTGCTCGTGCAGGGTACCGAGCAGTTCGTGCTCCACTATAACTTCCCGCCCTTCTCGACGGGCGAGGCCAAGGCCGCCCGCGGCCTCTCGCGCCGCGAAATCGGCCACGGCCGTCTCGCGAAGCGCGCGCTCGCCGCTGTGCTTCCGGATTACGACGATTTCCAGTACACGATCCGTGTCGTGTCTGAAATCTGCGAATCGAACGGCTCCTCCTCCCAGGCTTCGGTCTGCGGCGGCTGCCTCTCGATGATCGACGCCGGCGTTCCGCTGAAGGGCCTCGTTGCCGGTGTGGCCATGGGCCTCATCAAGGAAGACAACAAGTTCGCCATTCTCACCGACATTCTCGGTGACGAAGACCACCTCGGCGACATGGACTTCAAGGTTGCCGGTACGGAAGACGGCGTGACCGCCCTCCAGATGGATATCAAGATCGACGGCATCACTGAGGACATCACCGCGTGGTGGCATCCAAGCCTCTGCAGCATACGCAGGTGAAGACTCTGCCTTATCCCGGATTCCCTACCGATATGCAGCCGCAGATCACCG
>OGWT01002315.1_pt1 | contig 13143 bp, 8 predicted proteins | sample 1576101 | NCBI WGS metagenome assembly OGWT01 (sample SAMEA3541481, study PRJEB24748) | human gut metagenome | biome: human gut; feature: human-associated habitat; material: faeces | place: China | collected 2012 | reverse complement strand
GCTCGCCGTATCGGCACTTAGAATTATGCGGTATTGCCTTTATTCTTTTTTAATTATTCATTCAATTCCTAATTACTCATTCCTAATTGTTAATTCTGAATTATAGGTTGTTCAGCGCTTCCGCAATTCTCCCGTGTGTTTTTTCCAGTCTTGCTTCCGCGGTGGGGGCGTCAATTTTACAGAGAATCATCAGGATAGCGGTTTTGGCGCTGTAACCGCACTGCTCCAGGGCGTTGCGGGCGGCAACACTGTCGGCACCGGTGGCGGTGCGCACAATGCGTACACAGCGCTCCACCAGCTTTTCGTTGCTGGCGCGCACATCAACCATCAGGTTGCCATACACTTTGCCCAGCTTGATCATGGTGGCGGTGGAAAGCATGTTCAGCACCATTTTTTGGGCAGTGCCGCTTTTCAGGCGGGTGGAACCGGTAATAACTTCCGGCCCCGGCATGGGGGAAATGCCAATGTCAGCCCGGGTGTCTACCTCACTGCCGGGGCAGCAGGTTACACTGATGACCGCTGCGCCAAGGCTGTGGGCATACTCCATCGCACCCAGCACATAGGGGGTGCGGCCGCTGGCGGCAATACCGCACAGAACATCCTTCTGGCTGAAATTCAGCTTTTCCAAGTCCTCTTTGCCAAGGTCGCGGTTGTCCTCGGCGCCCTCCACCGGGATCAGCATGGCGCGCTGGCCGCCCGCAATAACGGCATCCACCATATCGCGCCCGGCGCTGAATGTAGGCAGGCATTCGGCTGCATCCAGCACGCCAAGACGGCCGGAAGTACCACATCCGCAATAAATCAGCCGTCCGCCTTTTTGCAGCGCGGCGTAAATCACATCCACAGCTGCAGCGATCTGCGGCAGAACCACTTCCACCGCTTCGGCTACTTTTTTGTCCTCCTGGTTCATCAGGCGGACGATCTCAAGCGTTGAAACCTCATCAATATGGCTGGTTGCCGGGTTCCGCTGCTCGGTTGAAATATGATCCAGTTTTACCATAAACAATTCCTCGCATTTGGCAGGTGTAGAGCCCTGCCTGCTGTGCGGCGGGCATTAACCCTTGACGCCGCCGACAGTAAGGCCCTTGACGAAGTATTTTTGCAGGAAGGGATACAGGATGATGATGGGCAGGGTGGAAACAATGATAACGGCAGACTTGATGGCAATACCCAGGGAGGATTTATCCGCAGAGCCTGCACCATCGCCAACCATGGCAGTGCCGTTGACAATGTTGCGCAGGAACAGCATAACGGGGTACTGCTCCTTATTGAGGTAGATCAAAGAATTGAACCAGTCGTTCCAGAAGAACACCGCATAATACAGGCCGACCGTTGCAATGGCAGCGGTGGAAAGCGGCACAATGATGCGGCGCAGAATGCCCCAATAGCCCAGGCCGTCAATAAGAGCGGCTTCCTCCAGCTCGTGCGGGAGAGATTTGAAAGAGTTGATCATGATGATCAGGTTGAACTGGCTGATGCAGAAGGGGAGCAGCATAGCCCAGCGGGTGCCGGTCAGGTGCAAAGAGGATACCAGCAGGTAGTTGGGGATCATGCCGCCGGCAAAAAACATCGAGATAACAACGATCTTCATGAAAACCTTGTGGCCCATCAGGTTGTCTTTGGACAGGGGATAGGCGAACATGATCGTCATCAACATAGCGATGGTAGTACCGCCGATGGTATAAATAAAGGTATTGCCATATGCCTGGAAAAAGTTGGGGTAGGTGAAGATCTGCTTGTAAGCATCCAGGTTAAAGCCGACTGGCCAGAACAGGACCTGGTTGTTGATGATGGCCTTGGAACTGGAGAAAGACAGCGCTGCCATATACACAAACGGCAAAAAGCAGACAAGCAGGGTAAAGATCATGACCAGGTTGACAATGGTGTCAAAAACGACGTTTTCTTTTGTTTTATAATACTTGCTCATCTTTTTGCCTCACTTAATACAGGCTTTCGTCCGTCAGCTTTTTGCTGATTGCGTTGGAGCCTGAAACCAGAATCAGACCAATGATGCCGCCAAACAGGCCAATGGCCGTTGCGTAAGAGTAGTTCTGGTTCTGCAGACCGGTGCGGTAAACCAGCGTATCAATGATATCGCTGACGCCGGAGTTAGACGGAGTGTACATCAACAGGACCTTTTCATAGCCAATGCTCAGCATACGGCCAACGTTCATGATCAGCATGACCATGATGGTAGGCATGATGGAGGGGATGGTCACGTGGAAGATCTGCTGCAGGCGGGTAGCGCCATCCATCTCAGCGGCTTCATACAGATCGCTGCTGATGCCGGTGATAGCGGCCAGATAGATGATGGCGGTCCAGCCGGTGTACTGCCAGGATTCCGACAGGATGTACAGCGGGCGGAACCAGCCTGGCTCGTTCATGAAGTAGATGGGGGTCATGCCGAAGACATTGTGCAGAAGGTTGTTCAGCAGGCCGGTGCTGGGAGAAAGAATCTCGTTCATGATGGCGATAACGACCACCGTGGAGATAAAGCGCGGCATGTAGGAGATGGTCTGCACAACCTTTTTCAGGTGCTTATTGCGCACTTCGTTCAGCAGGATTGCGAAGATAATGGGCAGCGGGAAGTTGATAACCAGGTTTTCCAGCGAAACCACTAACGTGTTGCGGAATGCGCGCCAGAAAGCGGGGTCTTTCAGGAACCGCTCAAAGTAGCGCAGGGTCCATTCGGTGCCAAACATACCCTGGCCGGGGCGGTAGCGCCGGAATGCCAGAATGTTGCCGAACATGGGAACGTATTTGAAGATGATGAAATACAGCAGCGGCAGAATCATCATGGCATATAATGCGCTGTACTGCTTCAGGTGCTTGATGGTATGCGAACGCCGCTGGGCCTTTTCGGCCGGCGTAAGCTTTGCTTTTGCCTTACCCATGGATTGCGCTCCTTTGGTTGGGGGCGGCGCGAACCGCGCCTGCCCTTAAAAATAAAAGCAGGGGGTATATCCTCCACGGATATGCCCCCTGCTGAGGATCAACTGGTCAATATTTTACTTATTGTTGTCGTTGTACATCTGCAGGTACTGGTCAATGCTCAGGTTCTTCATTTCAGCAACGTAAGCATCCCAATCGGTGTCGGTGCTCTTCTTGCCGGTGATGAAAGCATCTGCCCAAACTTCAAAGGTATCGCCCAGCGGGGTGCGCAGGCTGGCGGCATCCTCAGCGGTCAGGTCGTCAAACTGCGGGGTGGGAGGTACGGGCTGGATAGCATCATCCATTGCAGCAACTTCGGTGTTGATTTCGGCATAGTTCTCGTCGTATTTGGACATTTCACGCTCGTTGATCCAGACCATCTGGGTAACGTCGGAACCGCAGCCGTACTTGAGCTGCATGCTCTTATAAATGCCGTCAGCACTGTTCACAATGTCGTCAGAGTAAACGATCTTGTCGCCGTCCATGGTGTAGGTCTCGCCTTCAACACCCAGGCACCACAGTTTTGCATTCTCCTCAGAGTAGAACATTTCATCGATGGTGCGGACAATGCGCTCGAAATCATCGCGTTCAGCAGTCTTTTTGGGGAACATGATGCCGGAACCGGTGCGGGACTTGGGCTGATGGTGGGCACCTGCGGGGCCTTCCAGCGGTGCATACATCTGCAGTTTAAAGCCGTCGATCTCGCTGGCAGCTTCCACGCCGCCGATCTGGTCATAGTAAGCGTAGGTGGCCATGGAAGAACCGGTAGCCAACTTCTGGCTCCACTTATCACCATCAATGGGGTCAGCCATTTCGGGGTCAAGCAGGCCTTCGGCGTAGAGCTTGTTCAGGAATGCGAAGTATTCTTTGCACTTATCATCAATTGCGCCAGCAAAGAAATCCTTGTTGTCGTAATCATAGCTCAGAACGTAAGAGCCATCGGCGCTGTTTTTGCCCACGCTGATGCCGAAGGAAGGCATCGTCATACGGAACAGAACGCGGGGACCAGCCAGAATGGTGAGCGGGTAAGAATCGGGATAATCAGCTTTGTAAGCCTTCAGGATCTCGTACAGGTCATCAAAGGTCTTGGGGGCTTCCAGACCCTTGGATTCCAGATAATCCTCACGCAGAATCAGGCCGCCGTCGTAGAACGGCTTATCGGTCAAAGACGGCATATAGTAGCGCTTGCCGTCCTGCAGGTTCAGCATATCCACATCGTCCTGCAGGTCCATTTCCTCAACGCGGGCGTTGAAGTTGGGGGTCCAGTCGCTGTAGTCGCTGATGGGAACCAGAGCGCCGTTCAGAGCCAAAGAAGCATTCTCACCGGTGGTGGACTGGTACAGGATGACATCGGGAACGTTCTCGCCGGTATTCAGTGCCAGAGAAACCTTGGTAGAGTAGTCCGCAATAGGAATGGCCTCAACGTCCAGGTTGACGTTGCAGCGCTTCTGCACTTCGGTAAAGGTGAGCCAGTCTTCTTTATAAGGAAGGGTAGCATTATCCGACAGATAAATTCGGATGTTGATGGGGTCCTCATTGGAGTAATCCGGGGTGCCGGATTCGGTGGAAGCGGCAGTGGAATCTGCGGTAGACTCAGCTGCGCTGGAAGCGACCGCGGAAGAACCGCTGCTTCCACAGGCGGCCAAAGTGCCTGCTGCCATGCAGGCGGCCAAAGCCATGGCCAAGGTACGGCTGACTGACTTTTTCATGGGGTATCCTCCTTAATATGGTTTCTCTTTTTATAATGCCGCTATCAGGGTTGCAAGCGAAAGCGGCGTGTTCCACAAAAATGGGTAAACCAAGGCCAATACTGCCTTGCGCCCCGGTTACCCGGCAACAAATACCCCGCGGCTGGCTGCCACACGAAGACGGTTTCGAACTATTGTTTCTCAAATTTCATGTTTGCCGGAATATTTGTTTCAATATCTGTATCATACGCCAAACCTGCCCCATCGTCAATACATTTGTGATAAATTCATGATTATTTACAAACAAGTGTGTGAAAGTTTGGAGAAAACGGAAAATAGCAAGTTTGACGAAAGAAAATTAGGCAGAGAGACCGTTAGGAGTTGGGCGCGAAAAAAAGAATAAGTAATAAAGAATAATGAATCATTGCAGTGTGCCACCCACGGCGCTTTTTTAATCAGGTATGCAGCCCCGGCGGGATTTTTCTCTCGCCGGAGCTGCATTCCTGTTTTTATTGTGGTACTGCTGGCACCACACCTGCATTATTCTTCTTTATTCTTTTAGGTTCTTACTGCTGGGTGGTAACTTCCACAACCTGGCTGGCCATATCGCTGAAAGCCGCGTAATCAATGCCCAGAGCGGCGGCAGTTTCGGTGTTGACGGTGATGATGCCGCCATCCATTACATGGTATTCAGGAACGTTGCCGCTTTCCAGGATATCCAGCACCATATCAGCGGTGTAGGTGCCAAGTTCGGTATAGTTGACTCCGCAGGTTGCAAAGGCACCGGCGGTAACAAAGCTGTCGGCACCGGTGTAGAACGGGATACCCGCTTCGGTCAGCGTCTCGGAAACAGCAGCTGCGGCGGCCATAACCACGTTATCGGTCGGGGTAAACACAGCGTCAGCCTTGCCCACCATATTGGCGGCGGCGCTCATGATTTCATCGTTGGTGTTGCCGGTGCCTTCCACATAAGCAATGCCCTTTTCATCCAGGTAAGCCTTTGCTTCGGCAATGGGGGTGGTGGAATTGGCTTCGGAATTGGAGTACAGCAAGCCAACAATCTTGACATCCGGGTTGATTGCCAGCATCATATCCAGGATGAACTGGGTGTTCAGCGCGTCAGAAGTACCGGTGACATAATCCAGGCCGGTGAGGTCTGCAGCGGCAGGGTCGCTGATAGCGGCGTACACAACAGGAATCTGATCTTCGGCGCAGGCATTGGCCATACACTGAGCTGCCAGGGTGGCAATGGGCACCACCGCATCATATCCATCGGAAACCACCTGGGTGCCGATCTGGTTCAGCGTGGTAGCGTCGTTCTGGCCGTTAAAATCTTTGTACTCAATGGTAATGCCCTTTTCGGCGGCTTTGGCGTCCAGCTCTGCTTCCACAGCGGTGCGGATCTCATCCAGGCTGGCGTGGTCCAGCTGCTGGACCACCGCAATTTTGTAAGACTTTGCGGTATCATCTGCGGCAGCAGCTTCGCTGCTGGAAGCTGCAGCGGTATCGGCGCTGGAAGCAGCGGTAGAAGTGGCGGCGGTGGAACCGCAGGCGGCGAGGGTGGCGAGCATAGCGGCGGCGGACAGAACAGCAACAAACTTTTTCATGGTAAAAGCTCCTTTTTATCATTCACATTTAAGGTGTATCGGCGGTTTGTTCCCGGCAGTGCCGGGGCGGGCAATCAGTTTGCCCGGCGCCATCGCTCCCGCATGGTGGTAATGCTTTGCTTTTTCATGGTGTTACTCCTGTTTGTGGTCTGTGCCGGGTATAACAAAAAGCCCTTGCACAGAAATAGCTTTCTGTGCAAGGGCAGATCAATCAAATAATCTGTGGTGCCACCTTGCTTGCTGTGCCATAAACTGCACAGCCGCTCTGCGGAGAACTAACATTCCCCTGCCCTGTAACGGAGGCTTCCGTCAACGGATACTCAGCCCAGCTTTTCCCCGTGCCCTCGGCGAACCATTTATCCACTCCGCTTACCACCCCGTTCCCAGCATCGGGGGCTCTCTGTGCGTGCGCCTGTGGTTTTACTTTCGCTTCATTGGTTTAAAGTATTTATAGCACAAAGGCGCGGCCTTGTCAACGGGAAATTTTAATTTTCTGTGTCAAAAAGTACAATCAGTTTTTGGCAATAATCCATAAGCGGCTTTTCTTCGGCCTGCACTTCGGGCTTGATCAGGCCGTTCTGCTCGGTGTAAGGGGTGTCCTCGTTGTCCAGCGCCAGGAACAAATCCGCCCCTGTGGCAATAAATTCTTTGCCCGCAGCTTCTGCCAGCGCGGTCAGGTCGTAATAGTCGTTCTCGGCATCATCGCCCAGCAGGCCGCTGCTGCCGCGCTGGGTATAGATCGTCAGCATGGAGCAGACTTCGCCCTGCACGGGGGAGCCTTCGCCGTTCAGCAGCATGCCGAAACGGCTGTAGTTGGCAATATAATTGCCGTCCTTCCAGGCACTCTGGGTCACATGGCCGTTGCTCAGCTGGCCAAAGAATTTATCGTCCGGGTACTGGCGCAGCACAAAGTTCATGTTGTCCATCATGGCAAGGTCATCGCGGTCCATCCTGCCCTTATAGGTGGTGTTCACCTGCAGGTTGGCATACAGCTGCTGTACCTGGGCATAGGCATCGCCAAAATAGTCTGCCATCGCATCGGGCTGTTCCTCCATAGCGGTCTTGAACAGCTGCAGGGCAGTCGTCATATCCTCATCCCGCAGGGCCTGCACAAAGTCCGCAATGCTCTCTGCCGGTTCGATCTCCGTATCTGCCAAAGCCAGCAGGCCATACATCGAAACTACGGTATTGCGCTCGGTGCCCAGCCCTGCCACATGGATAGTGCCGCCCTGCTGGCGGTTATACTGGTACAGCCAGCGCCAGTATTCGGCTTCCGTATCCGCACAGCTGCCCTGCAGCTTCAGGTAGTGGTTCAGCCAGTTTTCATCGCCCGTGCGCAGGTACTGCTCCAGCACCTGGGTTTCGCCCACGGCGGTTTCCACCAGCTGAACATTCACCCCCTGCTGTTCGTGCAGGTACTGGAACAGCGCCTTGCGCATGGCAGTGTTCTGCGGCTGTCCGCGGGTTTCTCCGGCCAGAAACACGCGGTAATCCGCATTACCAAAATCGGCATCTTCCAGCGGGTAATCCCAGTAAATGGGTGTCGTGTTGTCTTTCAGGTAGGTGTGGACGGTGTCATTCTTTTTGCTCTGCACTTTCACGGTTTCGGGCACAGCGGTTTCCTCACCGTCAGCCGTTTCCGGGGTAGCGGTACCGGCGGCAATGGCTTCCTCTGCCGTCATATCAGTATACAAAAAGTTCTGCAAAACCGCAATGTTGGCAGCCCAATCAGGATCCATCATGGGGCGGTCATCCATGCCGTTGCGCACGCCATAGGTGCCCTGCACCGGCAGGGTCATCTGGTCTGCTGTCACGCCCAAAAAGCCCGGCAGCTGCACCATCAAGGCAGCGATCTCAGTTTTTGTAAAGTTGGTCTGCACCACCGGCAGGGCGGTGTCCAGCAGGTCGTTCAACTCGGTGACCGAAGCGCTCTTGATCCGGTCCAGCACCGCCTGGATGACGGTGCGCTGGCGGGCCACGCGGTGCCAGTCATCATCAATGGCGCGCAGGCGGGCATACTGCAATGCGGTATAGCCGTCAAAGTGGTTCCAGCCTGGTTCCACCTTGTTGACGATCAGCATCGAGTTGGAGGGAACCTCCCAGTTCAGCGCCTTGGCTTCGTCCTCAGTCAGGTTCAGGTCGATGCCGCCCACGGCATCCACAATCTGAACAAAGGAGTTAAAATTGAACCGCACATAGTGGTCCACCTGCACGTTGAAGCAGTCTTCCACCGTATCCATCGTCAGGCGGGCACCGCCGTAACGGAAGGTGTGGGTGATCCAGTCGTACTGGCCCTCGTACCCATCCAGCAGAATCGGCACACCGGTGGCGCGCTCAATGGAAACCAGTTTGATGGTATCGTCCTTGATGTTCAGGGAGCACAGAATTAAACTGTCCGCGCGGGCATCGGAGCTGAACTCCGTGGTGGCTTTTGTTCCGGCCAGCTCGTTCAGATGGGTAAATGCATCCCAGTCGTTCACGGCATCGGTGCGTTCATCAGTGCTGATCAACAAGATGTTCAGCACATCTTCGTCCGCAAAGGGGCTGCCCTCCGGCATCTCCATTTCGTCATTTGTGGCCTGGGTCAGGCCGGTGGTATCCAGGTTCTGGTCCTCCTCGGCATCAACGGTGCCAACGCTTTCCACCGTGCCGTCATCGTAATGAATCAGATCCAACTTGCCGTTAATGTACAGCACCGCCAGCAGCACCAGCACCGCCAGCGCCGCAGCAAACACCGCCAGCAGTTTCAGCCACAGGGGACGTTTCTTTTTGTCCGGCGTTTCCGGTGCTGTGGTTTCCGCCTTGGGTTCGTTTTCAGTTCCCGGCTGGGCCTGCTGCTCCGGGGCAGCAGACTGCATCTTGTTTTCTTCGTCCTTCATAACTACTTTCACCCTTGTTGTTTTTGGCCGCGCAAACGCCGCAGGCCAGCCCGTATCCCACAGGAATAATAGAGAAAAGCCAGCCCCGCAAAAATGCTGACCGTTAAACTGCGCCAGGTAAACCACCCGTGCTGGATGGAATGGGTGCGCAGCAGCGCCAGCCACACCGGTGCCATCAGGGCGGTAAGGCCAATGGGCAGCGCGCGCAGCAAAGCTTCCTTATTGCGCAGGCAAAGCAAAAACGCCGCAATGCACAAAATAACCACCAGCACCACCGGCCACAACAGCCCGCGCTGGCTTAATGTATCCCCCACAAAGCGGAAGATGTTCCCCCAGCTCAGCTCCATGCCGTGCCAGGTATCCGCCGTGGTGCGCACCCCGGCCTGGTGGATGGCATCGCTGATGATATCCTGCCCGGTAATCAGGGTGGCCAGCACCCATTTCAGGCCCCAGCACATGGCATAGCCTGCCCCCCAGCACAAGCTGCCGCCGATGACCGGCAGACACTGCCTGGCACCGGATGCCGCCCGCTGCGGCAGGCAGCACAGCCACACCGCCACCGGCAGCCCCAGCGTGATGATGGGGGTGACCAGCAAATCACAGAATGCCGTACAGGTACCCAGCACCACCAGGGCAATGCTCAGCTGCCCGGCGCGGCGCGGCCTGGCCAGCACCCACGCGCAGCCCGCATACGCAATACAGAAAGTGGTAAAATACTGCACCTGATGTGGCACCCAGAACACGGTAACCGCCAGCTGGCTGACGGCAAACCACACCATGGCCCGCAGCCCACACTGCCGCCGCAGCTGCCACAAAATAACCGCCAGCAGCGCAAACAGCACCAAATACTGCACCACGCGCACACCGGTGATGGACATAACGCAGAGCAGCGGCCGCAGCCAGATCAGGTAGCCGTGCCAGTACCGCGCATAGGAGAACGGCACCAGCTGCACTGCTTTTTGGGCACCGGTGGCCAGCGGAATGGTGCGCTCGCAATAGACAGCAAGGTCACCGGCCATCGTTTCAAAGTTATCCACGTTATAGGCCGTTGCGGTCATCATGGCGGTCAAGGGATCCTGCTCGCCCATGGCGGCCGCTTCAAACAGCATGATGGTATCGGTATAGTTATCCATCTGGAACAGCTTAAAGCCGAAATATTCAGGGTAAAGCCCCTCCTGCTGGATGGTTTGGGCTGAATCATACACATGCTCCAGCACCGGCTGGGCCGGCAGCGCGCACGCCCCCAGCAGCAGCACAAACAGCACTGTCACCGTGGCTGCAAACGCCGCCAGCAGCTGCAGGGGCGTGGTGTGCCGCACCGTTGGGTTTGTTTTGATTTCCTGCATAGCATTCCTTTTCTTTTGGGAAAATTGCAAAAAAGTTACAAATCTTTTTTGGTTATTATACCGTATTATTCCGCCAGTTTCAATAGCGCAGAACTGCCGAAAGTTGTGAGATCCCCATCACAAAATTTGCACATTCCCGTTACCGGGCGTCCGCCTGGCGCGAAACGGAGAGCACAATGCCCATTTCGCCCAGCAGCATCATCAAACTGGTACCGCCGGAAGAAAAAAACGGCAGGCTGATGCCGGTGTTGGGGATGGTGTTGGTAACAACGGCAATGTTCAGCACCGCCTGCAGCACCACCTGCACCACAAAGCCAACGGCCAGCAGCGCACCGAATTTATCCCGCGCGCGCACTGCAATGGACATGCCGCGCAAAAACAGCAGCAGGAACAGCACCACCGTCAGAGCCGCGCCCACAAAGCCAAGTTCTTCACACAGAATCGAAAAGATAAAGTCGTTCTGCGGTTCCGGCACATAGAGGTATTTCTGGCGGCTGTTGCCCAGCCCCAGCCCGGCCGCGCCGCCAGATGCAATGGCGTACAGGCTTTGGATGGTCTGGTGGCCTTCGCCCAGCGGATCGGCAAAGGGATCCCGCCAGGAGGACAGCCGCCCCATGGCATAGGGCACCAGCTCCGGCAGCAGCACCACCGCCGCCGCAATGGCCCCGGCCCCGGCAATGCCTGCCAGGGCAAACCACTTTAAGCCCGTGCCGCCCACAAACATCAGCACCGCGCCGATGGACAGGATCAGCAGCGTGCCGGACAGGTGCGGCTCCAGCAGCATGAGCACCGCCACCGCGCCCAGTACCAGCGCAAAGGGTACCACCCCCACCGCAAAGCTCTCCATCCGGCTGTGGTTGAGGGAGATGATGTGGGCAAACACCAGCACCACCGCAAATTTGGCGATCTCGCTGGGCTGCAGAGTGCCCAGCCCCGGCAGCACCAGCCAGCGCTTGCAGCCGTTGTATTCCGGCATGAACAGCACCACGACCAGCAGCACCAGCGAGAGGGCCAGCAGCGGCCAGGCCAGTTTGTGATAGATGTGGTAATCCACCCGGCTGGCCGCCCACATGGCCCCGATGCCCATGGACGCATACAGCAGCTGCGGCCGCACATAGGCCCAGGCATCGCCCCGCCGGTACAGCGCCACCGCGCTGCTGGCACTGTACAGCATTACCAGCCCAAAGCCCACCAGCGTAAGCACCAGGATCAGAAAGGGCAGGTCCATGGCGGGCAGCGGACGCAGCAGTCCGCGCCGGGCCCGGGCAGGCACAGCGGCCCTGTGCATCCTCATCACCTCCGGCAGTCCTTTTGGTCTATTGTACGCAGGCCGCCGGGCTGTTAGTCATAGCTGCAGGCCCTGCCCGCATAAACTGAGCCGGAAAAGGAGGTGCTGCCATGTCCCGGCCCGAACCCCTGCGCACCCTGCCGGAGCAGGCGTTCCGCGCCCGTGCCCGGCTGGTGGCGCTGCTTTTGTGCGGCATCTGCTTTGCAGGGCTTATCGCCCGGCTCTACTGGCTGCAGCTGGCCGCCGGGGACTGGTACACCCGGCGGGCACTGGGGCAGCAGCTGCGGGACACCGTGGTGCCCGCCGACCGGGGCCGCATCTACAGTGCCGACGGCGTGTTGCTGGCGGCCAACAGCAGCTGCTGGACCCTGCGGGCCAGCCCGCGGGAGATGCCCGCCGACAAACTGGAGCTGGCCGCCCACGGTCTTGCGCAGATTTTGGAGCTGGACGAAGCCGCCCTGCTGGAAAAGTTCCGGGACCGCGCCTCCAACGACTGTCTGCTGCGCTACCGGGTGGAGCGTTCCATGGCGGATGCCGTGCGGGATTTCTGCGAGGAAAACGGCATCACCGGCATCCGTATCAATCAGGACAGCAAGCGCTGGTACCCGCAGGGGGAGTTTCTGGCGTCGGTGCTGGGCTTTACCAATGTGGACAACGCCGGAGTGAGCGGGCTGGAGCTGGAATACAACGAGCAGCTCACCGGGCAGAACGGCGTGGTGCTCACCGCCGTGAACGCCTGGGGCTATACGCTGGAGCAGAGCTACGAGACCGAGCATTTCCCGGTGGAGGGCAGCAGCCTGTGGCTGACCATCGACGCCAACATTCAACATTATCTCGAAAATGCGTTGAATTACGCCGTACAGGAACACCATGTGGCCGCCCGTGCCGTGGGCATCGTGCTGGACGTGAACACCGGGGCCGTGCTGGCCATGTCCACCACCCCGGCCTACGACCCCAACCAGCCGCGCATCCTCTACGACGAAGCTGCCCGCGCCGCCGTAGATGCCCTCTCTGGGGAGCAGCGGGCGGCCGCCCTGCAGCTGGCCCAGCAGACCCAGTGGCGCAACAAGGCCGTGAGCGACCTGTACGAACCGGGCAGCGTGTTCAAGCTCATCACCTGCGCGGCCGCGCTGGACGCCGGAGCCATCACCCGGAACTCCAGCTTTTATTGCGGGGAGTCCATCTCGGTGGCGGGCACCCGGTTCCACTGCGCCAACCACAAGCGCCACGGGACCCAGACCGTGACGCAGGCGCTGGAAAATTCCTGCAACCAGAGCTTTATCCAGATCGGAGCGCGGCTTGGCAAGGAGGCCTTCTGCGATTACTTTGCCGCCTTCGGCCTGCGGGAGCCCACCGGCATCGACCTGCCCGCCGAGCCGAAAAAGAGCCTGTACTACACCGCCG
>OGWT01002314.1_pt1 | contig 13147 bp, 22 predicted proteins | sample 1576101 | NCBI WGS metagenome assembly OGWT01 (sample SAMEA3541481, study PRJEB24748) | human gut metagenome | biome: human gut; feature: human-associated habitat; material: faeces | place: China | collected 2012 | reverse complement strand
GCGCGCCTGCTTTGGGAGCAGGATGCCGGGGGTTCGAATCCCTTCACTCCGACCAAATTGGAACCCGCATGACTGCTGAAAAACTCAGTGTTCATGCGGGTTTTCCGTTTTATACGTATTTAATAAATCCGAAACGAAACCGTCTAAACCGGCTGAAAACCGCTCGAAAATTGTGCAACAGTGGACATAGAGTGGACATTTTAAAACGCTTGTTCCGCTTTTTGTTTCGGTACTTTTGCACCTAATTTTTCCCTTGCGCTTTCTAATGCGCAAGGGGATAAATGAGTGTATCGCATAGTCATTTCAGGCGTTGCGTGCCCCATTAAGTATTGAACAGTTCTAACATCTACTCCTGCGGCGATAGCGTTAGTAGCATAAGTGTGCCGAAGCTGATGGCTAGTAAAATTATATTGCCTAGTCACATCTGGTTTCACTCCTTTTCGCATCCGCCCCGCCGATACTTTTGCTGCAACAGATATCCCATTTACTGCATCTAAAAGACATTCCCACAAATGAATAAACTCTCCTTCGGTTAAGATACCTTTAGCTCCAGGGAACACATATATCCTTCCTGTAATTGAATTTTTATTTTGCTCTTTCCAAGCAGTTAATTCAGACGCATATTTGATTGGAATTGGCACCTGGCGAATACCGGAAACCGTTTTGGGTTCTTTTACTCGTTTTCCTTTAAAATCATAAGCTTCCATCACCGTCAAAACGAGATTGTCTAAATCAACATTTTTCCAGCGCAGTGCCGCCGCTTCTTCCCTCCGCAAGCCACAATTTAGCTGCATCAAAGCAAACATTCGCGCTAATGGAAGCCGCTCTGCCCGATTTTTATCCAGTTTATTATTTGCATCAATGGGTTTAACATTCCATAAAAGTCTTTCTTCGTCCGGTGATATAGCCTCTCTTTGCGTTTTGGGGGCATTTTGAGGCGCGTTGACATCATCAGCAATATTGATCATCATGGCGTGATTTTTTCGAGCTAAACGGCATATTTGTGAAGCCGTTTGAATGACTAAATTTATTGTTCTTCTGGATAGACCGTCTTCAGCCATTTTAGTAACAATTTGAACCAAGTCAATAGATGTCAGCTTAGTTATCTTAATAGGATTTAGTACAGCTAGGTGCTTTAATGCTCCATTGTATACACCTTGCGCCGACTTCCCGATGGAAGGATACTTTAAAGTTTTCCACACATCAGCCCAGTATTTCCATGTGCTTTTTTCATCGGTTACAGCCAATCCCATGCCTTTCTGGATCCTTAGCTGGGCTATTTTTTCTTCAAGTTCTTCCTTGGAATGTCCATAAACAGATTTTACAATAGCTTTTCCATTTTCGTCTCGTCCTAAAGTGATTCTTTTTCTATATAACCCTGATGTATGTGTCGTTTTTCTTTTGCGTCCCGCCATAATAAAAACCACCTCCAAAGTAAGACTTGCCAAGCCTACCCGAAAGTGGTATAATTTCGTTGTTCGGACGCATTATCCACTTTGGGTAAGCTGTTCTATTTCGATCCGCTCGTTTCTGCGCCAACAGAAGCGGGCGGCATTTTATTCTTTTTTTTCGCTCTCTTTTTTGTCTTTGATTTTTTTCATTTCAAAAAAGTTTATCATAGGTAGGATAAGCTGACCACCATTCATTGCCTGTGATGTCAGGTTAATAATTTGAGCTCTTGCAATAGAGTATAAAGTCGCACATCCGTTTAATCCAAGCATTTCCCTAAATGAAGTTTCAGAAATATCAGCTGAATCTGTAAAACAACCTTGGATATAAATCTTAACAGACATCTGTTGAGAACTTTTTTTCTTTTTCGCACGTGCTTTAACTTCTAAAGTTACAGTTCCTAAAACCCCATCATCGGTATATTCAATTTGGTTAACTTCATATTCAGCACTCATTACCAATTTTAATTCATCAGCTTCAGGCAAGAACAATAAATCGTTTTTTAAATCAATCCTTAATATGCAGCTTCCTATAAATTGAAAATTCGATTTTATCGTATCATCAATATTCATTATAATACCTCCAATTAAGAAGCCGATGGCGCTTTTCTATACATTTTGTTCGCGACTTCCCATTTCTGAGTGGGAAAGAAAATTATTTCTGATTTCTTTTCAACTATTTTTTTACGATGTTCCGATAATTGAATATCCAGATCCATATTCAATTTACTAAAAATATTTATCAACGTAGTAATGGTGAAGTTATAGTCCCCCTTTTCCCATTTTGAAACCATAGCCTGTGACACATTAAGATATTTAGCAAACTGCTTTTGGCTCATTTGTAACTCTAATCTTTTGGCTGACAATTTCGCGGATATCTTTGCTAAAATTAATGAAGCTTTAATATCTTCATCAGAATATTGCTCGCATATAGTATTGAATAGATCCCTTTTATTCATAAATGCCCTCCTCCCATTCTTGTCGTCTGCGCTGCGCGATAGGTATTGCGGTTTTATAATCAGTAACTTTTTTGCCGGCTTTCTCGAAAAAGCCATGTAATAATATTGAATTTTCTCTTGTAAAAGAATACAACACGCGATAATTAACTTCAGCAGTATCAATATGCATTGAATAGATTCCATTGCTCTGTTTTAATCTTTCGAAAGATTTTCTACCAAGTTTAACAGCGGAAACTCCTAGTTCTTTTAACTGTCCTAAACGCGTCATAAACACAGCCAGTAATTTTACATCGTTTCCTCTAGATTTAAATAATTCTATTATTTCTTTTTCGCATTTAGGGTGAATCAGAAAATAATTTAAAAGCTCTTCGAAATCATCTTTATCGCTACTAATTTTACCCATTTCCTCACACCTTTATACCCATAATATAACCTATAAGTTATATTTGCAATAGATATTTTATAAATTTCAGCTCCTATTTTTTAACTTTTTATGACTACCACAAGTACTTGTGGCTAGTTTAGCTTTACTACACATTTTATCCCCTGCCGGTTGCAGCCGGTGGGGGGTTTTTTATTTTAACCGGGTCGAGCAGCCCAAAGTTTGCTGGACAAATAGAAATCTGTATTTCTTTGTACTGTGCGGGAACCTTCTTTTTGAACTTGTAAAAAATCCTTACAAGTTGCTCTTCATTCTAGCTCGCCCCCTTACAATATTTTTGAATCGTCTTTTAATTTAAATTTGGCGGGTTTTCGGATGATTAGGTATTCTGCCAATTTCTTCCCAACCTGGATAAAATCCCATCTCTCTCAAAACATCTGAAAAATCAAAATACATTTTATCATAAGAGAGTTCATAGGTTCGAAATAATTCTAATAGAATATCAATAAATAAATTTAATTCATGTGGTTCCAACAAATACTTAAAACAAATTACAACAGAAAACAGATCTCTTTTTCCGTATTTGTATTCCTGTCCAACTTTTGGAATACCTAATAGATTGTGTACGGGCATATCTTTAATAACGTTTGTTGTTTTATAATTGTATAGTCTTTCGTTATGTGCACATACATTCCTGAAATAAGATAATACACGAATCAACGTATTTAGCTGAAATCCCATAACTCCGTCAAAATTTGAAGCAATTTTACTCTGAAGTTTTTGCTGAGAAAAAGAATACATTTTTGATATATTACCAAATGTAAACGAGTGAATTAAAACCCATAATGGAACTGAATGATATGTCTTCACGTTATAAGAAATATAAGTATAATCCTCACATTTCTTTAGTCTTTTGGAAATTATATTAACAAAATCATTAACATCTTTTTGATACCGATCATAATTATAATTATTTACGTCAAGGTAATCTTGCATTTTATCGCCAAATAGATCACAAAAATAATAACTGTATAAAGATTTTAAATGTTTTTCAATTTGTAATATATACCTAAAGAAAATTCGTCTTAAATCATCATCGAATTGGTACAGTCGTAAAATATCAGAAAATTTTATTCCATTTTTGTATGGACCATTTTTCTCAGCCTTAAAAATACTTTTATATCCAGATATAAGCGCATAATAACTATACCGTTTTAAATACGTCATGGCAATATCTTCGTTATCAATTATCAAGCCTTTCCCTCTTAAATGCGAAATCTGTTGTTCATATGTATAGAATCGCTTTTCCTGCTTTTTCATTAATTCACCTCATGATAGATAAACAAAAGAGCCCCCGCAAAAGCAGAGGCTCTAATGGATTGTAGGCCCGCAGGTTACTACAATACGATCACTAGCAATATGTTACCACGAGGTTGACTAAAAGTCAATAGCTATCTCGAACACATATCGCCTACCTCTATTTTATGCCATTGTGAAAAAAATATACACTTATTTTTACAACTTCATTCGTTATCGGCATTATAAGCCTTGTTTTGGCAATAAAAAAGAAATAACCGCCCGTACCCTGAGAAAGTCGGCGGTTATCTCTTAACCAAACACTTATGAGGGGCAAACCGTGTGTAGTCTGCCTTTTCGCTTTTATTGTAACCGCTTCTTTTTTATTTGTCAATAAGCTTCCCCGCTTTATCCGATATGGATTGAGACGGGGGGATTTTTATTTCTGGTATTAATAATAAAGCCACCAATCTATTGGCAAAATTAGAGGCTCACTTTCATATGGGGGGATTACTGGTTCTTCGTACTCGTATGGAACTTCTACCTCCTGCTCTTCAGCAAGCCTAGCTTCTTCCGCCAACCTGGCCTCTTCCGCCAGTCTAGCCTCTTCCTGCTGGTTTGCAAGGGAAGCCTCAGCATCGGTTAATGTTTTTCCATTTGTCACCATTGCCCTTACATCTTCCGGCAAAGCGTCATACTGCTTTCTGGCTTCCGCTATTGCCGCTTCACTATCCAGGGTAACCTCTCCTATTTGGTTGATAACATTTTCTACGCCTTTGGCCTGGTCAGATTTCTTCTTTAACTCATCGTATGCTTTTTCCGCGTCTGTCAATACTTTTAGATTTTTTACTAGCGGCTTTGCTTCCTTTGACATGCTATCATAGGCTTTTCTGGCTTCTTCAATGGCCTTTTTACTATCTAACGTTACTGTGCCAATATCATTAATCTTTTTAGTGACTTCCTTGGCCTCTTTTTCCATTGCCGCCTTTTTTGCTTTATCTTCTACCGTAATTTCAATTTTGTTGCTGATAATCTGGTCTTTATATTTTACATAAATGCTTGTTTTTCCTTCTGATACACCCGTCACAATGCCTGACAGGGTATCTTCTTCTGCTCTCGAAAATGTAGCAACTTTTTCATCATCTGTACAAAATTCTAGTTGTTCGCTATCGGCATTTTCCGGAGTAAGCAAAACTGTTAGTGCCGAGGTTTCTTTTAAATCGAGTATCGGAACCGTTCCCTCCAATTTAATTTCCGTAGGCTCAGGAGCTGAACAACCTGCTAAAATCAAAAGTATACCAATAGCTAGGGTAAGAATACCAGATAAACCTTTTTTCATTTTTAACACCCTTTCCTATTTTTTCTTTGCTATAAATCCGGTTACTTTTATTCAAGCTGGAGAGACTGAAGTGTTCGTCAAATTGTCCAATAACTAACGTTGCGAATTTGGGAATAAATTTTATAAAACCTCTTGATTTTAAATTTTTGTGTGCTATAATAAAGGCACAAAAAGAACAAACGTTTTATAAAGAGAGGGGCGGAAAATATTGAAACAGAATACTAAAACGAATACGGCAGATCTTAAAAGCGAATCGAGTGTGGTCTTTGGCCCCTCTGATGAGGAGTACGATGAAATCCAATTAATCGGTACTCTTAATCAAAAACATAAAAAGCAACTTATTGATTTGGTTCATTTTCTCTCTGCTTCATCTGACGAGCAACAGAGAAAACGATATCTCGATCTGCTTTTGAAAGAGATTTAAGCAATTCTATTTCCTCTTTGGATAACCCATCGCTATCATCAGCGGTGGGTTTTTCTTCTAAGTTTAATAAATACATAGGGGTGGTTCCTAAAGCCGAAGCCAATTTTTCAATGGTAGAGCGTTTTAAGTTAACAACAAGGCCATTCTCATATTTGTATATAGCCGCTTTCTTTACTCCCACAATTTTTCCGAGTTCTTCCTGGGACATTCCTAAGGCTATGCGTAATTGTTTAATTTTTTCTCCAGTGGTCAATATATCACCCCCTATTATAACCGTATCTTAATTATATCACTTTTTTTGAAAAAATCAAGAAAAATATCTTGACAAGACACATGAAGAGTGGTAAACTTTAAGTATCTTAAAAAGACACAAACAGAAAGCAGGTGATTACATTGAATAAGGCTTTGTTAAAGTCATTTATTGTACGTTACGATAAGACGCAGTTTAATTTAGCAAGAGCTATGGGTATCAGCTTATCAAGGCTTAATGCCAAGATTAATGAATCAAATGGTGCTGAATTTACTCAAGGCGAAATTTGCTTTATTAAAAATAGATATCGTCTTAGTAATCGAGATGTAAGCAACATATTTTTTACCTCAAAAGTATCTTAAAAAGACACAAAGTTGTGCTTTAAACGCAACACTCAAAATCACTAAGAAAGGAAGCGGGGTGAAAACATGACCGAGCAAAAAAACACTGCCCGTCCAAGAGGAACAGACAGTGCGAAAGTAATTCGGGTTATCGAAACCAGAGGCCTTTGTGGAAGAGGGACAGAAGATGACCCCTGCCGCACATTAATTCAGTACTGGGATCTTGATGGGAATCTGTTGGCTGTAAACGATACTCATTTTTTAGGCGGAACTGATAATGCTTTTTCAAACACAAGTTCAGATTCTATATAGTGGAGCAATGCGTTAATGAATTCTTTCATGTCTTCTACACCAAAATCTTCATGCTTCCTTGTATAATGCACTTCATCGTTTCCAAGCCACGTTGATCGTTCTGATAAAACTTTTATGCGCGGGTCTTCTATACGCTTTATGGCCTGCCCTAACAATTCGGTTTTAATGGCTTCTTTATCTTCCGGAAACTTATGGCACAGATAATCTTTAACCAAAAATTCAACAGCCCTTCGGTATCCACCCCCCGCGATTTCAGTTAATTCTCCAGCCTCAGCTATTTGCGACTGATTATATGTTTTAACAAAAACCGGGGATAAATCACAAATATATTCCGAAAATTTGGTGTTATCAGCAATTGCAGGATATAAATGGCTTATATAACCTGCTTCTAAATCCGTTGAGCTTGTCCTTTTTAAAACAGCAGGATATTTGGCCAGAAATACTCTCTGGCAGTGCATACAAAAAAATAAAATATAAACCGTATATTTCTCATCACAAGAAAAATACATAGGTTCGTGAACAAAATATCCTGAGAGCAATCTTGGGTCTATTGCGTAGTGGCACATTGGGCAAACAGAAGGTTCTTCATATGTACATAACCGCGTATCATTGCTATCTACATCAAACAGCGTAATAAATTTCTGAGACAAATTATATTCCCCCTTTTAGGGACATTTTACCACTAAAGTGGAGGACAAGCAAACAAGCCAAAACAATAGCCGCTCTCAGGCGGCGGAAAGGAGAAACTCATGAACCGTTATCGACAATTTACTTCATGGGACGAAGTCCCCGTTATTATGCCTCTGAATATTGCCGCAATCGCCCTCGATTGTAGCGTAGAGACATTAAAAACCAAATCACGCAATGGCGTATTTCCTGCATTTAAAGACGGTATGGTCTGGAAGGTCAGTAAAAATGATTTGATGGCTTATATTGAAAAAAACAAGGTAAGGAGGACAAGCACATGAACGCAGACAACAGAGAAAGAGTTCGGAAAATAGTGGATCGGGACGGCTGGAACATCATTTGGATAGGTGCAAAAATGCCATGTGAGTTTTTTGATGAGGAGATTGAACTTCTCTATGAGGATATGGACGGCCAGCCTTGTATTTGCTATGCGATTTATACCTATGACAAAAGCGGATTTTACCATAACCCATATTTTCAGAGAAAATCTGACGGCGCAAAAATGGGTCGGTGCATTGCATGGCGTAAATCTCTTAAAGAGGCGTAAAACCATAAAGGAGGACAAGCACATGAGCACAAAATTGATGGTGGCGTTTATCATAGTATGCGTTTACGGCGGATTAATTACATTTGGATACATAGAAGAACGCCACAAAAACAAAAAGAAAAGCCGCCCTCGCGACTGGCATCACGAAGAGCGGCAAAATAAAATATTCTAATCACATATTAAACCAAAACAGGAGGTTTGTCAAATGGACGATGTAATGTATTATGAAAGTTTTGATCGGGAAAGAAATCGGGTTCCTAAAACCGAAGCGCTTGAATACGCCATGGAGCGGTGTGGAATCACCCGTGTTCGGGACAAGCCGCTTGATCAGGAATTTGCCGCAATGCTGGTGGAATGGTATTTCTCGGACTGGTGCCCTGTGTATCAAGAGGAAGGAGAAAAAACAGAATGGCTGTAATGGACCGGGAGAAATGGCTTGAGGAGCGCCGGAAAGGCATTGGGGGCTCCGACGCCGCCGCCCTAGTCGGCATGAACAGCTATTCCACTCCCTACACGGTATGGGCGGACAAGACCGGCAGGCTGCCGGAAAAAAAGGACAACGAAGCTATGCGCCAGGGCAGGGATTTGGAACAGTATGTCGCGGAAAGGTTTACGGAGGTAACTGGAAAGAAAGTGAGAAGGCATAACGATATTATCAGGAATCCCCAGTATCCTTTCGCCCACGCCAACATTGACCGTGCGGTTATCGGAGAAAAAGCCGGACTGGAATGTAAAACCACCAGCATCATGAACCTGAAGAAATTTAAGAACGGGGAATTTCCCGAAAACTATTACGCTCAGTGCGTCCACTACATGGCTGTCACGGGCTGGGAGCGCTGGTATCTTGCCGTACTGGTGCTGAATCAGGGTTTCTATTGGTTTGTAATCGAACGGGACGAAGATGAAATTGCAGCCCTGATGAACGCCGAAAAAGAGTTTTGGGAAACCTATGTAACTCCGGACGTTCCACCGCCTGTTGACGGACTGAAGCCTACTTCCAAGGCTATTTCGGCTATATTTGGAAATGTTGATTCTGAAAACCAGGTTGACCTGTTCGGCAGGGAGAAGCTTATCAAAGAATATCTGGAGACTAAGGAAATTATAAAGCAGTATGAGCGGGAAAACGAGCAAAGGAAACAAATGCTCCAACAGGATCTCGCGGCTCATGAGCTTGGACAAGCCGGCAGCTATTCCGTTACATGGAAATTTCAGTCGAAACGCAGCTTTGACCCCAAAGCGTTTTCCAGAGATTATCCAAATGTGGATTTATCAAGATATTACAGTACAACGTATTTTAGAAAATTTGATATTAAGGAGAGATCTTAATGCCTTCTATTCAAAAGAATGTGGAGAATCAAGAGCTTGCCAGAAAAGCGCCCCACGACAGCACCATGCAGAATTACATAAAGAAGATGGAAGGAGAAATCAAAAAAGCCCTTCCTTCAGTCATGACCCCAGAGCGGTTTACCCGGATTACGCTTTCCGCCTTATCAACGAATCCAAAGCTGGGAGAAACCACGCCTAATTCCTTTTGGGGCGCTATGATGACGGCGGCTCAGCTGGGGCTTGAGCCTAACACTCCTCTGGGACAAGCGTATCTGATTCCATTTTACAACGGGAAGAAAAATCAGCTGGAATGCCAGTTCCAGATCGGCTATAAAGGCTTGATCGATCTCGCCTATCGTTCCGGAGAAATCAGTTCAATTCAGGCCCACACGGTTTACGAGAACGATGAGTTTGAGTTTGAGTTCGGCCTGGATCCGAAGCTGAAGCATGTGCCGTACAAAGGAAGCGACAAGGGAGACCCGGCATGGTTCTATGCTGTATTCAAAATGAAAGACGGTGGATTTGGCTTCGAGGTTATGAGCGTGGACGATATCAGGGTCCACGCGGAGAAATACAGCCAGTCTTACGGCAAAGCTTATTCTCCATGGAAAACCGCTTTCGAAGAAATGGCGAAAAAGACGGTTTTAAAGAAAGCTTTAAAATATGCTCCCATGAAGTCCGATTTTGTCCGGGCCGCCGCCTCTGACGAGACTGTCAAAGCCGAGCTGTCCGACGATATGTTCAGCGTGCCGCCTGAAATCATTGAAGCCGAAGGCGTGGAGGTCGACGCGGAAACCGGCGAAGTAATCCAAGAGAAGATTCCGGAGTAAGGGAGGGATTCTTCTGTCACGCCCAACCAAAAAAGGACTGGAGTATTTTCCCCTTGACGTTGGGTTTTTGAGGGATAAAAAGGTAAAGCTCCTTCGGGCCGAGTTTGGTGCATCCAGTGTGGTATTCGTGCTGTATGTGTTTTGCAGAGCCTTTGAGGGAGATGGATACTTTCTAAAGTGGGACAAGGACGAATGCCTGATCGCCGCAGATGAACTGAAGGAAAGTCCTGCTTACATAAGCGAAGTGCTGCAAGGGTGTCTGGCACGTTCCCTGTTTGATCAGGGGGTTTACCAGATGTTCGGCGCACTGACAAGCGCGGGTATCCAGCGCCGCTACCTTCGCGGATGCGAAAAGCGCGACGGAATAGAAATGATTGCGGAATACTGGCTTTTAGATGAGGAAGATAAAAACGACGTTCCTCCCAGTATTCTTAATAAGCTTACCTTTTTTACAGTTTCCGGGGGAAAAAACGGAATTAATTCCCCCGGAAACCCGGTTAATTCCCCCGGAAATCCACAAAGTAAAGGAAAGGAAAGTAAAGGAAAGAAAAGTAAAGAATATAATGAGGCCGCACCCGCCGAAGCGGGAGACGGCCAAGAGTATTTAGTACGGCTGCCATTAAAAGACGGTAAGGATTTTACGATCCCTGAAGCTGACGTGAAACAGTGGGAAGATCTGTATCCTTTGGTGAATGTCCAGCAGGAGCTTAAGCTTATGCTGGGGTGGCTGCAAGGGAACCCGCAAAAGCGAAAAACAATGGCAGGCATCAAGCGGTTTATTCACGCGTGGCTGGCCCGCGCGCAGCAGAACGGAGGGAAAGGCTATGGAGTTTCTAGCGGGGCTTCTAAGGAACAGCCCGGAGGCGAGAAAAGCGTGGGAAAGGTACAAAGGCACGGAGATTACTTCTGAGGAATACCTTCAGCGAAAGATCGACCGAATGAACGCGATAGAAGGAGATTTGGAGGGGCCGGACTGCCGGAAATGCCGCAATAAAGGAGTCATTTACTTTATGCGAGATGGCTGTGAGGTTGCCATGAAGTGCGAGTGCCTGAAGGCACGGGAATCCCGCAGGCGGCTGAAAGCGAGCGGGCTTGAGAAGCTGATAGAGCGTTACCGGCTGGATAATTTTCAGTGCTTCAAGCCCTGGCAGGAAGCCATGAGGAGAAAAGCGGAAGCATTTCTCGCGGAAGGAGGAGACAGCTGGTTTTTCGCGGGCGGACAGCCGGGCATCGGAAAAACCCATCTGTGCACGGCTATCGCCGGGGAGCTTTTGAGCCGGGGAAATCAGGTGATCTATATGCTGTGGCGGGACGAATCTGTGAAATTGAAAGCGAACGTAAACGAGCCGGAATATCAGAAATCCGCCGGGCTGCTGAAAAATTGCGAGGTCCTTTACATTGACGACCTTTTCAAAACCCAGTATGACGAGTTCTCCGGGAAACCGAAGCCTCCCACGGTCGGAGACGTGAACCTCGCATTCGAAATCCTGAATTACCGGTACAACAACCGGCTGAAAACCATAATTTCCAGCGAACACACCATTGACGGACTGATCAGGATCGATGAGGCGGCCGGTTCCAGAATCTATGAAATGTCAAAGAAGTTTTGCGTCAGCTTTTCCAGAGATCCTTCAAAAAATCAAAGAATGGTATAGGGGGAGCCTGAATGAAATTTGTGATTTTAGGGACGCTGCCCGGGCTGAATGAGTACATATCCGCAGAGCGGAGCAATCGTCACAGCGCGGCAAAAATGAAAAAGCAGACGGAATATGCAATAGGAATGATCGCCCGCGCTCAGCATAGAAAAGCGCATTTTAAAAGGCCGGTGGTCATGCGGTATTTATGGGTGGAAAAAGATCGCCGGAGGGACTTGGATAACGTGGCTTTTGCAAAAAAATTCATACAGGACGCCTTCGTCCACGCGGGCATTTTGGAAGGCGACGGCCAAAGGCATATTGTGGGATTTACGGATAGTTTTTCCGTTGATCCTAAAAATCCCAGAGTAGAGATAGAAATAGAGGAGATATCCGGCAATGAACTTTGATTTTTCGGTTTTTGGGGAAAGGTTAAAAAGCCTGCGAAAGCAAAATAAAAAAACGCAAAAAGAATTGGCGAAAGAATTAGGTATCAGCCACGCTTCGATCGTTTATTACGAAAAAGCCCAGAAAATGCCTACCATTGACACCGTAATTAAAATAGCAAACTACTTCCACGTTTCTTTAGACTGGCTCTGTGGATTAAACGATGAGCTTCCGCCAGGCAATCAATCTGAAAATGGACGAGATTTTATTAACTTGTCTGGAGTTTTGAGGATCCTGAGCTCGATTTGCTGTGTATGCTCTGATGTTCATACAGAGGATTGCTCGTCAGTCACAAGAGCCGTGTTGATTTTCGAACAAAGGGAAATCGTGAATTTTGTTTCTAAATGGAAAAACGTATACCGATTATACAAATCCGGCGTCATTAAACAGGAAATGTACAGCGACTGGATCAAAGGGATTATTTTCAATTGCTCAAAAACCGCGTTAAGATCATAATTTCCCGCAGCGCTGGCAGGCTGGTTTAAGAAGGTGGAGCAGAGCGGCTGTCCTGTATGCAGGAGGCTTATTGAGATTTTGGACGGGAGGGATTCAGGTGAGAAAAATTAGAAAGAATAAACCACCTATAGAAGCAATCACTCAAATATCGATCTATGGAGAACGGTTTAATGCTGTGGTTTGCCCTTACTGTTTACATACCTTGTGTTTAGAAAAAGACGCGGGCAAACGCAATATTAATTCCTGCCCGGAGTGTGGACAGAAAATATCCCCCCCGCAAACAGACCGGAACGGAGGACAAAAGAAATGATTAAACCAAGCACTGACACGGAGCCAGTAGCGGAAAACAGGGACAAAATTATTCTGGACTTATGCGGCGGCACGGGCTCCTGGTCAAAGCCGTACAAAGAGGCCGGATATGATGTGAGGCTGATCACTCTGCCGGAATATGATGTATGCACCTATGCGC
>OGWT01002299.1_pt1 | contig 13227 bp, 14 predicted proteins | sample 1576101 | NCBI WGS metagenome assembly OGWT01 (sample SAMEA3541481, study PRJEB24748) | human gut metagenome | biome: human gut; feature: human-associated habitat; material: faeces | place: China | collected 2012 | reverse complement strand
AATGGCCGGATTAGCAGCACCAGTACGAATGATACGATCAGAAATATAACAATCTGTATCCCAGTGCCTGCCTGTGTGAGACTGACAAAGAAAGCCGCCAGTGAACCTCCGGCAAACCATATCGTCAACAACCCAACGGTCGCTACCTCAGTCAAAATAAAAATGACCAGAAGAATCAGCCAGACCATAGATGGCGATAAATCAAACATGTCAATCCCTCCTTTTCCTCGCTTTTCACCAATATACTATATTTTATCTTGTTTTACAATAATAATCCGAAAATTTCCACTTCGTTACGAGAGCGCCCCGTTTGCACGAAGTGCTTTTGCACTCCCACAATCCTTCCTGGATAAAGGAACAAAGCGGACAAGTCCGCTTCAAACTCCCTGAATCCCTCAATCTTTGAGGGACTTGTTACGCTTTGCGCGCCAGATGCAGTCTGCTTCAGCAGACATATTCCTCATGCATCTGGTCGCATCCTCGCGGAGCGTTTTTATGTAATAGGAACATTACAGAGTAATTTCCTATTACATAAAAAACGACCATACATCATGTACAGTCGTTTTTTACAGATCACTCTGCTTTTATTCTGTTTCGTTAAAGACCTTCTTATCCAGAGCGCCGTTCTGATGTGCAACGATCGTTGTGCAGACAGCGTCACCGGTGATGTTGACTGCTGTTCTTGTCATATCCAGGATACGGTCAATACCCATGATAAGACCAATTGCCTCAACCGGAAGTCCTACAGAGTTGAATACCATCGTCAGGGTTACAAGACCAACACTCGGTACACCGGCAGTACCTACGGAAGCAAGTGTTGCTGTTCCGATAACCGTTACATAATCCATCGGGGTTAAGTGGATACCAAATGCCGGCGCCGCAAAAACAACAGCCACGCCCTGCATGATGGAAGTACCATCCATGTTGATGGTCGCGCCGAGGGGGATGGACACGGAGTAGAACTCCTTATCCAGGCCGAGGCTCTCGCACAGGGACATGTTTACGGGGATGTTCGCGGCGGAGGAGCGGGTGAAGAATGCAGTGACGCCGCTCTCCTTCAGGCACTTGAACACCAGCGGATAGGGGTTCTTGCGGATGACGATGAACGTCATGATGGGGTTGACGACGAGGGCGGCAAAGAGCATGCAGCCGACGAGGATGAGCAGGAGCTTGCCGTACTCGGTAAAGATGGCAAGGCCGCTGGTGGACACGGCGGAGAACACGAGGCCCAGAATGCCGAACGGGGCGAGATTGATGACGAAGCGCACCGCCTTGGTGACGGCCTCGGAGGCGTCGGCGAGGAACTTCTTGGTCGTGTCGGACGCGCCCTTGAACGCGAAGCCGAGCACGATGGCCCAGAACAGAACGCCGAGATAGTTGGCCGAGACGATCGAGCCGATGGGGTTGGAGACAATGTTGTTGAGCAGGCCGGTGAAAATGGCGGCGAAGCTCTCGGGCGCACTGTCGGAGGCGGCCTCGGTCAGCGTGATGGTCACGGGGAACAGGTAGCTTGCGATGACGGCGATGACGGCCGCGAGGAACGTGGACACGAGGTAGAGCACGATGACGGTGCCGAACTGCTTGCCCAGCTTCTCCTTGGACTGAGCCAGGGCGCTGATGATGAGGACAAAGACCAGCAGCGGGGCGATGGCCTTCAGCGCGCCGACGAACAGGGTGCCGAGGATGCCGATGCCGGGCGCGGTCACGGCGGCGTTGGGGATCAGCAGGGCGAGCGCCGCGCCGATGACCATGCCGATGACGATGCGCAGCACGAGGCTGACGCTATTGTACGCTTTGACAAGTTTCATTCTTTTTTCTTCCTTTTTGCTGTTTGTTTTGCGCGAAAAGGCGCAAAAGGCAGTTTAACAAGATATGAACGCAATGTCAACAGGGAAGCGAGCCGAAAAAATGGCGTCTGGCTTTTCGGACGTCAAGTTGTCTGCTCCATTTCCGTGCAACGTGCGCAAAAACGACGGCAGACACAATGTCGTGTGCCTGCCGCTGTGTTATTCTCCGCATTTGCTGAAATCCATCCATTCCGAGAGCGGGCTCTTGCTCTCCCCATAGCATTTGTCGAGGTACAGATTGTGGTATGGATTATACAGTTTGCGCACCTGCTGCATTTGCTCATGAAGATCGGCTTCAATTGCGCCGCAGACTTGCTTTAAGAACATGTTTCCGGATAAATGCTTGGCCTCCTCGCAATGCAGGACCAGATCCATAAAGAAATCTGCTTCGTCCTGCAGGTACTTTCCTTTTTTGTAGGGGTATCGTGCAAAAACTGCGTCATATTTTCTCGGCAGTTTGTCTATTTCTTCCTTGTGGAGCGGGAAGTTGTCGATTGCTTTCCGAAAGGGGTTGCTTGACGTTCTCCTCTCCATTTTGCGGAACCGTCCAAAAGAATCCCGCGAAAGACGACCGGGAGCGGTATGTGGGCTTTGCGAAAGTAATCTGCAATTCCACGGATTGTTTTGCGCCCGCTCTTGGGGAAGGTAAAGTGATCTGCATACGGCTCCTCTGTCAGCGCAATCTGCAATGCAGTGAAGTCCGGATTGAATCTGAGCTGGACGGGCTTTTTGGCAAACTGGTTTGCCAGCTTGCTGTTGAGCTGGACGTGATCGTCTTCGTGAATTGTGACCTGCAGAACAGACTGCGGGGCGGGGGGCGCGACGAAAACGCTGAATTCCGCATCTGACATATTTCTTAGATCTAACATGGTATGCATCTTCCTTTCTCTGTTTTGGAGCAGAATTTCTGCATGCCGGCACGACCCTTTGGCGGTGCGGCAGCGCTTTTGGATTTTCATAAATCCATCTATCACGATACCACAAAAAGCACATAGAATGATTTATTTGCTGGACAGAGCAGATGGGCCGCCGCCATACGCCATCGGGCTGTAGAAAAAATACCCCTGGATGCCGCAATATCGCATCGAAGTCTCCGCAGACGGAATAAAGATTGCAGGGCCTCCGGGAAAATGCCGGGAGCGGCAGCTTTCCCCGGAGGATAAAAAATACCCGGATTTGATACAATATCAAATCCGGGTATTGAACTGGTTGCGGAGACAGGATTTGAACCTGCGACCTCCGGGTTATGAGCCCGACGAGCTACCGAACTGCTCCACTCCGCGATATAAACTTGACCCCTCAAGGCTCATATACTATAACATATGAGCCTTGCGTTGTCAAGTATTATTTTAGCGTTCGGAAGCGGAAGATTCTTCCTTTTCCGCCGCGTCCAGCGTCTCGGCCGCCTCAGCGCGTCCGCTTTGCAGCTTGAGCTCGGCGAGAATGTCCGCCAGCAGCTCGTCCGTGGTGGGCTTTGCCGGGGCCTCCGGCTCAGGCTCTTTTTCTTTCGTGCGGTTGAAGCGGTTGATGATCTTCACCATCCAGAACACGACCAGCGAAATGCACAGGAAGTTGATGATGGACATGATGAGATCACCGATCGGGAACACGCCGATGTTCAGGCCGGAGAAGTCCAGCCCGCCGATGATGAGCGAGATGAGCGGATTGATGATGTCGTTGACGAGCGCGGTGACGATGGCCGTGAACGCGCCGCCGACCACAACGCCGACGGCCAGGTCAATGACGTTGCCGCGTGAGATGAATACCTTGAATTCGTCGAGCCAACCGGGCTTTTTCATGATGCTGCCTCCCCTGCTTTCTCTGTGTTTTCAGTGCTTTGGCACGAGGACTTCCGTGCCGCCCATGTACGAGCGCAGCACCTCGGGAATGACGACGCTGCCGTCGGGCTGCAGATTGTTCTCGAGGAACGCGATGAGCATGCGCGGCGGGGCAACGCAGGTGTTATTGAGTGTGTGGGCGAGATAATTCTTGCCGTCCTTGCCCTTGACGCGGATGTGCAGGCGGCGTGCCTGTGCATCGCCCAGGTTGGAGCAGGAGCAGACCTCAAAGTACTTCTGCTGGCGGGGGCTCCAGGCTTCGATATCGCAGCTCTTGACCTTCAGGTCAGCCAGATCGCCGGAGCAGCAGTTCAGCTGGCGCACGGGGATCTCCATGCTGCGGAACAGCTCCACGGACATCTTCCACAGCTTCTCGTACCAGTCGGCGCTCTCCTCGGGGCGGCAGACCACGATCATCTCCTGCTTCTCGAACTGGTGGATGCGGTAGATGCCGCGCTCCTCAATGCCGTGTGCGCCCTTTTCCTTGCGGAAGCAGGGGCTGTAGGAGGTCAGGGTCAGGGGCAGAGTGGCCTCGTCCAGGGTCTGGTCGATGAAGCGGCCGATCATGGTGTGCTCACTGGTACCGATCAGGTACAGATCCTCGCCCTCGATCTTGTACATCATGGCATCCATTTCGGGGAAGGACATCACGCCCTGCACCACGTTGCCGTGCATCATAAAGGGAGGAATGACATAGGTGAAGCCCTTGTCGATCATAAAGTCGCGGGCATAGGCCAGCACAGCCTCGTGCAGGCGGGCAATGTTGCCCAGCAGGTAGTAGAAGCCATTGCCGGCAACGCGGCCAGCAGCGTCCATATCGATGCCGTCAAAGCTCTCCATGATCTCGGTGTGGTACGGGATGGGGAAATCGGGCACCACAGGCTCACCAAAGCGCTGAGCCTCCACGTTGTAGGTGTCATCGGGGCCGATGGGCACACTGGGGTCGATCATCTGGGGGATGGTGTACATGATCTCCTGGATGCGGTCAGCCAGCTTGGCTTCCTCGGCTTCCAGTTCTGCCATCTTGTCCGCATCGGCCTTGACGGCGGCGTTGTTGGCATCGATCTGTGCCTGCAGCTGGGCCTTCTGGGCCTCGTCGGTGCACTTCTTCAGCTGACCGAACAGGGGGCCGTTGGCCTTGCTCAGCTTGTTGCGGGCAGCCTTCAGGCTCTCAACTTCCTTCAGGCACTCGCGGTACTTTGCGTCCTTCTCGATGACTTCATCCACCAGAGGGAGCTTGGCATCCTGGAACTTCTTCTTGATGTTTTCCTTGACAGCATCCGGGTTGTCACGGACAAATTTGATATCAAGCATGATTTACTCTCCTTACTCTATTTCGGTTCGCATGGGGCGGGTAAGCCCTTTCCCATGCCGTTCAAAGGCGGCGTGCCGCCTTGGATCGCTATGTTTTTCTTCTCGGGCAGAGGCTTGCCTTCGTACAACCCTCTCAGTCGGGCTGGCGGCGTATACGAAAAGCTTCCATCGGCTGCCAAGGCCTCTCCTACCAGGCAACAACAATGACGGAGAGGTTTAATCCTCAACCTGATATTGCCCTAATAAGTTGGCAAAAGCCTTCAGCTGCTCATCCGAGTAGAAGTGGACGGTCAGCTTGCCCTTGCCGTCGTGGTAGGCCACATTGACCTCACTGCCCAGCGCCTGCTTCAGGCTCTCCTCCACCTCCACAGGCAGGGTGCCGCGCGGGGCGGGCTCCACAGGCTCTTTTGGGGGCTTGGCCAGCTTCTTGCACAGGGTCTCTGCCTGCCGGACATTCAGCTCATGGTCGGCAATGATCTGTGCCGCCTGCTCCTGCAGCTCCGGAGTGGGCAGACCCAGCACCACCTTTGCGTGGCCGGTGGTGAGAAAACCGCTTTTCAGCAGCTCCAGCACCGTTTCGGGCAGGTTGAGCAGACGCAGGCTGTTGGCCAGTGCGCTGCGGCTCTTGCCCAGCTTGCGGGCAGCCTGCTCCTGGGTCAGGTCACAGCGGGTCATCAGTTCCCGGATGCCCAGTGCTTCTTCCACCGGGTCCAGATCCTCGCGCTGAAGGTTTTCCACCAGCGCCAACTCCATGGCCTGCTCATCCGTGACATCCTTCACGACGACGGGTGCCTCGGTCAGGCCCGCCATCCGGCAGGCACGCCAGCGGCGCTCACCGGCCACGATGAGATAGCGGTCTACCCCGTGGGGCCGCACCGCAATGGGCTGCAGCAAACCGTGCTCTGAGATGCTGGCCGCCAGCTCTGCCAGCGTTTCCTCATCAAAGGTCTTGCGGGGCTGAGCCGGGTCCGGCTCGATCTCCCGCAGGGGCAGCGTCTCGATCCGGTTATCGGACTCAAAGCTGGGGGCTGTGTCCTCAAACAGACTTTCCAGGCCCCGGCCCAGTCCTCCTCTTTTTTTTGCCATAGGTTACGCTTCCCCCTGCTTCACTTGTTCCAGTGCGCTTTTCTGCCCGGCGGGGGCACTGTTCCCTTTTGTGCGGCGGCGTGCCGGCTCATGCGGGCGGTTGTTCTTTACGAATTCAATGGCGAGATCCATATAGGCCTCGCTGCCCTTGCCCTTGGGCTCATAGAAATTGATGGGCTGGCCGTAGCTGGGCGCTTCCGAAATACGGATGGTGCGCGGGATAGTGGTCTTGTAGACCTTGGAGCCAAAATACTTTTTGACCTGATCCACCACCTGTAGCGTCAGATTGAACCGCCCGGAGAACATGGTGAACACCACACCCTCGATGTCCAGATAGGGGTTGTACTTCTTGCGGATGGTCTTGAGGGTACTGATGAGCTCCGACAGGCCCTCCAGTGCGTAATACTCACACTGGATGGGGATAAGCACGCTGTCGCAGGCGCACAGACCGTTCAGGGTGAGCAGATCCAGGCTGGGCGGGCAGTCCACAAAGATGAAGTCGTAGTCCTTCTGCACCGAGGCCAGCGCCTTGCGCAGGCGGCTTTCGCGGCCCGGCAGGTCGATCATTTCCAGACCCGCACCCGCGAGCCGGGTGTTGGAACCGATGACATCGGTGCGGAACTCGGTCTTGCGGATGGCATCCTTTGCCTCCGCCTCACCGATCAGCAGCTCATAAGTACCCACATCGACACTCCGCTTGGGAATGCCGTAACCGGTGGTGGTATTGCCCTGCGGGTCCAGATCGACGATGAGCGTCTTTTTGCCCAGAGCCGCAACGCAGGACGAAAGGTTCACGGCCGTGGTGGTCTTGCCCACGCCGCCTTTTTGGTTTGCAATTGCAACGATTTTAGCCACGCTCTTTGTTTCCTCCCGGGAAAATTATTTGTTCCACGTGGAACATTCGAGGCCGGGCCCCGCTGTTTTCCCGCCAGCAAAGCCCCTTTAAAGACTAGTATAGCACATCAGCGCGGCTTTTTGAACCTGTTTCCTGATTATTTTGCGTAAAAACCCTGTGGAATTGCATTTTTTGTGAAAATTGCGATGCGTTTTATCTTTGCGCGGCTGCGGTTGGGATGCGCACCGTGTATTCGATATAGCCGTCCCGCTCTTCCCTGTGGGCCGTGGCAGGCACACCGTTGTCCGTCATCAGCCGAATGGCATGGTCGATGGTGTTGACAAAGATGCGCACATCCTTGACCATGGAGATGCGGTGCCTGCCCGGTGCGGCGGCATTGAGCAGCTGTTCAATGTACAGGTCGGTCTGCCGGGCATTCATCCGCCGCTTGGCAATGGTGATAAGAGCTTCGCTCCGCCGGTTCTCGGGCAGGCGCAGGACAGCCCGGGCGTGGCGCTCGGTCAGGCCATTGTCCAGCACGAACTTTCTTTGGTCCGCCGTCAGCTGCAGCAGCCGCAGCTTGTTGGCAAGGGTGGGCTGTGCCATGCCCAGCCGCTTGGCCGCCTCGGCCTGGGTGCAGTCCCAAAGGGCGATCACATCCCGCAGCCCTTGTGCCTGCTCAAAGGGGTTCAGGTCTTCCCGCTGGATGTTTTCCAGCAGACCCAGCGCCGCAGTCCGCTGGTCGCCGCAGTCACAGAGGATGGCCGGAATGGTCTCCATCCTGGCCAGCTTGCAGGCGCGGAGCCGCCGCTCCCCTGCCACCAGCTCGTAACCGCCCTCGATCTTCCGCACCGAGATGGGCTGCAGCAGGCCGTTTTCCCGGATGCTCTGGGCCAGCCCCGCCAGCTCCTTTTCATCAAAAACAGTCCGAGCCTGAAACGGCGAGGGACGGATGCTTTCCACAGGCAGGGTGTAGATCTTTCCGGCAGATTTCTTCCATTCAAACATGATTCTTTCCCCTTTCGCTGAAATGTGACACAGTTTTCCACCGTTTCCCGGGAAACAGTGGAAAACTCACTCATTGCAGTTCCAGTGTACCAGAAATCAAAAAGCCCTGCCAGAAGAATCGTTCGGCAGGGCTTGGCATTTATCTTGCGGTTTTGCGTTATTTCAGCGGAGACTTTGCGATCTTTCCACCGTTTCTGGGGTAGGCTGTCGGAGTTTGCGAAATCTTTTTGCAGAGGATGAGGGTGCGGGTATCACCGCCCGGCAGATGCAGGGTGCGAGTTTCCTTGTACTCTCCACCCAGCTTCCGGATGGCACCGCGGGCAGCGGCCAGTTCCTCCTCGCCGGAAGCGCCCTTCATGGCAAGGAAGCTGCCACCCACCTTGACCAGCGGTAAGCAGTACTCGGCCAGCATGGGCAGAGCCGCCACCGCACGGGCAGAGGCCAGATCAAACTGCTCCCGCCATGCCTTGCGGGCGGCTTCCTCGGCGCGCTCCTTGGCAAACTCCACCCCCGTCAGGCCCAGCTGAGCGCAGGCATACTTCAAGAACTCCACCCGCTTGCCGGTGGGCTCCATCAGGGTCAGCTCCAACTCGGGCTTGTAGATTTTTGTCACGATGCCCGGAAATCCGGCACCGGCACCCACGTCCACCATCTTTCCTGCCACCTCGGGCTGGCTGGCAAACAGCAGGCTGTCGAGGAAGTGCTTGTCCTCAATGCCCTCCGGGTCGGTGATGGCGGTCAGATTGACCTTCTGGTTGTAGTCCACCAGGATCTGCGCAAAGGCATCCAGCTGGTCCAGCTGTTCCCCGGTCAGCGCAATGTTCCACATGGAACATTTTTGTTCTAATCTGTTCTTGTCGATCATTTATCTGTCCCTTTTCGTGTGAGGCAATTCTTTTGTCTTTTTATCAATGGCTCCCTTATCAGGGGAGCTGTCTCCGCAGGCGACTGAGAGGTTGTACAGAGGTTCCGCCCTCCTTCGTCCAGCCTCTCCGTCAGTGCATCAGGTTTTCTCTCTGACTGTTAAAGCAATGCTCAACTGCGCCACATCGGAGGGCGAAACGCCGGGGATGCGGCCCGCCTGCCCCAGATTCTTCGGGCGGATGCGGGTCAGCTTCTCACGGGCCTCCAGCGTCAGGCCGGTCAGGTCAGCATACTCAAAATCTGCGGGGATCAGGGTCTTTTCGTGGCGGGCCACGTCACGGATCATCCGATCCTGCCTTGCAATGTAGCCTGCGTACTTGATCTCGGTCTCCAGCCGCTCGGCCAGCATGGGGGTGATGCCCTCGCCCCAGCCGATCACTCCCGCCAACAGCGGATAGCTGATCTCGGGGCGGCGGAGCAGCTCCTCGGCAATGCCGCCCTCCGCGGCAGGGGTCAGCCCGGCTGCTTCCATGGCAGCGCGCAGGTCAGCGGTGCGCAGATGGGTCTCGTGCAGGCGGCGGCGCTCCGCTTCCAGAATGCTCTGGGTGTGCTGGTATTTTGCCCAGCGGTCATCCTGCACCAGACCGTACTCCCGGCCAATGGGGGTCAGCCGCTGATCGGCGTTGTCCTGCCGCAGGGTCAGGCGGTACTCGCTCCGGCTGGTCATCATGCGGTAGGGGTCCATGACACCCTTTGTGACAAGGTCATCCACCAGGGTGCCCAGATAGCTGGTCTGGCGTTCCAGGATCAGCTGGCTCTCCCCTTTTGCACTGCGGGCGGCGTTCAAACCGGCCAGCAGACCCTGCGCGGCAGCTTCCTCGTAGCCGGAGGTGCCGTTGAACTGGCCCGCGCCATACAGGCCCCGCACCACCTTGCTCTCCAGCGTGGCTTCCAGACTGGTCGGGTCTACGCAGTCATACTCGATGGCGTAGGCCGGGCGCATGATCTCAATGTGTTCAAACCCCTGAATGCTCCGGTAAAAGGCGTTCTGCACATCCTCGGGCAGGCTGCTGGACGCACCCTGCAGATACATCTCCTCTGTGTTCTCGCCGCAGGGCTCCACAAAGATGGGGTGCCGGTCCTTGCCCGCAAAGCGCACCACCTTATCCTCAATGGAGGGGCAGTACCGGGGGCCAACCCCCTCGATCATGCCGCCATAGAGCGGGCTGCGCTGGATGTTGTCCAGAATGATCCTGTGGGTCTCGGGATTGGTGTAGGCGATCCAGCATTCGACCTTGTTGTGCATGGGTGCACCCGTCAGAAAGCTGAAGGGCTGCAGCTCGCTGTCCGGGTCGCCGGGCTGGCATTCCAGCTTGGAGAAGTCGATGCTTCTCCGGTGGACGCGGGCAGGCGTACCGGTCTTGAACCGCCGCAAAGGCAGACCGGCGGCTTTCAGGCTTTCGGTCAGGGCATTGGCGGCGTGCATCCCGTCAGGGCCGGAAGCATACCACGCATCACCGACAAAAATTTTGCCGCCCAGATTGGTGCCCGTGGCAATGACCACACACTTTGCGCTGTACTCCCCGTTCAGCTGGGTCACAACGCCCTTGACATGGCCGTTCTCCACCTCAATGCCCACCACCTCGGCCTGATGGATGGCAAGGCCGGGCGTGAGCTCAAGGGCGTGCTTCATATATTCGTGGTAGCGCTTGCGGTCGGTCTGAACGCGCAGGGCATGAACGGCAGGGCCTTTGCCCTTGTTCAGCATCCTGCTCTGCAGGTAGGTGGCATCCGCCGCAAGGCCCATCACACCGCCCAACGCATCCAATTCTCGTACCAGCGTTCCTTTTGCAGTTCCGCCGATGCTGGGGTTGCAGGGCATGTTGCCAATGGCATCCAGGCTCATGGTAAACACCGCCGTTTTGGCACCCAGCGTGGCGGCAGCGTGGGCCGCTTCAATGCCAGCGTGGCCCGCGCCCCGGTGCAATGATGACAGAAGTAAACGGTCTGAAATGCTCCGCATGGATTCTGTGGAATGCCATCGATATGCATGCAGACAGCAGTGAATATGGTCAGTCCTGGGTAAACAAAGGAAGTGCGAATGATTTCCTTTCCATGGAAGCTCTGGAGAAATCATGGAAATCCACTACAGCTAACGGCTATTGGGGACTTGCAGCAGCAAATCATGATGATGAAACCATCACTGTAACCATGAAATATTATGCATACAGACAGCTTTCCAGTTATATCCGTCCGGGATATACTATTATCGGCACCAACAAGACAGGCACTACACTTGCTGCTTATGATAAGACAAGTAAGAAAGTAGTCGTTGTTGCATCCAATACATCTGATTCCGACAAGACATGGAAATTTGACTTATCCAAGTTCAAGACTATGGGCAGCACGATCACAGCCATCCGTACCAGCGGAACACTGGCAGACGGTGAGCATTGGGCAGATGTAACAGATTCCGACAATATTGCAGTTGATACACAGAACATGTATTTCACTGCTACCATGAAAGCAAATTCCATCACAACATACACGATTGAAGGTGTGGATGGAATCAAAGAAGTACCGGAAGTACAGCCGATCGATGTTGAGCAGATCATCGTAAACAAAGATCAGGTTACCTCCAGTGCAGCATGGAACAACGGAACCACAAATGTGGGAACAAACGTTGTTGACAACAATTTTTCCACATTCTTTGATGGTGTTGCAAACGGATATGTTACGTTGGATCTCAAGTCAGAGATGCCGATCGCAGCTGTAAGCTACGCACCGCGTGCAGGCTATGAGAGCCGCTGCGAGGAAGCTGTGATCTATGGTTCCACAGACGGTGAAAACTGGACAGAGTTATATACCATTGAGTCCACCCCAACTTAATACAAGTTCAAAATAATCATCTACTTGTAATAATCCATACGACCATAAAAAAGCCCTATCTTTTTCACTAAGTTCATTAAGCTTTTTCCAACATACATTTTTGATAGATTGTTCTTCTCCTACTGGAACTTCTGGGTCTATTCCCACAATCGCCTCTTGTTCTTCCGAAACATCAACTAAAAATACATATTCTATACTTCCATCTTTGCAATGTAATGTGTTTAGAGGTCTATTAATTACTCCTTCTAAACCACATTCTTCTTTCAATTCCCTTATAGCAGCTTCTTCTGCGGTTTCACCTATCTCAATTCCACCACCTGGAAGTTTCCAAATATATCTATTAAATCGAAATGTTTTTATCATCAAAATCTTGTCATTCCTAACAACCAAAGCCATACTTCTATTTCGCACTGATATTCCTCCTAAAATTACGATTTGTACCCACTACATTTCAGGCGGGTTGTTCATTTTCTTCTATCGTAATTCTTCCTGTTGATACCGTACTAAATCCTCCACTCATCTTACACCCAATCACTTTCAACTACATCCAGTTTCTTTACCAGCATATCCCTAAGAACAATAAAAGCCGGAATAAAACTGTCACGTATCAGCATAATCATTTCATCAATTTCATCTTCATTATAAATATGAACAGAAGTATTGCGTTTTTTCAGCATAAGCAGCCATACCTCAGAATCATTGATAAATCCAATTTTATAACCAAGCTGCAAGATTTCACGAGGCGAACCGGTAGCAGTACCTTCCACACTATGCAGTCTCATAATTTCCTGCAATGCTTTCCATGCAAGTTCAAAAGTTAGATTAAATTGTCCAATAATCCCTGTTCGATATATATCATTTTCTTCTGCAAGTTTAAAATCCGCCTCTGCCAATATAGACAGACTATTTGTAAAGTTTTCAAGTTTTTTCATAAATTATAACACCATCCCTTTCTATTTCTTGTTTCAATTCATCTGAAATTTTTACATCTGCTCGTACGACATCAAACATAAGAAGAGAATGCATATTTTCCTTGACATCCCAATAAAAATGTTCAAAATCTCCACCATATACTGCGATATCTATATCACTTCTTTCTGTATTTGTGCCTCGTGCACGGGAACCAAACAGTATAATTTTTGTGACAGAATACTTCTTCGCAAAAAAAGAAAGTTCCCTCAATATTCGATCTGGAAGATTATATTTCATATTTATCATCATATAAAAATCTCCTTGCAAATAAAATCAACACTCTATATAATGTATCGTCATAATTTCAGAAAACTAAACAGAGCATTTCGTCATTTCTCCTACTATCTTACACATTTTTCCTATTTCTTGCAATCGCAATCGAATTAAAAATAATACTTGACTTCATTTAATTGCGTGCTCGGCGTATATCATGGATATGGTTTTACAGAAAATTTCATACCGGATTATCTCATGACATACTGCAAAAATTTTGTTATGGCATTTCCGTTGCAGCTTATTCTTGTTGGTCCACTTGCAAGATTGATATTTCGAACACTATTTATTAAAAACAAAC
>OGWT01002296.1_pt1 | contig 13237 bp, 10 predicted proteins | sample 1576101 | NCBI WGS metagenome assembly OGWT01 (sample SAMEA3541481, study PRJEB24748) | human gut metagenome | biome: human gut; feature: human-associated habitat; material: faeces | place: China | collected 2012 | reverse complement strand
TGAGGTGGGCGGCGATGTGCCGGTGAATGAACTGGAGGGCCTTTTGGGCGAGGACATTTTTGAAAATGCCGACTGTGATACCATCGGCGGCTTCATCACCGAGACATTGGGCCGTATCCCGCAGGCGGGCGAGACGCTGCCGCTGGAGACGCTGGGCTATACCCTCACCGTAGCGGAAGCCACGCCCCGCGCCGTGACGAAGGTGACCATCACCCGTACGGCTGAAAAAACGGCCGATCCGCAGCCCGCGCCGGAGCAGAAGCGCCGCTTCGGACGCAAAAAAGACAGGGACGGGGAAAAGTGAACCTGTCCCGGAACGAAAGCAGGCGCAAACCCGGGCATGGACTTGTCCGGGCGCCTGAACCACAAAGCCCGGTGTGGCGATAAAACAAAGGAGAGCTGAACAATGCGCGCTTATGAACGCCTGATGAATTATGTAAAAGTACACACCACATCCCAGGACGGCACGGGGCGAACGCCCACTACGGAGCGCCAGCTGGACCTGGCGCGGATGCTGGCGGAGGAGATGCGCGCAATGGGCATAGCCGACGCGCGCGTGGACGGCTTCGGCTATGTGTACGGAAGCCTGCCCGCTACGCCCGGCTGCGAAAAAAGCCCGGCCATCGGCTGGATCGCCCACATGGATACGGCCCAGGCATTCTCCGGCGAGAATGTGAAGCCCATTCTGCATGAGAATTATGATGGCGGCGACGTGGCCCTGCCGCAGTGCGGCCGCGTACTGAAAACGTCCGAGTTCCCGTTCCTGAAAGAGCTGAAGGGAAAAACGCTCATCACGGCCGACGGCTCCACGCTTCTGGGCGCGGACGATAAGGCGGGCATTGCGGAGATATTGACGGCATGTGAACAGCTCCTGCAAAGCGGCGCGCCCCATGGCCCGGTGAAGATCGCCTTCACGCCGGACGAGGAAGTGGGCGAAGGCGCAGACCATTTCGACGTGCCGGGCTTCGGGGCGGCTTATGCCTATACGATGGACGGAGGCGAGGTGGGCGAGATATCCTACGAGAACTTCAACGCCGCGAGCGCCAAGATCGAGATTCAGGGCCGCAACGTCCACCCGGGCTACGCCAAAGACAAGATGATCAACGCCATCCAGGTAGCATGCGAGCTGAACGCCCTGCTGCCGGCCTGGGAGCGACCCGAACACACCGAAGGCTACGACGGCTTCTACCACTGTATCGCCCTCAACGGTACGGTCGATCAGGCGCAGATCAGCTACATCGTCCGCGACCACGACAGCGCCCGTTTCGAAGCCCGCAAGAACTACATGCAGGAGTGCGTCGATCTGCTCGCCCGCAAATACGGCGAAGGGGTACTGACCCTCACGCTCAAGGATTCGTACTACAACATGCGCAAGATGGTCGAACCGCATCCGCAGGTGATCGACAAGGCGATCGAGGCAATGAAAATGGCGGGGGTCGAACCGCTCGTGAAGCCCATCCGAGGCGGCACGGACGGTGCACGGCTCTCCTTCATGGGACTCCCCTGCCCCAACATCTTCACCGGCGGCATGAATTTCCACGGCCGTTACGAGTACTGCTCGCTGACGACCATGCACAAAGCCATGCAGGTGATCCTGAACCTGGCCCAGCTCTGGACAAAATAAAAATATTGTACAACAAGCGTTTTCGACAGGCGGACACGAAGCCGAATCCGTTCGGATCATGCCGAGCGAAAAAACGCAAAAAAACAAACCGAGAGTTTTTCCGATACCCGGACCGTACGAAGATGTTCGATACGCTTCGGGACAGAAAACGAAAAAAATAAACCGGCAAAAATCGTATGAACAGATTTGGTTTTCTGAAAGTAGCGGCGGCAGTTCCCCATGTACGGATCGCCGATTGCGACTATAACGCCCAACATATCACCGAATTGATCCGCAAGGGCGCCGACCGGGGAGCAAGCATCATCCTCTTCCCAGAACTATGCATCACCTCCTATACCTGCGGCGATCTGATCCAGCAACCCGCCTTGCTCCATGCGGCGGAACAGGCCTTGGGCTATATCCTCGCCCAGACCCGCGAACTGCCCATCGTCGCCATCGTCGGTATGCCCGTCACTTACGGCAATGCCCTCTACAACTGCGCGGTAGTTTTCGCTCAGGGACGTATTCACGGCGTGGTCCCCAAGACATATATTCCCAATTACTCGGAATTTTACGAGGCCCGCTGCTTCATGTCGGGCGAAGAGATCGGCCTGGCCACGATCCGGATGTGCGGCCAGGATACCGACTTCGGCCGCAACATGCTTTTCAACATCGGAGGCGTGAAGTTCGGCGTGGAAATCTGCGAGGATATGTGGGTTCCGGCCGCCCCGTCGCTGCATCAGGCAGTGGACGGCGCCCAGATACTTTTCAACCTCTCGGCATCGCCCGAAGTGCTGGGCAAGCACAACTACCTGCTCACGCTGGTCAAATCGCAATCGGCCCGGACCCAGTCGGCCTACATCTACTGTTCAGCCGGCTACGGAGAATCTTCGACCGACCTGGTATTCGGCGGCAACGGCCTGATCGTCGAGAGCGGCCGGATGCTGCGGCGCACCGAACGGTTTTCGACCGAGGAACAGTTGATCGTCGCGGACATAGACACCGAAAAGCTCCTCAACTCGCGCCGCCGTACCACGACTTTCGCGCCGCACCGTCCCGCCGAGCGCATCATCGTCGAAATTCCCCTGCCGGAAAACCCCGCGAACGTCACCCTCGACCGGGAGTTCAATTCCCATCCTTTCGTGCCGCAAACGCCCGAAGAGATGGACGAATCGGGTCGTGAAATCATCAACATTCAGACGATGGGGCTGGCCCAGCGCCTGCAGCATACCGATTGCAAAAAGGTCGTCATCGGGGTTTCCGGCGGCTTGGACTCCACACTGGCCCTACTGATCGCCGTGCGGACTTTCGATCGCCTCGGGCTCGACCGCAAAGGCATCATCGGCGTCACAATGCCCGGATTCGGCACCAGCAACCGCACCTACCGCAACTCGATCGCCCTGATGCGCTGCCTGGGCATCACTTCCCGCGAAATTTCCATCCGCAAAGCCTGCGAACAACACTTCGCCGATATCGGACTCAACCCCGAAGAACAATCTTCCGCCTACGAAAACGCCCAGGCCCGGGAGCGGACACAAATCCTGATGGACATCGCCAACATGGAGCACGGCATGGTCCTCGGCACGGGCGACCTGAGCGAACTGGCACTGGGCTGGGCGACCTACAATGGTGACCAGATGTCGATGTACGGTCTGAACGCCTCGCTGCCCAAAACCCTGATCCAGGTGCTTCTACGATGGATGGCCCAGGTATGTCAGGACGATGCGATCCGCGAGATCCTGCTCGACGTGGTCGCCACGCCGATCAGCCCCGAGCTGCTGCCGTCCGGCGAAGAGGGAGGAATCGCCCAGCACACCGAGAAGTTGGTAGGGCCTTACGAGTTGCACGACTTTTTCCTCTACCACTTCATCCAGAACGGTTACTCCCCGGCAAAAATCCTCTTCGCTGCGGAAACAGCGTTCGACGGACGCTACGACCGGGCGACGATCCTGCGCTGGATGCGGGTATTCTTCCAGCGATTCTTCTCGCAGCAGTTCAAACGCTCGGCCATGCCCGACGGTCCGAAAGTTGGCATCATCTCCCTCTCGCCGCGCGGCGACTGGCGCATGCCTTCGGACGCTACGGCAACCCTGTGGTTGCGGGAAATCGATCTTCTGATTCAGGAAAAATAAAAACCATTCGGATATGAAACGTACATTATGTCTGTCCGCCCTGTTCGTCGTATGCGCGACAATCGCTGTTTCGGGACAATTGATGAATGAAAAACTCCAGCAACTTTTAGGAGGTAGTCACTCCGCGAAACAGGAAGAGGCCACACCGCCGACCTATCCGTCGGAAGAAGCGCTCCTCGGAGTCTGGACCTACCAGGCTCCCAGCATCGAATACAAGGGCGACGATATGTTCGCCTCGATCGCCGTAGCCGGATTGCAAGACCAGTTGGCGACCCATTACGTCAAGGCAGGCCTCGTGCCGGGACAGGGGACCGTTTCCTTCAAAAAACGCAACCGGCTCCACGCCTCTATGGGCGGACATGAGATCGACGGGACGTATAGCTACGATCCCGCCACCGGAACAGCCGCCATCACGCTGATCCAAGACGGGAAACAAGCCACCTTTCAAGGCTATCTCTCCCTGCGCGGCGAGGTGCTGACGCTCCAGTTCGATGCAGGCGATGCGCTCGAAGCCGTGCGGCACTCCTCTCCGGAATACGCTGCGAACGAGAAAATGCAGCAAATCGCCTCCGTCATGCAAAATTATCCCGGCATCATGCTGGGCGGACAGTTGAAAAAATAGCAACCCGTAATATTAAAACGGGGCTGTGTCGAAATGAAAATTTCAGGCACAACCCCTGAATAAGGAATGTCAGAATGGATGCAAGACAAGGCATTTGCGGGTAAGAGCGACAGGAATTTACTATCGTAAATGACTTTGCCGCATCCCGATAATAAAACAGCAGTGTGTCATAAAGACACACTGCCTTATTTTTCATAGATATTACCAGTTGAACAAACCGACGCCTGCGGCGACGATAAAACCAGTTGCGAATCCCACCGCCACTTGCGACAGCGTATGATACCCCAGTTTCAGCCGGGCGGAGCCGAGCGCACCGGCAGCGAGCAGGGCTGCGATAAACGCAGCGAAGAGTCCCCCGCCGCTGGCGATATTGATCAGAACGATAAAAGCCACGGCAGCACCCAACGCCGTCATATGCAGGCTGATCTTCCAATAAAAGCTGACAAAAAGACACACGGCGACACAACAGGCTCCCGCAAACATAAAACGGCTCAACATCTGCGCCGAAGGAATCCTCGCAATGGCGACGGCGCACAACGTATAGCAGGCGATCATAGCGAGCAGCGGGATGAAGCGTTCCTTGCGGTCGCTCAAATCCGCATCGCCGATCTTACGATACGACTTGAGCAGTGCGATCACCAAAACCGGAATGATCGTCGTAAAAAGCAGCGTCACCCAAATAAGGTATATCTTGACCTTGAGCGGATAAAGCGAATAGACCGTACCGGCCAGCAATAGCAGCGACACCATATAGAGCGGCACCAGGAACGGATGCAGCACAACGGAAACAGCCTTCGACAAACGCAAATACATCTTCTACGCGATTAAATCTGTTTACGGAGCCGTGCCACCGGAATACTCAACATCTCCCGATACTTGGCCACCGTACGACGTGCGATGCGGTACCCCTTCGAATTGAGGATATCCATCAATGTTTCATCGGTCAGAGGCTTGCGTTTATCCTCCTCGTCGATGCACTGCTGGAGGATATTCTTGATTTCATAGCTCGACACTTCCTCGCCGCTGTCGGTCTGCATCGCCTCCGAGAAGAGCGACTTGAGCAAAATGATGCCGAACTGGGTCTGTACATATTTGCTGTTCACCACGCGCGAAATGGTCGATACGTCCAACCCCGTGCGATCGGCGATATCCTTGAGGATCATCGGCCGCAACTTACTTTTGTTACCGTCCTTGAAATATTCCTGCTGGTAATCGAGAATCTCCTGCATCGTCCGCATCAGCGTATCGTGCCGCTGCTTGATCGCCGAAATGAACCACTTGGCCGAATCGATCTTGCTCTTGACGAACTGAATCGCCTCGCGGTCCTTCTCCTTGACCCGACCGTCGGAATCCACCATGCCCCGCATCATTTCGATATAACGATGATTGATTCTCGCTTCGGGAAGATTACCCGAATTGAGCGTCAGGTCGAAATGCCCTTCGTGGTAATCGAGGATGAAATCCGGCGTCACGTAAGGCGTCGTATCGGCCCCGCCTTCGGAGTAAAGGTTGCCCGGTTTGGGCGAAAGGCGGGTAATCTCTTCGATCGCCTCGCGGAATTCGTCCTCGGAAACCTGAAGCCGGGCCATCAGTTTTTCGTAATGCTTTTTGACAAACTCGTCGAAATAGCACTCCACGATCTTGCGGGCCAGCCGGCGGGAGCGGGTATTAAGATTCTCCTGATCCAATTGCAACAACAAACACTCCTGCAGGTTACGGGCACCTACACCGGTCGGTTCGAGTTCGTGGATAATCGACAGCAATCGTTCCAAGTGCTCGACCGAAACATCTACGCCCTGCGTGAAGGCGATGTCGTCGGCGATAGCCTCCAAACTCCGGCGCAGATAGCCGTCCTCCTCGATACTGCCGACCAGATAAACGGCCAGACGCATATCCTGCTCCGAGAGATTGCGGTATCCCAACTGTTCGACCAGGTACTCCTGCAACGAACGTCCGCCCGCAAGGGGGGCCTGGCGCGGTTTATCGTCTTTCGAATAGTTGTTGATACGGCTCTTATAGGAAGGAGTTTCGTCTTCCCGGAGGTATTCCTCCACCGAAATCTGCTGCGGCTGCTCGTCCTCCGGAGTATGATCGTCTTCCTCCAACACGATGTTCTCCTCGATCTCCTGCTTGATCCGCTGCTCGAGCTGCATGGTCGGCAACTCCAACAATTTGATCATCTGAATCTGCTGGGGTGATAATTTCTGTTGCAGGGACAATACCTGCTTTTGATTGATCATGCTCATACTTGTCTCCTCCCAATTATTAACTTCGAAATTAGTAATCGGCTTCTTCTTTTGGCAAAATAAAATATTGCAGTTCGTGATAAAAGTATTATCAGGAACGGCTGAAAACGGGTTAATAGATAAATGGTCCGGATTTAATTAAAATTCCGCATTCTTGGGCGTACGGGGGAAGGGAATCACATCGCGGATGTTACCCATACCCGTCACGAAGAGCAGCAGGCGCTCGAACCCGAGTCCGAAACCGGAATGAGGAGCCGATCCCCAACGACGGGTGTCGAGATACCACCAGAGTTCTTTCTCGTTCATACCCAGTTCGTGTACACGGGCCGAAAGTTTTTCGTAGTCGGCCTCGCGCTCCGAACCGCCGATAATCTCGCCGATCTTCGGGAACAGCACGTCCATCGCACGGACGGTCTTTCCATCCTCGTTCTGCTTCATGTAGAAAGCCTTGATCTGCTTCGGATAGTTGATAAGGATCACCGGACGCTTGAAGTGCTCCTCGACCAGATAGCGTTCGTGTTCCGACTGCAAGTCGCACCCCCAGTCGCAGGGGAATTCGAACTTGCGGCCCGAAGCCTTGAGAATCTCCACGCCCTCGGTATAATCCAGCCGCTTGAATTCGTGGTTCAACACGAAGTTGAGCCGCTCGATCAAACCGTTGTCCCACATCTTGTTCATGAACTCCAGATCCTCGCGGCAGTTCTCCAACGCGTAGCGGATCAGGTATTTCAGGAAATCCTCGGCCAGCTCCATGTTGTCCTCCAGCTCGTAAAAGGCCATTTCCGGCTCGATCATCCAGAACTCGGAGAGGTGGCGCGGCGTATTGGAGTTTTCGGCACGGAACGTCGGGCCGAAAGTATAGATCTGCCCCAGCGACAAAGCTCCCAACTCGCCTTCGAGCTGGCCGGACACGGTCAGGCTGCACGGACGGCCGAAAAAGTCCTGCGAATAGTCCACGGCCCCCTCTTCGGTTTTGGGCAGGTTGTTCAGATCGAGCGTCGTCACCTGGAACATCGCCCCGGCGCCTTCGCAGTCCGAAGCGGTGATCAGCGGCGTATGCAGGTAATAGAAACCTTTGTCGTTAAAATATTTATGTATCGCATAGGCCATCGCGTGACGGATGCGAAAAATCGCACCGAACGTGTTGGTACGGGGACGCAGATAAGCGATGTCGCGCAGGAATTCGAGCGAATGTCCCTTCTTCTGCAAAGGATAGGTTTCGGGATCCGCCGTACCGTATATCTCGATCTTCTCGGCCTGCACCTCGACGCCCTGTCCCGCACCGCACGAAGCGACCAGGCGTCCGTCCACACGCAGACAGGCTCCGGTAGTCACCTTACGGAGCAGCTCCTCGTCGAATTTCGCCAGATCGACCACAACCTGCATATTCGCCACACACGATCCGTCGTTCAGGGCGATGAAAGCCACGTTCTTATTTCCACGTTTGGTTCTGACCCAACCTTTCACAACGACCTCGGCGTCCGTCGCCGGCGACTGCAGCAATTCTGCGATTCTCAAGCTTTTCATACGTTCGGTAATTTCTTCTTGTTTTTACTCATTCTTAAAGATAGACAAAGATAGGATATATTTGTGATTTGTCAAAAAAAAAGTACCTTTGTCAATCGCATTATAGTACAATTCCGCCATGAAACGAATTTTCCTCGCAATCGCCGTCCTGTGTTACACCGGGGCCGTTTACGGACAAGACGGGGGACGCATCCACCGTTCCGAATTCGTCCCGTTCGACACCCGCGAAGACGCCGATGCGCTCAACCGGAAAAACACCGACAAATACCTGGTTTTCGCCCCCGGACTTCTGAACGACGGGGAAGAGGTGCTCGGAATCGGGAATGTGGTCAATCTTCCGAACGGTTGGTTCGACTCGTTCATCTACCTCCATCTCGAAAACACGGGCACGGCCTACACGCTCCGCGTCAATGACCGCACCGTAGCCGTGGTCGAAGACCCTTTCGCTCCGGCCGACTTCGACCTTACCCCCTACGTCAAACAGGGCGATAACCTCATTTTACTGGAACTGCACGAAAGTAATACGCCCGAATTGCAAAAAGGTTTCACTCCGACCCCGGTAAAACCGTTTACCAACAGTTATCTTTTCGCCCAGGAGAAACGCAGCATACGCGATTTCAACGTAGCGCTGATCCCCGATTCGACCCGCAAATTCGGCGTGCTCGACCTGGAGGTGATCGTGCAGAACGGCTACAACTACGAGGAACCGATCACCGTCGGGTTCGACATTTACGCCCCCAACGGCAAGCTGCTCGATTTCAGCGTAAACGACATAACCGTTCCCGGACGCTCGCTCGACACGGTACGCTTCTCGCCCTACATTTATCACACCTACGAAAATAGCTGGGGAGCCAAAGGCGCCGCCCCGCTATACCGGGTCATGCTCTACACCAAACGCAAGGGAGTCTTCAAGGAGTACATCCCCCTCAAAGTAGGATTCGGAAAGACGGAGATGAAAGACGGGAAGATTACCCGTTTCGACAAACCTGTCACTATCGTTTCCGAAAGATACAACGCGGCAGCGGACGCCGCTGCCACGCGCAAAGAACTGCTGGCGCTCAAGAAAAAAGGGATCAATACCATCTGGCCCAATGCGCCTCAACCCTACTGGTTCTACAATCTGTGCGACGAACTGGGCCTCTTCGTGATCGATCAGGCCAATATCAACGCTCCGGAAAAGCGCGACGACCGCACCACAGGCGGCACACCGAGCAACGATCCGCGTCTTGCGGACGAATACCTCGAACGCGTGCGGAACATGTACTACCGCTCCCGCAACCACACCTGCATCATCGGATTCGCTCTGGGCGGAGAGTCGGGCAACGGATATAATATGTACAAAGCCTATCAGTGGCTCAAGTCCGTGGAACCTTCGCGTCCCGTAATCTGCATCGATGCCGACGGAGAGTGGAATACGGACCTGGAAATAGTCCCCTGAAAACCGTAACGTACCCCGGCCGCACATTCGGCCGGAAACCGTCATGCCTGTTGGCGAATCGCCGGACGCAGAAACAACCTCTCGCCGTTCCGCCGCCAAAAGCCGCCGGCAGGACGACCATAAACCAACCAACGTGAACATCGAACTGATCGTAATCGGAAAAACGGACTCCAAGGAGATCGAATCGCTGCTGGCCATGTATGCCCGGCGAATCAATTTCTATTGCCGTTTCGCCGTCACAGTCCTGCCCGACGTAAAAAACACCAAGAACCTCTCGGCCAAACAGCAGCGCACGACCGAGGGCGCCAGCCTCCTGCGTCAGTTCGGCGACGGGGATTACGTGGTGCTGCTCGACGAACGGGGCGACGAATACCGTTCGATCGACTTCGCCTACTGGCTGCAAAAACGCATGGCGAGCGGCATCCGGCGGCTGGTCATGGTCATCGGCGGCCCCTACGGATTCTCCGACGAGGTATATGCACGGGCCGATACCAAACTGTCGCTCTCGAAGATGACCTTCTCGCACCAGATCGTGCGAGCCATCTTCGCCGAACAGATATATCGGGCTTTCACCATCCTGAACAACGAACCCTACCACCACGAATGAGCTGTCCCCCGACAAAACCGGCCATCGCCGTCATTACGCCCAACATCCTGATCGGGTTGGGCCTGCGGACGATTCTCGAAAAGGTAGGTCCTCCGGGAGAGATCGCCGTGTTCGACAGCTTCACCGAATTCATCGCTTCCGGACCGGAACGCTATTTCCACTATTTCGCCGCCATGCAGGTTTTCATGCGCCACCGCACCTTCTTCCTGGAAAACAGTCACAAGACGATCCTGCTGGGCAAAGGGTATTCGGCCCAGTTCGCCCGAATGCGCCAGATCGATATCTTCGGCGGCGAAGAACGGCTGGTACACGATCTGCTGTGCCTGCGCAGCGAAGCGCCTCGACCCGACCATGCCCTTCCCCGGCAGCACGGCACTCCGGCCGCCAACCTGCTCTCCGTACGCGAAACGGAAGTGCTGACGCTCATCGCTCAGGGTTTGCTGAACAAACAGATCGCCGACCGGCTGCAAATCGGGCTCACGACCGTCATCTCCCACCGCCGCAACATCATGCAGAAGCTCGGCGTACAGTCCGTCGCCGCACTCGTCATCTGCGCGGTCAGCATGGGCTACGTGGACGAAAGCGACATCCGCACTCCTCATAAATGAGGGTTGCAAAAACGATCGGAATATCGTTCCTTTGTCCTCGAACAATCGCGGTAAAAGCGAACGCGGCGCTCCGGCGAAATCGGAGAAAACCGACGGACTCTACGGTCTGCGCCGTTTTTGCCGTTCGAAACGATCCGATGATCCGCCAGGCGATCCATATCATCTTTCTGTCGGCGTGCATACTCCTGCACGCCATGAGCGTATGTGCCGCCCCTGCGTTGCCGGAAGACTCCACTCCGGTACTGGCGGACTCCGTTATCCAGGTGGAAGACATCCAGGTCACGGCCATCAAACAGGGCCTCAACCTGCGCAACCAACCCGTAACGGCTTCCGTAATCGGACGCACGGATCTGGAACGGCGGCACGTCGCAGCCCTGAAAGAGGTTTCGCAGGTGGTTCCTAACTTCCACACCCCGGACTACGGCTCGCGCATGACCTCTTCGATCTACATCCGGGGACTGGGCGCCCGCATCGACCAACCGGTGATGGGGCTCAACATCGACAACATCCCCTACCTGAACAAGGACGCCTACGACTTCGATTTGACGGACATCGAGCGGATCGAAGTGCTGCGCGGCCCCCAGAGCACGCTGTTCGGACGCAACACGATGGGCGGCGTAATAAACGTCTATACCCTGTCGCCCTTCACCTTCGAAGGAGTGCGGCTGGGCATGGAGTACGGCAGCGGCAACACGCAGAAATACCGGATTTCGACCTACTACAAAACCAGCGAACGGGTCGGCTTCTCGGTCGGAGCCTACTATTCCAAGACCGACGGCTTCTTCAAGAACCTCTATACCGGTGAAAAATGCGACTGGGAGAGAAGCGGCGGCGGCCGGTTCAAGGTACAGTACCGCAACCTGCACGGACTTCGTATCGACAACACCTTCTCGTTCGTCAAGCTGGAACAGGGCGGCTACCCTTACGCCTATGCCGAAACCGGCCAGATCGCTTACAACGACCCGAGCGATTACCGCCGCACGAACTTCAACGACGGACTGACGATCCGCTACGAAGGAGAGAAATTCTCCGTAGCGAGCATCACCAGCTATCAGTACCTCGACGACCGGATGAACCTCGACCAGGATTTCCTGCCGCTCTCCTATTTTACACTGACACAGGCCCGCCGGGAGCACGCCGTGACCGAAGACCTCGTGTTCCGCTCCCCCGACGACAAAGCCTACCGCTGGCTCCTCGGTGCCTTCGGCTTCTACCGCCATACCACCATGCACGCACCGGTGCTCTTCAAGGAGGACGGCATCCGCAACCTGATCCTCGATCGTTTCGAACCGCAGGGGATTCACGCCGAATGGGGCGAAGATACGTTCCTGCTCGACAGCCGCTTCCGCACGCCCGACTACGGAGCGGCCCTCTACCACGAATCCACCTACGACGCCGGCCGATGGCGCTTCACGGCAGGCCTGCGCGTTGATTTCGAGGCTTCGAAGCTCCACTACCGAAGCTATGCCGAAGCCACCTACACGACCCAAACACCCGACGGCACGAGCTATCCCCATGCTATTCTGGTCGATCAGCCGGGTACGCTCAAACAATCCTTCACGGAGATACTTCCCAAAATATCGGTGCTCTACCGGATGGGCAGCTCACGGCGTAACACGCTCTACGCCACCGTCAGCAAAGGCTACAAGGCCGGCGGATTCAATACCCAGATGTTCTCGGATGTCCTGCAGCAGCAAGTGATGAAACAGATGGGATTCGGCTCGCTCTACGACGTGGCCGACGTGGTGACCTACAAACCCGAGAAAAGCTGGAACTACGAGGTGGGTGCCCACCTCTCGACCCCTTCGCACAAGGTGCAGGCCGATCTGGCGCTCTTCTACATCGACTGCCGCGACCAGCAGCTCACGGTCTTCCCCGAAGGACAGGTCACGGGCCGTCTGATGACTAACGCCGGCCGCACGCGCAGCTTCGGCGGCGAAGCGTCGCTGCTGGCTACCCTCTGGCGAAACCTCGACCTGCAAGTCGCCTACGGCTACACCCGCGCCACGTTCGTCAAATTCGATACGGGCAAAGCCGACTACGCGGGCAACTTCATCCCCTACGCCCCGCAGCACACGCTCTACGCCGGAGCATCCTATACGCTCCGCACGGGCTGGAACTGTCTCGAATACGTCATCTTCCGAGTGGCTGCCAACGGTGCGGGCCGAATCTACTGGAACGAAGCGAACACCTTCTCGCAACCTTTCTACGCCCTGCTGGAAGCCTCGATTCGCTTCGAACACCGCCACTGGGCCGTCGATGTCTGGGGACGCAACCTGACCGACACCCGCTACGATACATTCTATTTCATGTCGATCGGCAACTCGTTCCTGCAGCGGGGCCGGCCACGCACTTTCGGCGTTTCATTGAGCATCACCCTATAAAATTCCATACTATGAAACCCGTTGGTTGAATTAAAATAAAGCATCTTTAACAAGACCAATTTTACGATGG
>OGWT01002287.1_pt1 | contig 13258 bp, 8 predicted proteins | sample 1576101 | NCBI WGS metagenome assembly OGWT01 (sample SAMEA3541481, study PRJEB24748) | human gut metagenome | biome: human gut; feature: human-associated habitat; material: faeces | place: China | collected 2012 | reverse complement strand
GCTGGCCGGTTTGGTCGTGTTGCGAACCGACGACATATAACCCGTTTTACCCTCGCCTACCAACAGTGCTGCGGTATAACCGAGAGAATAACAATAGTCGGCATCGAAATTGGAAGGATCGGCACAACGGCCTTCGTAACCGAAGAAGTGGAATTGCGTAGCGAATTTACCCACGAATTTCCCTTCGGCTTTCATTTCGGCCAAACGACGTCCGACCATCTCGCCTAACAGTTTTTCGGTTTCGATAAGCGATACCTGAACATTTCCGTGGGGGTCGCGGTCGAGCGTGAGCTGACGGGCGACACCTTCGGGCAGGCTGGCATAGATAGCCGAATTTTCGGGAGAAAGGTGTTTGATGATATAATTGATTTGTTCCGATTTCTTAATCATTGCGAATTCCGAACCGTTCGCAGCCAGATAGTCGTTCAACTCGGCGATAAGGCGCTTCATGGCTGGGATAAATTCGATAAGTCCTTCGGGAATCAACACCGTTCCGAAGTTGTTACCTTTGGCGGCACGGGCAGCCACGATTTCGGCGATATAGTTTACTACATCGTCGAGAGTCATCTGCTTGGCCTCGATTTCCTCTGAAATCAAACAAATATTAGGCTGAGTCTGCAAAGCGCATTCCAAAGCGATATGCGAAGCCGAACGTCCCATCAGCTTGATAAAGTGCCAATATTTCTTAGCCGAGTTACAGTCGCGTTGTATGTTACCGATTACTTCGGAATATACTTTACAAGCCGTATCGAAACCGAAAGAAGACTCTATCATCTCGTTCTTCAAGTCTCCGTCGATAGTTTTCGGGCAACCGATTACCTGAACTCCGGCTCCGATTTGTTTATAATATTCGGCGAGCACGCAAGCGTTGGTATTGGAATCGTCACCACCGATAATAACGACAGCTTTGATACCCAACTCTTTAATAATTTCGAGACCACTGTCGAATTGATCCTTCGTTTCCAGTTTGGTACGTCCCGAACCGATAATGTCGAATCCGCCCGTATTGCGGTAGTCATCGATAATATCGGCCGTAAGTTCCATATATTTATGTTCGATCAATCCGCCGGGGCCTAAAAGGAAACCGAACAAACGACTCTCTTTATTCAGAGCTTTAAGACCGTCGAAAAGACCAGAAATTACATTATGTCCACCGGGAGCTTGACCGCCAGAAAGGATAACACCCACATTGATAGCCGGATATTCTTTCTTTGCAGCTGCTTCGAAACGGAGAACAGGCATGCCGTATGTGTTAGGAAATAACTTAGCGATAGCCTCCTGATCGGCAACCGATTGCGTGGCCTTGCCTTCGACGATGGTAACGCCGTTTTTAATAGCTTCGGGCAACTTAGGCTGATACGAAGCACGAGCGGTTTGAAGTGCACTTTTCTTCATTGTAATCTCTTTTGTTTATGTAAGTTTTATATTTCTTTCGGATTTGCAAATTTCGTATTTTTTTTTCAAAGAGCCAAATACAGAAATATTAAAATCATATCGGACAAAACGGTCGATAAACATTACCCCACGCTTCACTCCTCGTCATACCCGAAAGATTTCCCGGAAAAGAAATCTCCGGTAATCATCAGACGTGAAATATCCCACGCCTGCGTCTGCCTCGAATACAAAGGAGACCGACGGTTTCCCAAAGAACTTCCGTCCCAATAAACGGCACTCTCGACCGGAGTACGGAACAAACTATATCCCAAACCTTTCCAACCGTATTCGTTACACCCCATGACATCGAGCAATGTCGGATATACATCGATTTGCCCCGCCGTCTCTTCATAAGAAATCGTATACGGAGTATTCAATAAAACTAACGCTACCTCACGGTCGGCAAGTGTCCTATGCTCGCGCCCGTCCAACACATTTTTACCCAACTCGTCATGGTCCGAAACAATAGCGATTACCGAGCGTTCGTACAGCCCGCACGCTTTCAGCGAATCGAGAAAACTGCCCAATTGTCTGTCGAGGCTATGAAAAGCCTCCATCGTGTTGACCAACTCGCTCGACTCGGTCGGGTATCGGGAAAGAGCCGTGGGATTGGACGGAGCCTTGTTCGGAGCATGTGTCGAAATAGTCACTATCTGAGAGAAAAACGGCTCTTGTGTCCGTTTCAAAATAGAAAGACTTTCGGCAAACAGAACCGAATCGCTCAAAGTCTCGCTCGCACCGAACGATGTTTTATCATATAAAGTTTCAAAACCGTATGCCGGAGAAGTTTCCGCCTGATTCCAATCCTGTGCCCGATCGCATACGATATTCAAGGTCCGATAACCTTTATCTCTCAACGCATGCCCCAAAGCCGGATAGGTGTTTTCGCCGTACAGCACGGCGGTCGCCCCTACCTTCGCAGGTAAAAGCCCAGTATTGAATATCAAGTGGCCGTCGCTAGACCGACCGTCTTTTACTTGCGGGAGTAAATGGAGAGCCGAAAATGTGCCTTCCTCGACCAGTAGACGATTGAGCCGGGGCATAATCTCCACCCCGTTCACTGTCCGGTTCAATAACCACGAATTCATCGATTCCACGACGATAAGAATAAGATTCCTTCCCGGTTCTACGGCATATCTATTATCACCATAACGCGGCATATCGTCAAGATAAGATTCAACGGTTTTCCGTTCCTCGGCATTCAGCTCTCCACCCTGCAAAAGCGAAGAGACAAACGCATAGCACGTATAAGGTACGACACCGTTAAACACCACGTACTCACGATAATTATAAGGCGTAATGAAAGCCGTCCACGGAGACTCTTGATCGGAAGGCGCACGATGATAAATATGATGAGCTCTGACCGCATAAGAAGACAAAGCTATCGACAACGATACGAAGGCGGCAACCGCTCTGGTACGTGAAGACGGATAATGACGCTGTTTCCTGAAATAGAAAATATACCCCGCCAAAAGTAACAGAGTGGGAAAGAACACAAATATATCGCGTAACCGTATCAATCCCCTCACGCTGTTAAGCAGCACATCGTTGACGTTATTCACGAGAAGGAACGACGAATATGGCATAATATCCTCATAGACACGAGCATATAAAGTCTGGATAAGACAAAAAACGTCGAACAGAAAAAGCGGAATAAACACGACCCACCTCTTGTTCGTAAAAAAGAAAAGAGGCAACGACAATAAAAAAGCATCGCCCACAGTCGGCGCAAAAGCCGAAAGCGTATCGCCCACAGGCTTTCCCTGTGGAAGAAGGATACGCAAATCGAAAATAGTCGAATATTTCAACCCGATATGTAAATATTCGATAGGAAACATAAAGCAACAGACAGTAAGCAGATAAAACAACAGATACTGTCCCTCGCGGTTCCAAGAAAAAACTCGTGCCGAAAATTTATCCAACCACATTTGCATTCGATAACATTCGATGCAAATGTAATGAAATAAAAATTTATAGTATTATTTTATACTGAAATATCCTTTGGTAATTATTTTTTCCGAAATATCCCATGCCTCTATCTGCCGGGAGGCCAAAGAATCGCCTTCGTTACCGTAAACTGTCCCATTCCAACCGGCCGCACTTCCGACCGGAGTGCGCAAAATACTGTAACCTAAACCCTTCCATGCATAATCATTACAATTCATTACATCGAGTAAGGTAGGATAAATATCGATTTGTCCCATAACCGAAGTGTGTGTATATTTCACATCAGCGTTCGCCACGATGAACGCAGCCTCTGTATCGTTATAACCGGGTACTCCGCAAGGAGAGAGTAATTGGTTATGATCCGAGGCTATCGCAATAACTGTATTATCGTACAATCCGTTACTACGAAGCGAATCGACGAACGCTCCGATACAACGGTCGGTATAATGAATAACCTCCATATAATTTCTCACCTCCTCCGGAAACTCAGTAGCACCCGACAACTTCGTCTTCCGATACGGCTCATTATAAGGCTTGTGAGACGTCCCTGTTATCAATTGATAGAAAAACGGCGTTTTCTGCACTTTTATTTTTTCAATAGCCCGTTCCATCAGCACACTATCCGTAACACTTGTTCCACCACCCAATCTATCGATATTCTGGTCATACCCGTAAGCGACGCTTATCTCGGCCTGATTCCAATAATTATTCCCATCGACCGTCATGTTTACCGCCGTGTAATTCCGTCGCTTCAACGCTTTGGCGATAGAATAGTAATCCACATCGTCATATCGGGTAGCGACGGCTCCGCTTTTTAAGGGAAGCAATCCGGTATTGAACATGAATTGCCCGTCGCTCGACCTACCGTCCTTCACTTGTGGCAAAACATGAACTGCTGTAATCGAGTTGCTGTCGTTTACGATCCGGTTCAAACATGGTGTTATTTCTTCTCCGCAAAAGCTCTTGCCGATCACCCACGAGTTAAGCGACTCTACGATAATAAGTATCAAATTTTTGTTTTCATTAACCGAATAGATGTTATCTGCATAACGGGGATAAGCGTCGAGATAATTTTGGATTCGAATTGTTTCTTCTTCCGTCAATTCAGGTTGGGGCAAAAGCGAAGTAGCGGCATGATACAGAATATATCCGCACATTCCATTCAGATCGAAATACAATATATTATTGGGGAAAGTGACAAATCTATCGGTAAGAGAATCATACTGTTTCGATTTTATATCCCGCACCGAAAGAAAAATATGAAAACAGACAAAAACCGACAAGATAACGATCACCGGCCACCATAACCGCCTCCGCTCTTTTTGCACTTTTTTCTGTAAAACAAATTTGTAAAGAACCCCGGTCATCAAAGTAGGAACGATTGCCAGACAGTCGATCCATCGCGCCGAAGCAAAAGCACTTTCCAACAACAAAGGAGTAAGGTTTTCATACAAAAGGAAAGAAGAAAACGGTATTATATCCAAATAGTTCCGGTAATACCATACGGCCGACAAACAAAATACATCGAGCAAAATCAACGGTATAAAAACGAATCCCCGTCTTTTGACGACAAAAAAAGGAGACATCAAAACCATTGCATCGAACAGCGTCTTAACAATATGAGCCGGTATCGACGAAAGCGGATTCGTGTCTTTCACTATTTCAAAATAGAAAAGCCATATACTGGAAAATGCAGATATAAGAACCAACGCAAAAAGAATGAGTGTATAAAAGTTTTTCGAAAAAAATCGAATGACAGAACTCCCTATATCCAAACTTTTACCAATCATTGAAACTACTCTTTCATTTTAGAACAAAATATTTATCCGCTTCCCTAAACGGGTTTGCAAAAATAATTCTTTTAATGAGGCGAAACAACCTCATTTGCTCGATTTCTTTCAATCCGCTCTCGATAAAACATTTATTAAAAGACAAAACAAAATAAAATTAAATTCATAGCTTTGTTTAATATTATATGATTATCGGATAAAAAAGAGAACTACAATCATTTTTTCTCCTTCGTATCGAACAGAAAATAAACATCTCGAACATGAAAAAAAGGTATATATTGCTCGTTCCGGTAGGCGGCCTTGCCAATCGCATGAAAGCGATCGACTCGGCAATTAAACTAAGCCGAAAAACAAATAGCGAGTTACATATTATTTGGTTCAAAGACCGAGGATTAAATTGCCGTTTCGACCAATTATTCGAACCGATCGATTTACCGAATGTAAAAGTAACGGAGGCTACATGGAGCGATTACCTGCTTTACGACAGGCCCCGGCAGAAAAATATTTTCATTCCCCGTCTTTTTCAAAAGGCAACCTTCGATAACTGTATCTATGAAAAACAGGCCTTACACCTTTTTTACGAGAACTTCGATTTTTACGACTGGGCAAAGAATAGGAAAGTATATATAGCCTCTTTCGTATATTTTTATTCTCCCGAAGATGAAAATGACCGCTTCTCCGTTTTTCGTCCTCTTGCTTCCATCTTGCAAGAAATAGATACCCGTTGTTCCCTCTTCGGAACAAATACAGTGGGTGTCCACATTCGCCGGACCGACAATGCTCTATCTATCGCACAAAGTCCTACCCGTTTATTTATCGAGCGTATGAAAAAAGAAATAGAACAGAACGGCGACACGACATTTTACCTTGCCTCCGACTCCGAGGAGGACAAACGCTCGATTGTAAATCGGTTCGGAAATAGAGTGTTCACCTCTGTCCACAAAGCCGACCGTAACAGCTTGGAGGGTATGCAAGAAGCGCTGATAGAGCTATACCTCCTATCGCGTACCCGCCATGTATTGGGATCGGTACACAGCTCTTTTTCCGAAACGGCAGCTCAAATCGGCAAGATATCCTACGAATTGTTGCGCGACGTTCGCCCCGATAAATAATTCCGGCCATGCACGGGAACAAAATAGATTCGGGAAGATTTGAAACTGTCCCGAATCTATAACCTCTATCGCACGATACAGCGCATCATGGCCGCAGCTTGTTCCGGGCGGCACAATATCTCATATACAAGAGCCGCACAAGTATAACAAACGACCGGTATCAACGAAGGAAGTAACTCATAACTCTCGGCATCGCGGGCAGGATAAGCGGCATAACGAGCCGACCTCACCCGATGAGAAACGACATGCACAGGAAGCGAGTAATAATCGATACGTTTCTGGCCTTCTTCGTTCGATAAAACACATACGGGTGTCGAACAGCCTCCCCGAGTATAAAAATTGAACTGCAACTCATATTCGGGAGACGTTTTATCGATAAATTCCGTAACAGGTTGCCTCCACCCGTCCATACAAAACTCAGCCACACATCATCGGGCAAAAGTACATATCCGCTACCGTCGGACGAACGCTGTGGCCGCAACAACGAAGCGCAATCTGTCAAAGGCAACGACGATACCGGTTCCGTTGCCCATACGGCAAGCAAGGCATCCGGCATTTTCTCCCGTATATATCGCTCTACCCCTATCCCTGCGGTCATCACGATGTCGGAATCGAAAGAATCGGTTAGCTCCTCCATGTTCGCTTTAACCCGGTCTACCAACTCATCTACACTTACTTTCATCACGCGCCTTTCTTCTGTCTCACAAAATTATTCTCGTCCACATAAATATCACCCTCCGAAAGAATATCGGTCCATTTTTTTAATGCACAATTCAACCCGTCGGCAGTAAACAAACTGCGGTAAACCGGTAATCCGGTCCCATCGAGACGAGAGATTTCGATTTGCCGAGGAGAAATCGACACCTCGCACGAACCGTTTTCAATGGGCCGAGTCATTTTTAACAAAGCCTCTCCGGCTGCATCCAACCCTATTTGAAAAACTTTATCGCCATCACCCGAATAAACGACAATCCCCTTTTGTAAAGGACTTATCACGACTTCTCCATCTCCAATGGGCACACGCAACTCCCCGGCCTGCGACAAAAAAGTTCCTGTTTCTTTATGACTGATTTCACCATTGCACAACTCCCACGAAGAAAGCTCGCTCGACACCCGAATAGTTTGCTGCCCATCGAGCAAAACCAATCCGTTGGGCTTCAATTTTATCTCGTCGGCTATGGCACAAAAACGAGAAAGTTCTTCCCAATCATTCGAAGATGCCGGCGAAGCTGTCGTGCTACCTACCGAAAACTTCACCTGATAGTACTTACCCATAAAATAAACCACATCGGCGACTCCACCGGTACATCGATAAGTGAAAGATGGATTCCACGTCCCTCGGTAGAGATAAACAGGACGCACGGCATCGTCGAACGTCAATGGAGTCACATAATTCCGCCATGCAGTTCCGTCCCACACAAGGGTGATAATTGCCGACGAATCTGTCGTCACGGTCATTGCCGCCGATCCTTTCAAGGCAGGGAAAACATAAGCCCCTTTACCTCCGGCCACATAGATGAAACAAGCCTGCACACCGCTTTCGACTGCCGGGCTGAAAGTCGCCGGTTCGGTGATAATACCCATGAACGGAGAAGGAGCCGCATGATTCGTATCGTACCACGAACGACCGGTAGAATCCCATATCCAAATGGATTGAGTTTCTCCATTGATAAAAAACTCTCCCGGCAAACCGCCCTCGGGATATGCCGAGAGAAGAGATGCCAACCCATAATAAAATCCCAAGCACCCGTTTTGTCCTCGCAAATGATTGTGTATAGTCGTTCTCATCGCTTGTTCCTCTTTTTTAATTGTGAAAAAATCAAATTCAACCGTTCGGCCGCTTGCTCGATAAGAGCAGGAGAGGAGACTTCCTCGTCAGAAAGCCCGTACGGCTCTCTTCTCAAATAATCCCTTGCGTCCTGCCAAGAGCGAACCTCCGGTACTAACGTATAAATTTTCTCTTCCGATGCCGGCTGTGCGACGTCCGACAATTTGAATCGTCTCCCATACCCCCGACTATTTTCCATAGCCCGCTGCAACTGTTCGTCGGCCGTAGAAAAAATTCCGTTTACACCGTCACTGGCAAGAAATTGTACCCGACGAGGTACACCGTTCACATCGACCGAGGTAGATAGGTTTCCCAACCGGGTCTGATAAATCTTCATCATATCATTATATTTAATTTAAAAACTATATAGCCCCTCGCCGAAACAACCATATCTCTCTCGCAAGAACGGCTGTATAAAAATTTCTCCCGTGCCATGTAACACAACAGTTTCAAACAACCATATAAGAGAGTGACACGAAAAAACACAGTTTCGAGGAGAGGCCGAATTTTAGAAAAAGGGGAGCCGGGTAAGATGTCCCGGTCGCCCCTCAGTCCCCTTGAATCATATCACTTATTCTTCATCGGGTATGACCGGCTCGATACGCATGTGAGCAGCCGGATAGCGCAATGTCAAACAACTGGCCTCGGTCAGTACCAACGCATCGGTATTGCGTACCCCCGATTTTTTCAAATCGAGTTCCTGCGAGTCGAACGGGACATGAGACCATTTCTGGATAAATTCCGGGTCGAAAATAAATCCGTAGTCGCTCATGCCGCAATCGTCGAATACCTCCGAATAAAGCACATACAGCTTCCCGAACTTCGATTTGATTTCCGAGAAGTCGATGCCCCACTGAACCTTATCTTCGCGGGCCATCACCACTTTGGTCATCTCTATCTTATTGATACGGCCGATAAACGAAGAACCGCCAATCAACACCTTCCGTTTATTCCCTCCGTTCCCGGTAAAAGCCTGTCGCATCATATCGATCAAATCGTTCTGTGTCATCTCCACAGTAGGATTGTAGGTATAATGATTTCCGGCCTGCCACCAGATACCGCCCGTCAGCATCACATTCTCCTTTTTACGAGGGTCGAAAATCGTGTTCTTCACACCGAACATAAAACTCTTTTCCATACCCAATCGCATATCGTAAATAGCAGCTTCCTCAGCATCCGAGAAATCCCATTCGACCTCTTTATTCGCTATTTTTTGGAAAGTCGATTGCTCGATCTGCATTTTGAATATCTGGCAAAAATTCTGACTCTTGATAGGTAAAGCGGCGAATTGTGCCGTCTGCACATCGAGTTCCGTTGCCGCACGCCCCATACGGATAAGCGGCGTATTCACGGGAATAGACGGCACGCAGTTGGTCACCGAACCTATTTTGGAACCATTGATGGGATAGACGGTCAATGCCCCCGTATCCTCGTCTTTTGCGGCGATATAAAGTACCAAGTCGGCATTCGACATCTCCCCGTCGGGATCATACCCTTTTACACCTTGAACCAACAAAGTTTCCGACACCTCGAATATGCTGTTGTCCACGGCATTGATAGTCGCCTTTTTATGCGAGTCGTTAACGGTCGATGCTCCGGGAGCCACATACGAGGCCTTCATATATGACTTGGTAGGTTTCACATCGACCGAATAATAATCGACAATCATCGACGAAGCCTTCCGTGAACCGTTCCACCGTGATAACTGATCGATAGGCGTGGACATCGGTCGTATTTTCACGATACGTTTATCCACTTCGCTACGCAACAGAGAGGGACTCCCTTCACGAACAATATCGGTCGTCAACGGTTCGTTGGATACGATTTTTCCGCCCGACATACCCGGCACGATCGCCGCCAATGCCAACCCGGCATCGAACAGTCCGTCCCAAACTTGCCAACACAGTACCAACAATACGAAACCGGTCAACCAAAGAAGCGGCTTTTTCCATTTCAATAAAAAATTTTTCATCTCTCTTTTCATTTTAGAATACAATAAAAACATAAGAATTAGAATAATTTAGAAGCTGTTTCAATCCCCTTTTCAAAAATCTACAAGTCCCACACGCTACGGCGGCGACGGTTTCCGAATACAGGCGAAAGATCGGAATCGGGCTCGAAACTGCCGCCGTTTCGTAAAGGAGGTAACGAATCGCCGTTACGTTCCCGTTTCTCGAAAACGATACGCTCGTTACGTCCACGCACCTCGGCTTCCCGCTCGGCACAAGACAAGTCACGATCGTAATACAACCCCTTGAAAAGTAACCCGAGAACTTCGTCGTTCAATTCTCCCATAAACACATGGTTGCACAAATGATACACCCGATCGAGAAAACCCTCGAACTCCTCGTCGCTCATTCCTTTCTCCGACTTGAAACGCTCCATACAACGAGTGCTGTTTTTCAAGTTCTCCCGCATTTGGTTTTCCAATTCGCTGAATCGTGCCATGCGTGATAGGTACTCGTCGTTCGCCTTACGAACCTCTTCCATGCGACCCTCGTCCTCGGCACAATCGAGCATATCTTTCCCGAAGTAACGCACACAAGCGATAAGAGCATCCTCCCCGCCGATAACGTCCGAGATAAACGCTCCCATTTTCGGGTTCGACATAAACAATTTGCACAACTTGCTCTGGTCGTCGGCAAGACGCTCATACCGTTCGTTCCGATACGAGTCGTATTCCTCCAAAGCATCGAACAAATCGTCGTCGCTATCGACCCTCCGGGCAGGATATCGATGTAAGATTCGTTCCACGAGCAAATCGCGTGATTTTCGCAGATTGCGATTTTCTTTTTGATAATTCTTTTCCATAAATTCAATGATTAGTTTAGCCATATATGGTACGGCAAAGTAAACCCCGGTCGAGGCCGTTTTTATGGCAGCTTCATACATTATACCTCTTTCTCGAAAGATTTCACGACAAAAGATGAATTACCGAAAAAATTCTTTATTTTTGTCCTGCGAGCGAAAAGAAGAGCCGGCTAGGCATAAAAAACAAACGAATTTGTTTTATTCTGCACCCGCCTTTCATTATTTTTGCAACACGATCGTCGGAGCCTGCCTACACCTCGTTCGGTCTCCCCATCGTCAGACAAAACATACTAAATAACATATAACTATGGCTATCACACCGTTTAAGTATCAACCCATGTTCCCGCTCGGCGAAGACACGACCGAGTATTATTTGCTCACGAAAGATTATGTATCTGTAAGCGAGTTCGAAGGGAAACCCATCTTGAAAATCGAAAAGGAAGGTCTTACCGCTATGGCGAACGCCGCCTTCCGCGATGTATCGTTTATGCTTCGCCGTTCGCACAACGAACAGGTAGCTAAGATTTTGAGCGATCCCGAAGCCAGCGAAAACGATAAATACGTAGCGCTCACCTTCCTCCGCAATGCCGAAGTGGCCGCCAAAGGAGTACTTCCTTTCTGTCAAGACACCGGTACGGCAATCATTCACGGAGAGAAAGGCCAGCAAGTCTGGACGGGATATTGCGATGAAGAAGCTCTCTCCCTCGGCGTTTACAAAACCTATACCGAGGAAAACTTGCGCTACTCCCAAAACGCGCCCCTTACCATGTACGACGAAGTAAATACCAAATGTAATCTTCCCGCACAAATCGACTTGGAAGCTACCGAAGGTATGGAGTATAAATTCCTCTGCGTCACCAAAGGCGGTGGATCGGCGAATAAGACATACCTCTACCAAGAAACGAAAGCCATTCTCAACCCCGGGACACTCGTTCCTTTCTTGGTGGAAAAAATGAAAACATTGGGTACGGCAGCCTGTCCGCCCTATCACATTGCATTCGTCATCGGCGGGACTTCGGCCGAGAAAAACTTGCTCACCGTGAAACTGGCATCCACCCACTACTACGATAGTCTGCCCACGACCGGAAACGAATTCGGACGAGCATTCCGTGACATCGAGTTGGAAAAACAAGTCTTGGAAGAAGCGTACCGTATCGGACTCGGCGCACAATTCGGCGGTAAATATCTGGCACACGACGTACGCATTATCCGTCTGCCCCGCCACGGAGCCTCCTGCCCGGTAGGATTGGGAGTGAGCTGCTCGGCCGACCGAAACATCAAATGTAAAATCAACAAGGACGGTATTTGGATCGAGAAACTCGACAGTCACCCCGGCGAGCTCATTCCCGAAGAACTCCGCCAAGCCGGTGAAGGCAACGCCGTTAAAATAAACCTCAACCAACCTATGAGCGAAATTCTCAAAGAGTTGGATAAATACCCCGTTGCCACACGTCTGTCGCTCAACGGAACGATTATCGTCGGTCGGGACATTGCGCACGCCAAACTCAAAGAACGGCTCGACCGAGGCGAAGACTTGCCGCAATATATCAAAGATCACCCCATCTACTATGCAGGTCCGGCAAAAACGCCGAAAGGCATGGCCTGCGGGTCGATGGGTCCCACGACAGCCGGTCGAATGGATCCCTACGTAGACCTCTTCCAAAGTCACGGAGGTTCTATGATTATGTTGGCAAAAGGGAACCGCAGCCAAGCTGTCACCGACGCCTGCAAGAAACACGGAGGATTCTACCTCGGCAGTATCGGAGGTCCGGCCGCTATCCTCGCTCAAAACAATATCAAGAGTATCGAATGCCTCGAATATCCCGAACTCGGCATGGAAGCCATCTGGAAAATCGAAGTGGAAGATTTTCCCGCATTCATTCTCGTCGACAACAAAGGCAACGATTTCTTCAAACAAATCAAGCCTACATGCCCGGCCAAGAAATAATTGGACAAACTATCTATCCGTAAAGAAAGAGCTGCCGATTGGCAGCTCTTTCTTTATAAACACCCCTCAATGAGACACAGAAGGAAAGGTCGAGAAGTATTCCAACTTCTCCTCTGTTCCGATTTATGCACGACACCCCGTAATACTACGGGGAAACGGCTGATGAAGAGGGGAATACCCTATTTTATTACTAAAACTATCCTTATGCAATGATGAGAAAGTCTACATTTAGAACGCGAGAGATGTGCATATCGCCATTGAAGCGAAACTTTAAACCTCCTTTCCCTCCATGTCCCCGTAGCTTTATAGAGTATTTCTGTTTCACAATCGGAAACATTTAAAACTCCTCCCCTGTGTTTTGTAACGCAAAATATAGGGGAGGTGGCAC